>Ga0182745_1000941_pt1 | contig 29524 bp, 22 predicted proteins | sample eDN3rd30CKraftBY_FD_128523 | JGI IMG/M metagenome (GOLD analysis project Ga0182745, IMG submission 128523) | Enriched backyard soil microbial communities from Emeryville, California, USA - eDNA 3rd pass 30_C Kraft BY (version 2) (version 2) | ecosystem: Environmental > Terrestrial > Soil >... | reverse complement strand
GCGACGCTTTTCTTTGCTAGTAGTGTCGATCAACCGTCGCTTGACGCTTCCGGCTCTGTAAGACGCTTGCTTGTTTTTCAGAGGCGGAAGCGTGAGCGACGCTTTTCTTTGCTAGTAGTGTCGGTCAACCGTCACTTGACGCTTCCGGCTCTGTAAGACACTTGCTAGTTTTTCCGAGGCGGAAGCGTGAGCGACGCTTTTCTTTGCTGGTAGTGTCGATCAACCGTCGCTGACGCTTCCGGCTCTGTAAGACACTTGCTAGTTTTTCCGAGGCGGAAGCGTGAGCGACGCTTTTCTTTGCTCGTTGTGTCGACCAACCGTCGCTTGACGCTTCCGGCTCTGTAAGACGCTCCCGGCCGTTCAATTAAGGCCGTCGCCCCATGATCCCACTGATTTATCGCTCCCAATACAACATCACCGCTTTCGGTCTGGAGCGGCTGCATCCCTTTGATAGCCGAAAGTATGGGCGGATTCATGATTATTTAATCCAGCAAGGCTTGCGCATCGAGTCGGACTTCGTGTCGCCGGAGGAGGTGAGCCCGGCCGACCTGGCGTTGGTTCATTCGCAAGAATACCTTCAATCCTTGAAACGGTCGGATCACTTGGCCGGGTTGCTGGAGGTCCCGGTGGTGGGGCGTCTCCCCGCCTGGCTGATCGACCAGCGCGTTCTCCGGCCAATGCGGTTGGCCTGCGGGGGGACGATGCTCGCGGCCCGCTTCGCCTTGCAACACCAACTGGCGATCAACCTGGGGGGCGGGTTCCACCACGCCGCCGCGGCTTGGGGCGGTGGATTTTGCGTCTACGCCGACATCCCGATCGCGGCCGCCGCCCTCCACCGAGAAGGGCTCGTCAAGAAAGTGCTGGTCGTCGACCTGGACGCCCACCAGGGAAATGGTGTGGCGGCGACGATCCTCGACTGGCCCTGGATCTCGATCTTCGACCTGTATGAGGAGGATCTCTTCCCTTCCCGGAAAGAGCCTGAGGATTTTCCGTTGCCGGTCCCGCGAGGGTATTCGGGCGACGACTATTTGCGGCTGGTCACCCAGTTCCTTCCCGAGGCAATCCGCTCCGTTCGGCCGGATCTCCTGATCTATAACGCAGGGTCTGACCCATTCCAGGACGACCCCCTCGCCAAGCTTCGCCTGAGCGCGGAGGACCTGGCCGAGCGCGACCTCCTGGTCGTCACCCTCGCCCAGGAGCATTCGGTTCCCGTGGCCATGGTCCTCTCCGGTGGTTATGCCGCGGAATCCTGGCGGATTCATGCGAAAAGCATCGAGGGGCTGATCACTCGGTTCGACCGAATCGCATAAGCGAACACGTCTGACGCGAAAAGTTCCCCTCGTCCCGCCCTGCTCTCCTCCCCGTCATTCCTGGCTGCATCCCATTCGTTTCATCTTCTTTCCCTATCCGTCAAGGGCGGGAACCTCAAGGGATTAGAGAGCCTAACAAAATCGGCGAACCAACCTTGGTTTTCGTAAGAGTCCTCGCCCATCCCCCCCCCTGTCATACGGTCTGAACGCAGGCAGCGGTTCCCGGCCGGATTCGTCGATTAACCGTCGCTGACGCTTCCGGCTCTGTAAGGCAATTCTGTCGTTTTTCAGAGGCGGAAGCGTGAGCGACGCTCCCTCTTGCCAGTATCGGTAATCCTTCGTCGCTGACGCTTCCGGCTCTGTAAGGCAATCCTGCCGTTTGTCAGAGGCGGAAGCGTGAGACGCTCTTCGCGGAACGGGATCTTTCTCATCTTATACGTTTCGGTTCTTTCTGTTTTTGACGCTTCTGCTTCCAGGCGTCTCCGCAGCCTCGTGCGCCCGACGCGCTCAATCTACGACTCATTGCCGTAGGCATTCTTCCAAAATGAGTCGGTGTCGATTTGCTTCTTGACGTAAAGTTCTTTGTAATGCAAAGTAGTTGGCGTTGCCGGTTGCGTGGATTGTGCTGGCGAGTGGGTAATCATCGAGGGAGGGAAGGCGATGGTGAGATGGTGGAAGGCGCTTGACCGCGTGTTGCGTGGAGAGGCGACGAAGGTCTCGGCGTTGCGGTCGGGCAAGGTGGATCTGCCGGTCGCTGGGATCGTGGTGCTCTTGTTGATCCTGGCGATGCTCTACGGGACGTGCATGGGGACCTTCGCGATTCTGAAGGGAGGGGAACCGTCTTACCAGCAGGTGCTGGCCTCCACCTTGAAGGTGCCGGCCCTCTTCTTTTTGACCTTGGTGGTCACGTTTCCATCGCTTTATGTTTTCAACGCCCTGGTTGGCTCCCGGCTCTCGATTGGGGCGGTGCTCCGTTTGTTACTGGCGGCGATGGCGGTCACCATCTCTGTCCTGGCGTCGTTTGGACCCATCACCGCTTTTTTCTCCGCAAGCACGAATACGTATGCGTTCATGATCTTGCTCAACGTGCTGGTCTTCGCGGTATCGGGAACGTTGGGCCTCTTGTTCTTGCTCCGAACCTTGCAACGGTTGAACGTCGCCATGCGTGAGCCTGTACCGACGCCGGCCGAGGAGCATGTTGGAGTGGATAAACAGGGAGGTGAGCGCCCGGCGACTCCGAGCCCGCTGGAACCACTTGAAGAGGAAGTGTTGGGGCGGCATGTGCTGATCTTGTTTCAATGCTGGATCCTACTGTTCGGCCTTGTTGGGGCACAGATGAGCTGGGTCTTGCGGCCGTTCGTGGGAAATCCCGACCAGCCTTTCACCTGGTTCCGGCCGCGACAGTCGAACTTTTTCGAGGCGTTCTTCTCGGCCCTGGCGAGCCTGCTCTCATGAAGCGGATACTCAGGCGGGCCGACGACGTGCTTCGAGGGCGGTCCGCGAGCAACCCCTGGGGCCTGGTTCTCACCTGTGGCCTGGCCTACGGAGCGGTAATGGGCCTGTATGAGGGGCGAGCCTGGCAAGTGATCTTCTCCTCCATCAAGGTCCCCTTACTCCTGCTAGCGACCTTCGCCCTTAGCTTGCCGAGCTATTTCGTTATCAATACGTTAATGGGCGTGAGGTCCGACTTTCCCGAGGCAGTCCGGGCGATTGTCGTCTCGGAGGCAACCTTGACGATCATCCTGGCCTCGCTGGCTCCGCTTACCTTGTTCTGGTATGCCTCTTCCACGGGTTATCATGCGGCGATCCTCTTCAACGGGGCCATGTTCGCGGGGTCGAGCCTCGCCGCCCAGATTGTCCTGGTGCGCGGGTATCGACCGCTGATTGCCCGGTCGAGCCGGCACCGGATCCTGCTCTGGACCTGGATGATCATCCATGCATTCGTGGGAATTCAGATGGGGTGGAGTTTACGCCCGTTCATCGGCTCGTCCGGTGTTCCCACGCAGTTCTTTCGGCGTGGAGGGGATGAAAACGCCTACCTCCTCATTGGGAGGATGATTCTGGGGAGCTGGAGCGATTGAGCGATCAATGATGAAAAAAGTCATCAATAGGCAAAAGCAACCCTAGACATCTAATGGCTATCAGCCTTGCGTGATAAAAGGAGATTCGAACAAACACGTTTTGTCGCAACGGCAAGATTTAGAGCCTTCGCCTTTCTCTGCGCCTTGGAGCCTGTTAGGATCACATCGACGCCGGACCCGGCGCTCCCCCCGTTTGATCCTTCCAGCAGGATATCGCAGGAGCTTTTTCAATGAATGGCGATCGTCGCTTGGTGGCCCTGTGCCTGACGTTACTTGGTTTGGCCTGGCCGTTGGCGAGCCAAGGCGCGGAGGACGCGCCGGCCTTCACCCGAACGATCGACGTGGTCTACGGGCGGAAGTACGGAACCGCTCTGACCCTGGACGTCTTCACGCCCAAGGAAGGGGCGAACGGGATCGGCGTGATCTGGGTGGTCAGCGGTGGTTGGTTTTCCTCGCACGACGGAATCAGCCCACGCCCCGCCTTGCTCTTGCCTCTGCTGAAACGTGGATACACGGTGTTCGCGGTCGTGCATGGCAGCCAGCCGAAGTTCACCATCCCTGAAATCCTTGAAGACATGAATCGAGCCGTCCGATTCATCCGCCACAACGCGAAAACCCATGGGATTGACCCCGACCGATTGGGGATCTTTGGCGCCTCGGCGGGGGGTCATCTTTCGTTGATGCAGGGAGCCGCTGGCGACGCGGGGAGTTCCGAGGCGAAGGACCCGGTCGATCGGGCCTCGAGCCGGGTTCAGGCCGTGGCCTGCTTCTTCCCACCCACGGACTTCTTGAACTACGGTAAGCCAGGTGAGAACGCGATTGGCCGGGGAATCCTCCAGGGGTTTCAGCCCCCCTTCGACTTCAAGGAACAGAACCCAACCACGCGCCGCTTCGAACGGATTACCGACGAGGAGAGGATCACCCAGCTTGGCGAGCGGATTTCTCCGGTGAACCATGTCAGCTCGGACGACCCGCCGATGCTGATCATTCACGGAGACGCGGACAAACTTGTTCCGATCCAGCAGGCGGAGATCTTTGTTGAGAAGCTGAAGAAAGAGAACGTGGAAGCGAAACTGGTCGTCAAGCCGGGGGCTGCGCACGGCTGGCCCAATACCGAGAAGGACGTGGAGCTCTTCGCCGACTGGTTCGATACCCATCTGCTCCGACAAAAGGCCGCCAACGCGCAAACCAAGCCTTGATCCCGTCCGAGTCCGTTGCGTGGAAGATCGAATTCCAAGCAGGTCGCTCAACGATGGAATCGTCTTCTCGCTCGAGACAGATGTCTCGAAGCAACTCGACTCGGCCCGTTCCAGGTTCGTGCGTTTGAATGGAATGAGGTGACCAGGCCTGGAGTTGAACCCCAAAGCACTCGCCCTGCCCGCCAAATCATGGCGGGCAGGGAACCGCTGGCCGGTACGTCCACCCCTCCACCCCTCCACCCCTCCTCCACTCCCCCCTTCATCCATCATCCCACTTTTTGACTCTTTCAATCGTGGGAATGCTTCGATGTCATTCAAGGCCTCGAGAGAGGAACCCAGCGGCTACTCGTGGGTTGACCTTGTTCGAGATGGGTTCAATTAGGTTCAGATATTTCGGTAGGCTAGCGACGGGGTCGGATCAAGGAAGGGGCTGCTACCCCCAGCGAATCCCCGACAGATGAAGGAGACTCGTCGTCGAGTTTGCTTCAGAGAGTCAGGAGAGGCTTGAAGTTTTTCCCAAGGATTTTACCAGAGCCGTCGCCTCCGAAGCGAACCCTCGGGATACTTCGGAGCGAGGCCGCCTTTTGTTCATGTGCGTGAATCCCTCATGTCATAAAGAGAATCAATTCCATGGTTTCGCCGAAGATATCAAGCAAATAGGCCAGATTAGGCCGAATCTCGCCTCAGATACTTGTCGGATGTCAGTGAGTTCTGAAATCTTGGCGTGGTTGGCTTAGCACATAATTGCCTGTTGAAGCCGAACCATACCGAGTCGTTTCCTTTTTTAGACCGAATTATTGTGGTTGGCACGTTTCTTCAATTTGCATGATGTGTGGTTATACTGATAATCGAAAACAAATCTTGCCCATCCCCCATTTTCTCTTGATACGTATTGAGACAGGTGCTAAGATTATGTCGTCAAGCACCGAATTCATGATATATTCTTCTTCCATGGAGTGTCTTGAATCTCGGGTCGCTGTTTTTTGAGGTCGAGCGTCGTCAGCATTCAACCTCAACCAGCCTTGCAAGCTCTCATGTGTTTTGTTCGCGTTCCCAACGCGATACTGGGATCCTTGAGTTCCCTTGATCGTTGAGGAGAGAAATCTCCTCGGCACCCTGATCGGCCCTGTAATTTCGGAGGATTATCTCGATGGCGACTGCTTCCGCGGCGGCCAAGGCAGCGGCTCCCAAACCGACCAAAGCTCAAAAAGAGGCTGCTCTGCGGCTCAAGCAGGCTCAACGCGCTGCAAACCTGCTGAAGCAGGTGAGTGACCCGACTCGGCTTCAGATCATTCTGATGCTTGCCGAGGGTGAGAAGCACGTTGGCGCACTGGGCGAGCACCTGAATCAGAGCCAGCCCGCTGTTAGCCATCACTTGGCGTTGCTTCGTCACGGTGGAATCATCGCACCGCGCCGCCAGGGCAAGAACAACTTCTACGCCCTGACCGAGATCGGCGACGAACTGGCCAAGGTCGTCAAGTCCGTGATTAGCTGAGCTCCGCGTCTCGATCTCTGATCGAACTTCGCATCGAAGGCAATCACCCGTCGAGCTCAATCGACTCGTGGATCAACCTCGCAAGCCGCCCGACCCCTCTTTAGGTCGGGCGGCTTGTTGCATTGACCGCCAGCCCCCCCCCATTTTATTTGATAGGATCCCATCCTCCTTTCGCATTTCTCCCTCCTCTGCTTCTGGCCGGCCCTCTTACCTCGGCCTTTGCGCCCTGCCTTGCTTCGTCCGCCACTGACGACTGTCTTGTGACGCGGGTTGGAGTCTGATTCGCCCCCCACCCTCCCTCTTCGAGAACTCATACGAATGTCAGACGATTAATAGACCTACTTGCGCACCGGAGATATTTTGAACTCACCGTTTTACTTAAGTCAATGGGGGCCGACGGCGCTTCGAATCGGACGGACTCCCTTGATACGGAACCGCCGTGAATGCCCCATGGCGGAGTGGTGGGCAGGCCTTGGAGCACGATGTGAGGGCTGGGGAAGAGTGGAGGCCGGGTGTCCTTGGATGATCAGGGACCCCGGCCTCGAGTTTGGCAGGTTACCGATGCGAATGTTGGTCAGCGGTCAGCGGTCATCGGGCCTGGTCCAGACTTTTCAAAAGGTCCAGGGCTTTGTCGGTGATTTTGGAGGCAGCGTCGACTTCAAGGTAGCTCGAACGTGCCCGCCAGGTCTCGTACCCGCCGAGCTGATGTTGTTCCTTCGTGGGAAGGTATCCGTTATAGCCGTTCGCCAGTTCGATGGTGAAGGTGGGCTTGATCGGGCTTTCCGCCTTGAGCTTGAGGCCGATCTCGACGAACACCTCGCACGGGATCGCCACGATGGCCAGGTCACCGATCCGCAGGGCCTGGATGTTGGCCGGAACCGTCTTCGGGTATTGGCTCAATAGGATCGAGTCGCGTGCGTAGACCTCGCTCAACCCGGTGAGCGGTTTGTCTTTCGGCCACGCGTCAAGGGTCGCCTTGGCCGCCGCCAGTTCTTCCTCGTTGGGAAGCCGGACACCCAACCGCAAGTCCTCCGCGCGGGCGTCGAGCGTGACGTGATCGCGGTACGCAATCGTTTTTTCGACGCGGACCACTTCGGTCGCCAGCTCATTGGCCACCAGCCGAATCCGCCCGTAAGGGCCGGCCGGTTCGTGGGCCTTGCGGAAGTTAATATTGTTGATGTCGCCACTCGTCCCATTTGACATCATGGCCACGAACGGAGGGTCGAGCCTGTCCGCCTGCTTGAGCTCCTTGACGCGATCGGCGAATGCGCCGTAGTAGTCGGCTGAGACGTGGCCCGGCCCCACTCCCCCCACGTAGTGGAGCGAGTAATTGGCCAGAAGGGCGATGGGCCGGCCATTCACCGCCTTGACGGAGACAATGGGGACTTCCGGGTCCGTCGGACCAGCCGGTTCGACGAGGTTTGGATTCGCGATCCCCGGGTTCATTTTGGCCCGGTCGGCGGTTTTGCCGAACGGGTCGGGGGGAACCGTGCCCGGCTTCATCTTCCATCGCCGGTTGAAAACCTGGTTTTCATTTTTGCCCGCTCCCCAGCCGATCAAGGCGGGCTCGAGTCCATTGATCGCGCGCTGGACCGCGTCGGCGATCCGGACCGAGAGGAACTCCTGATATTCTGGGTCGGGGAGGCTCTGGAACACCGCGCCGGCTGTTGGGCAGGAGTGAGCGTGGGTCGCGGAGATCAGAACATGATCAGCGGCGATCCCAGACTGTTTCTCGATCACCTGCTTCGCCCGGACCACAACCTCTCTGGGGATCATACAACTGTCGCAAACCACGATCGCCAGCTTCGTCTTCCCATCGTCGAGGACCAAGGCCCTGGCATGGAGCTCGTCATGCAAGTATTTGACCTTGCCATCACGTAGGCCCCCATTGATGGACAGGTCGAGCCAGGGGGAGATGTTGCTGGTCGCCGCCCCGGCCTTCAAACTTGGTTTGACGCTGGTTTCCTTGGTCTGCTCGCCTGGAGTCGACTGAGCCAGGACGCTGGAAGACGCGGTTGTCAGTAGGAATCCGAGCAATGCCCCGGCCGTCGTTTGGGCGAGGATCCGACGCGTGATTCTCATGAGGCGGTCACCTTTCTGGGGCCTTCTTCGGGCGGTTGTGAGAGGAACGAATGAATGCTTGAAAGATCGCGTATCTTCCGGACTCCTCGCCTGCGCGATCAGCCCAGCAGGTTGGGCATCGTCCGCTGGCCTGACAATTTCACGAGTCTTGATAAAAAGAGCGATTGCCCGCTCCTCCCGCCTCGTCGACTGATCCATTGCGTGAGGAGCCAGGTCGGATCAAGCCCTGGACTACCCCTCTCGAGGGATCGCCTGGCCGAGCCGTGCTAGGGGGTGACTCGTTCGGTCCGCCAGGGGGAATCGCACGGGTGACTGCTGGATCTGCGATTCGTAGCAGGCCAGGATCATCTCGATGGACGCGCGGCCATCGTACACGCTGACCTTGGGTTGCGCGTCGGCCTCCACGGCCTGGATTAGGTCGGCGATGATGACCCGGTTCCCATCCGCGAGGTTATCGGAGGCAAGTGTCTCGGGCTTACCCACTCCCGCGCTGGTGATCTCAACCCATTGCGTTCCCTTTGATGAACCGCTCCAGGTCGGGTCGCGGAGCAGCGAGGCGTGTGGACGCCACCCGACCCCCAGCTCGATAACCCCCTTCGAGCCGAGAATTTGGATCCCGAATCGCTGGCCCGGCTGCTTGGGCCTCGAGCTGGCGAAGTGGGCGACGATAGGGCTGGCTTTGAATCCATATACCGCGTCGATGCGATCCCCCGCCAACAGGCCGAGCCCCTCGGCCCCCTGGCGGACATGCTCCTTGGCGATGGGGCGGCCTCCGTCGCTGACGCGAGCGAAGCTCCAGGCTGCGTCTCCCTGGAGCCCACGGAACAGGTCCATGACATGCGAGCCGAGGACCATCAGGTCTTCGCCCCCCCCGCGCCGGTCCTCCTTGCCCCGCCCTCGAAGTTCGAGGACCTCGCCGATCTCGCCCGCGTCGATCAGCTCCTTCACACGTGCGAACCGGGGGCAATAGCGTGTTTGAAAGGCCATGGCGAGCTTGACGTGCGAGCGTTCCGAGGCCGTGACAATCGCGTCGCAGTCGGCCAGGGTCGGCGCGAGGGGCTTTTCACAGAAGACGTGGATGCCGCGTTCCACGCAAGCCAGAACCATCGCGCGATGCTCGTCGATCCAGCGCGGTGCCACCGCGACGAACTGGGGCTTCTCGCGGTCGAGCATCTCTCGGTAATCCGCGTAGGCGTGATCAACCTTCAGCCGCTTGGCCGCGGCCGCCAACCCTTTCGAGTCGTCGTCGGCCACGGCAACAAGGTTGAGCTTCGGCTGGTCGAGCATGGCAAGGTCCAGGCCGTGGCCGTAATTGCCACGCCCCGTTCGCCCAATCACCGCTGCGCGGTAAGGTGCTTTGAACATGTTAAGAGTCCAACAACATGCCAGCGGATCAATACGCACAATGCCGAGGAGTCACTCGCTGAACGGATCAGGGCTTGGCGGCCTTGACGACCCCCACCATGTCGAGGGTGACAGTCCGCTTCGCGTCGCCGACGCTCGGAACGATCGCCTTGGAGGCCGCGGGGGGCAACTTCGGGTTGTAGTAGCGCGGCCTCAAGTCGTTGAGGGCCTTGCTCGCCTCGTCGTCGGTCACGTAGTAGGTGGCTTTCGCCAGATGCTCGAAGTCGCTTCCAACCGCGTCGAGAATCTCTTTGAAGGTTCCAAAGATGGCTTCAACCTGGTCGGTCCCCTTCGCGTCGGCGGGGCCGTTCAAACCGCTCAGGTAGAACAGGTCTCCGTGGTTGACACACACCACTCGGCTGAATACCGGAGAGGCCGTCATTCCCGTGGGGGTGATTGATTCGAGCTGAGCGGCTTCGGCGCGAGGGCCGGCCCTGGCGATCAGCTCGATCTCAATGGGCGTCTTCGCTCCCGACTTCCACTCCACGTACGAGAACGGGGGAACCTTCCCGGCGCCGAAGCAGGCGGTCATTTCACGTTCAAAGACCGAGGCGTCGGACATCGGTTGCAGGAACGCCTTCACATGGACCACGTGCAACCGATCCAGGCCGAGGTAGGCCAGGGTTTTTTCCAGGCTCTTGAGCGTGCGCCGGGTGGCTTCGGCCAGGTCGGCGTGCTGCTCAGCCTGACCCGAAATATAAACCTTGGCCCCCTCGGGCAGGACGGCGAACGGAGCTCCCGCACGCTGACCGGGCCGCGAGGGACCGACCGGACCGGCCTCCTTCGAAGTAACGGCGATGGCGTCGAGTGCGATCCGGGCATCGGGATGAGCGAGCTGGCCGGCCACGACCGTGATGACCGGCCGCGCGGGCCCTTCGAGCCGCTTCGCGAGCGCTTCCTTCGCCTGGACCAAGACCGCTGGGCTCGTGCCATACAGGTTCACTCGGACCAGTCGATCAAGTCCGGAGCCAGCCTCCTTGAGCGAGTTGGCAAGCAGGTCGAGCACCTTGTCGATCTGTTCCTCGGGCTTGTCGCGGCCGACGACCTCCCCTTTCTCATTCAGCGGCAGGATCTGTGCCGTATGCGCCAGGTTGGCCTTCGCGGGAACAACCACGGCCGACGAAGTTTTGGTTTGATCGTCCGGCTGGATATATCGGAGCTCCAAGTCATTGGCCTCTGCGCGAGAACGGGTCGAAAGTGCCAGGGCAAGGCAAGCGGCAAGCGCGATTCCGGTCGCACTGGTTAAACTCAGGGTTGGTTGGCTCGAGGTTCGAGAAACGGTCGGCATACGGATACCTCGGGTCTAAAGTCAACAAGGGTCTGCGTTGCGAGACAGCGAGACAAGCGCGGGGGAGATCCGAACGATTCGCCTGACCCGTCTTACAGGAGAGCACGCGCGAGGATAGCCGACTCCGTGCCGAGGCTCAAGGAGGTGGGGCAACTCCCGTTGGAGATCACGGGCCTGGGTTCGCGTCGTGCTCCCAACAGGTTCGAGGGTTGTCTAGCGGATCACGCGCCTGGCTCTTTTGTGGAAATATTGAATAAGATTAAACATGAGATGTTGTTGAAATATTTGTGATGCCGTTTGAGAATGTGGCGAACGAGCTTTAGCAACAGATCGCATTCATCGCCAAAACTTCTGGATTGGGACCGATCTAGGGGCGGCTGCTTGCAAGAGTCGCTTACGCGCACTACCTTCGATCCCATTGATATGGGAGCCTCTGGAGGTTCGGACTTAGCTTGGGGAGGATCCGCCCATGAAGTCGCTGAGTTGTTGGCTTGGCCTGGCCGTACTGGTCTGCAACCTTGGGGGGTTGGCATGGGCCCAAGCTCAGAAGGATGCGCCGAACGCACGGCCAATGGCCACGAAGCCTGCTGGGCCGCTGGTCGATCAGTGGCGGGACTCGGGGATGAAGGGGGGAGTCGCGGCCGGGGGCGCCGAGGCTGTGGAGGCCGGTCTTCAGATCTTGCGCGAGGGGGGCAACGCTGTCGACGCGGCTGTGGCCACCCTGCTGGCCCAGAGCGTGACCGATGCCAACCAGTTCTGCTTTGGTGGCGAGGTCCCCATTCTCATTTACGATGCCAAACGCAAGGTTGTGGAGGTGATCGCGGGCCAAGGGGCCGCCCCTCGGCTCGCCACGCGCGAGCACTTCGACCGTCCGGATGGGATACCCGGGAGCGGGATCGAGGCCGCGGCGGTGCCGGCGATGCTCGACGCCTGCCTCACGGCACTAGATCGCTCCGGGACCAGGCGCTTTGCCGAGGTCGCCGCCCCCGCCCTCAAGCTTCTCGACCGAGGGGAATATCCCTGGCACGCCGACCTGGCCCGGACGATGCGGCGGCTCGTCGCCGCGGAGCAGGCGGTGGAGGATCGGAGCCAGGGGCTTCGACGGGTCGCGGATACCTTCTATCGAGGACCAATCGCGCAGGAGATCGACGCCTGGTCTCGCGCCAACGGCGGCTTGATCCGCGCGACCGACCTGGCCACCCATGTGACTCGGGTCGAGGAACCGGTTTCGCTGACTTATCATGGGCATGAGATTATCAAATGCGGGCCATGGACCCAGGGGCCCGCGCTCCTTCAGGCCCTCCAACTGCTCGAACCGTTCGACCTCGCCGCCAGGGAATCGAACCTACCGGATGTGATTCACCTCTCGGTCGAGGCCATCAAGCTCGCGTTCGCGGATCGGGACGTCTACTACGCCGACCCCCTCTTTGAGCAGGTTCCGCTCAGCACGCTCCTCAGCTCGGGTTATGCCGCGATGCGCAGGAACCTGATCGACCCGCGTCACGCATCGCTCGAACAGCGCCCGGGAGATCCGCAAGGAGGGAATCCCCTCCTGGCCGAACCCGAACGCCGCCAAGGGCTCGGTGGCCCCTCCACCGACACCACCACATGCGTCGTTGCCGACGGCGATGGCAACGTGGTGGCCGCCACCCCCAGCGGCTGGTCTGGCGTCCTGGCCGGGAATACCGGGGTCTGGCTGGGCTCTCGGCTTCAGAGCTTCAATCACTGGAAAGGGCACCCCAACCAGATCGAGCCCGGCAAACGCCCGAGAATCACCCTCACTCCGACCCTGGTGCTCAAGGACGGTCGTCCTCGCTTCGCGTTGAGCGTGGCCGGGGGTGACCTGCAAGATCAGGTGATGCTTCAACTCCTGATCCGACTTATCGACTTCAAGCAAGCCCCCGCGCAAGCGGTGACAGCGCCTCGATTCGCCACGCAACACTTCCTCGGCTCCTTTCGCCAACCCCCTGCCCAGCTCGGCAGTCTCGAGCTCAACCCCGAGTTTGGAGAGTCGACGATTTCAGAGCTTCGTGCGCGAGGTCACCGGGTGAAGTCGCTCAAGCCCCCCGTCGGCCATCCCGTCGTGATTGGGATCGACCCCGAGTCGCGCAGAATCGAGGCCGCGGGCGACCCCCTCGCCAAGAGGCACGCGGCCGCTTATTAAAGGCCGCACGCGACCGATCGAAATTCGCGAGGCTGTTGAGGTTTTTCGCGTCGGCAGAACGAGGCTCCCGCCGAGTGGTGAATACCAAGGCCAAGAACACGAACCGGAAGTTGTTACCTGCCGACAAACTCAAACAAGCGGAGAGCGAGTGACACGCGAATCATTATCTGTGACCAAGGCGTTCATCCCAGTAGAGACCGTTGGAGGAACAGCCGACGCCTTTCCCCAAGCATCCCATCAATCCATTGCTGTAAGCATACGAATAGCGTCGCCAGTCATGCTTATGTGACGATTGCAACTCGCCTGAACGTTCAACACCTTCGTGTCGCCAGAGAGCCGCCGACAGAAACGAACACTTTTGAACTTCCTTGAGCCCGCGACAAAGGTGGCACGCATAACGATCCTCGCGCCATTGGACCCCCAAGGCGAGAAACATCACCGTTGCGGCAATGCACCAATGTGTTCGTGGGTTGCGCGCGCCAGAGGCTTGCGGGATGCCGGGGTGTATCACTTCGCCAGGTTTTGTTGTGGCGGTGAATCCATTCATGTTGTTGTGTTTGATGGTAATGAATGATTATGTGCTTTAGTAATGAGCATTCTTGCTTGATTACAAGCCCGAAGCGCCAGCGAGTGAATCTCTTCAGAAATTTGAACCGGCCGTCAGCCTACGCGTGGGTTCCGAGTTGGTAACTGATTGAAACTCTCAGGTGGAAGGCGGATTAATCAATGCCATCCCAATAAAAGTTGACAATCCGAGTTTTCGGACTGTACGCCACGATTGCCCTCCCTTGGGAAAATGTCGGGTGGAATGACGTGGAATGAAGGAAAACGGTCGGTGAATCCTGGATTGGGTTCCACCACGTTGGGATTGGCCCAGTGATGGAACCCTTGGTTTCATCCTGATATTCTTTCTTGGAAATGGGTGTAAATCCGTTGGCTGTTAGTGAGGAAAAATCTGCCGAGGAGATCTTGAACCGAAGATAGCAGTACGAGTTGTCCCGGAAGCCTCTCCCATAGGCTTGAAGCGAGGAAATGTTTGGGCCGGGCGGAGTGTTAAAGGTTGCTTCGAAGACAGACTCTGGGTCGGGGTATTCCTCAAGATATCCACATCCTTCCGCGAGTAAGAGTACAAGTATCCACTTCCCGTTGATCGTTTGAAATCGCCTCACGGTATCCTCCCCGTTACTTTGGGTCAACGCACCGGCTAGTTTGACGGTTTCGTATGCATCGATCAAGCGGCGACGAGGGCGCAGGGAGTTAATCATGGCTTAGTTTGATTTTTTTCAACGCAGTTCTCTTCAGGTTGAGACTGGTTAGCTGGTTGGGGTAGAATCCATCACCATCCTACTCGTCCTGGGGTCTGGTTTACCTCGGTGGGGCCGGGTGAGTTGCTCAACAACCGATCCTGTCTGAATTCAGCAGATCAGCCCAACCCTTTGAGAATGACCCTGTTCCATGTCGTCGAGTGATTCTCCGCTGGGCTCCGGACGTATCTTGCTTTGTTCCCCGGTGGTGGTGACTCCCCGGCTCGGGGGTGCGAAGGTTTATATCGAGGCGGCGGAAGGATACCGACGAGCGGGTTGGGAGGTCACCCTTGTTGGCCCAGACGATGTGGCCAAGGGGCGTCCGCCGGAGGATGGCCGGACTCAGGCAGATCACCTGAGGGAGTTCTTGCGCGAGCATGCGCAAGAATATGACGTGGTTGAGTACGAGCACGACCAGCTTCCTTTTCCCAGGACGGATTTTCCGTCTGATCCGTTGCTGGTGGCGCGCTCGGTCCTGTTGACTCACTGCGTGGTGGACGCGCGAATTCCTCCTCGGTTTGGGCTTCGCCCCTGGGTCGGGCAATGGGTCAAGGGGCCCGGCATGCGGCGCCGAGCTAATCGGCAGATCCAGCGCTCCAATCAAACACTCGCCTCGGCCGATGTCATTAGCCTGTCCAATGCCGGCGAGCGTGAGGCCTTACTCGCGCACGGACATTCCGCCGAGAAGATGCGGGTCATCCCGTTTGGGCTCTTTCCCGAACGCTTTCAGGCGTTTCAGGTCAATCCCGAAGTCCCGGCCGGACCACCCAGGATCGCCTTTGTCGGGACGTTCGACCCAAGAAAGGGAATGCGCGAGTTTCCCACCTTGGTCGATCGGGTTTTGAGCCGATATCCCGAGGCCCTGTTCCGCCTGGTCGGGACCGCGGGGATGGTGGCCGACGCGGCGGGAGTTTTGCGCTGTTTTCCGCGCAGGTCGTGGGCGAACCTGGACGTTCACCCACGGTACGACCCCGCCGAACTTCCCCGCTTGCTCTCCGACCTCTGGCTCGGGGTGTTTCCTTCCTCCGTGGAAGGCTTTCCCTTCGGAATGCTGGAGATGCTGGCCGCGGGCCTGCCGGTCTTTTCCTACAATGCGCCAGGACCCCCCGAAATGCTCCCCGCGTCCTGGCTCGTTCCTCGGCGCGATGCCATCTCCCTGAGCGAACGAGTCCTCAAGATGCTCGGCGATCCGCAATCACTGCGAACCGCCCGAGCTCAGGCCCGAGAGCGTGCAAGCCAGTTCAACTGGGAAGACGTCGCGCGGCGGACTCTCGCTGAGTATCAATCCTTCCGCGACCAACGGAAACGACCATCGACTTGATCGGATTGCGCGAAGGGTTGTTGTGTGTTTAAATGATGGTTTGGTGTTTTGTTGAGTCGTTGCCACTGCGCGACTTCATGTCTGGTGATTGGCAGTATGAGGTCGAGTTGATTGCCGACCTTGGGGGATCGTGATAATTTCAACAATGGTGCTGGGTCGGGTGGTTCCGGCGCCGGCTGAGAAGGCTTATCGAGCGGCAAAGAGTCGTGTCGGACCATGTTTGCGTGTCCGAGGAGAAGCTGCGCGACTCGAATAGAGATGAGCCAAGCAAGCCTTGACAGATCCTTGCTCGAAGGGCGGATCGAATGATGAATCAATTTGCGCGGACTGTGCTCTCGTTCCTCTTGATTCTCTTCGTTCCGCTCGGGAGTCCAAAACTCCGGGCGCAAGCCACCAAGGAGGCCGAGCCAAGGCGACCGAATTTCGTGCTGGTCTTCACCGACGATCAGCGTTGGGATGCCTTGGGCGTGGTTCAGCGCGAGCAAGGAGAGCGCGCTCGATTCCCCTGGTTCAGAACACCGAACATGGATCGGATCGCCGCCGAAGGGGTTCGATTTCGCAACGCCTTCGTGGTGAACTCGCTGTGCGCTCCGAGCCGAGCCTGCATTCTGTCGGGACGGTATAGCCACCATAACGGGGTGGTGAATAATCATACCCCGTTCCCCAACGAGAGCGTGACCTTCGCTTCATTGCTGGGCGCTCAGGGGTACAAGACCGGGTACATCGGCAAGTGGCACATGGGCCAGCAGAAGGGAAAGCGGCCTGGATTTGACGAGTCGATCAGCTTCATTGGTCAGGGGAAGTATTTTGACTGCCCCTTTGAGATCAACGGCAAGCTGACTCCCACTCAGGGGTTTGTCGATGACCGATCGACCGATTACGCGGTGGAATTCCTCAAGAAGCACCGGTCGGAACCGTTCGCGCTGATCGTCGGGTTCAAGACGACGCATGGGCCGTTCACCCCGCCGGAGCGGGCGGCCGAGCGCTTCGAGGGGGAGTCGGTCAGGCCGGCTCGTAATCAGGATCGCCCTCCACCCTACCGAGCGCAGATGGCGAAGGCTGCCACGGCCAAGAAAAAGAAGAAGGCCGCCACGCCACCAACGGGCCGAAACCTGGGTTACTTCCGTTGTGTGTCGTCGGCCGACGACAACCTTGGCCGCTTGATGTCCACACTCGACGAGCTGGGGCTGACCGAGGATACCGTCTTGGTGTTCGCCAGCGACAACGGGTACTACCTGGGCGAACACGCGCTGGGTGACAAACGCTCCGCCTACGAGGAGAGTTTGCGTATTCCCTTGCTGCTCCGTTATCCCCGACTGGTGAAGAAGGCCAGGACCATTGATGCGATGGTCTTGAATATCGATATCTCCTCAACCTTTTTGGACCTCGCGGGGGTTTCCATTCCCAGCGCGATGCAAGGCCGAAGCTGGCGGCCCTTGCTGGAAGGTAAAACCGAAGGCTGGCGAACCGCCTGGTTTTACGAATATTTCCAGGAGCGTGCCTTCCCGGGCACTCCCTCGATCTTCGCGGTCCGGACCGAGGGGGCCAAGCTGATCACCTACCCAGGTCACCCCGACTGGGTTGAGGTGTTCGACCTGAGCGCCGATCCAGACGAACGGAAAAACCTGGCCGCTGAACCAGGCTCACAGGCCCTTCGCGAGGGGCTCGAAGCGGAGATGGAACGCCTCAAGCAGGAAGTTGGTTATCGCTATCCCAGCAATGCGGACTTCCCCGAGCCTTGAGTTGAGCTCAGCGCGAAACGCGCGTTCGAGACGATCTGACCCGGGAACGCGTCGCTAGGCGCACCCGAACTACGATGAGGGTTAGGAAGTCGGTCCTTTGGATCGAGGAAACCAACCGATCTTGTCCCACCTTTCTTCTTCGGAAGGCTTCGTCTATGAATGGGTCCTGGTTGATCCGCAGCGGCTTGTTGCTTGCACTGATGGTCGGAGCGGCAACCACGCCCGTGCAGGCACGCGAGAAATCCTCCTCGCTCCCGAATATCATCCTGGTGATGCCGGACGACATTGGTTATGGCGATTTCTCGGTGAATGGGAATCCGATTATAAAAACGCCGCATGTTGATGCGTTTGCTCGGCAGAGTGTGCGCTTGACAAACTTTCATGTGAGTCCCACCTGCGCACCCACCCGAGCCGCACTCATGACCGGACGGCATGAATTCAAGTCGGGCGTGACTCATACGATCATGGAACGCGAACGCCTAAGCTTGAACGCGACGACCCTGGCTCAGATGCTCAGAAAGAAAGGATATGTGAACGGAATCTTCGGCAAGTGGCATCTGGGGGATGAAGACGCTTACCAGCCGGACCGCCGAGGGTTCGACGAGGCCTTCATCCATGGCGCGGGGGGGATCGGCCAGACTTACCCTGGCAGTTGCGGTGACGCGCCGGGGAATACCTACTTCAACCCCGCGATCTTGCACAACGGGACTTTCGTCAAAACCAAGGGGTATTGCACCGACCTCTTTTTTCAGCAGGCGCTCACCTGGATCGATGAGAAACGCGCGGGGGAACAACCGTTCTTCGCCTACATTACCCCCAACGCGGCCCATACTCCGCTCCAGTGCCCTGAAGACTACGCCAAGCGACACGCGGATCAGGTCCCGCAAGATGTGGCCAAGTTCTATGGCATGATCGAGAATATCGATGACAACTTCGGCAAGTTACTCGAAGCTCTTAAAACCTGGGAGCTGGAAAACCAGACGCTCGTCATTTTCATGACCGACAACGGAGGGACCATCGGCACCTCGGTTTTCAACGCGGGGATGCGAGGGAAGAAGGTGACTCCTTATGAAGGAGGGACCCGGGTTCCCGCCTACTGGCGCTTTCCGAAGCATTTCGCCGAGGGGAGCGAGTCGCACGCCCTGACCGCTCAGATCGATCTCTTCCCCACCTTGGCGGAACTGGTCGGCGTTCCGCTCGACGGCCCTTTGCAAACGCAGGTGGAGGGGCGAAGCTTCCTGCCGCTCCTCAAAAACCCAGCCGCCGAATGGCCCGACCGAACGCTCGTCACCCACGTTGGCCGTTGGCCGCGCGGACAGGCCAAACAGGCCAAGCATACGAACTCCTCGATTCGAGACCAACGATTCGCCCTGGTAAACGACCAGGAGCTCTTTGATCTCAAGGCCGACCCGGGGCAGAGCAAGAACGTAATCGACGAGCACCCCGAGGAGGTGGCCCGGCTACGACAGGCTTACGATCGGTGGTGGCAAGAGGTCCTCCCCTGTCTGGAGAACGAGGAGGTCGTTGGGCCCAAGGTCAACCCCTACAAGGCGCGTTACTGGAAGCAGTTCGGGGGTGGCCCCGACGAAGCGCTGAGCATCCAGATGGACCCCGCGCGTGCTCCAGAGAAGAAGGCCCAACGCAAATCCAAAACCGCGAACGCACCCGCTCGTAAAGATCAGCTAATGAAGCAAAAGTAATTTCATCCATGCTCGCACTGAGAGCGAGAAGCGAGGCAGATCAAATCAGGATCTGCTTCGCTTCGATTCGAACGCCCAATGAAGTGCCGCGTATGGGACGGTACGTACTCAGGCGAATTCAACCAAACGAGGAGCCGAACGCGGGCGTTGTCTCGATTGACGTGGACGTTTGGAAGGGGCGAAATCTCGGCCCGATTCCAGGCGAAGCCCGTACCTTGGCGCGGGCTTGCCATGGGACTTGTTCATTGATGAGGGATTCCAACAGAATCTAAACGATTTCTGTAGACTTTGTTAAGCATGTCCTGTATTTAAGCCAAAGAAGGCCGTGTTGAAAGGCTGTTAAGCTTCGAGCGTAAGGTCCGACCCGCTTCTCCGTTTGATTTGGCGGGTCGGCGTGATGCAGTGATCGCGATTCAGGACGTAACACGGCTTGCCAGCGTCGTTCCGGAAGGTTCAGAGAGGATTCGTTTGGTAGAAGACCCAGGGGGCGCCAAACGGTAATCATTCGATGGAATTTCAGGAGTCAAGAGATGCAGGCGAGTGTAATCGATCGATCTCCACGCAGAATGCGGGCATTCACTCTGATCGAGCTCCTTGTGGTCATCGCCATCATCGCGGTGCTGATCGCCTTGCTGTTGCCAGCGGTCCAGGCGGCACGCGAGGCCGCACGACGAGCGCAATGCGTTAATAACATGAAGCAGCTCGGCCTCGCGATGCACAACTATCATAGTGCGAACGACTGCTTCCCGATGGGCCGGACCGGCATGGGGTTCTCCTATCCCGTCAGCAATGGCGACCCAAACCGGCGCACCTGGGCCTTCAATATCCTGGCGAACCTCGAGCAGGTTCCCGTCTACAACTCCATTAACTTCAGCCGAACGTTTTACGACTGGTCGAACACCACGGTCATGCGCGCGGAGATCGCCGCGTACAATTGCCCATCCGATCCCGGATGTACCATCGTCCTGTCCCCCTCCACCTTTCAGACCGTTCGGTCCAATGGCAACTACATGGTCAACTGGGGGAACACAACATGGTATCAGGACATGAATACAACCTATAATCCGTTCGTGGGGCCTCTGCCTCCCCCGGCGGGTCTTCGATATCTCTCGGCCCCCTTCGCGGCCAACAAGGCCACGAAGATCAGTGAGCTGATCGATGGGACGAGTAATACGCTCATGCTCAGCGAGATCATCTGCCCCGAATCGAAGGGGCCAACCAATGGAGAGGTGGACCACCGGGGGGATATCTGGAACGACGACCAGAATTGCTCCATGTTCATGACCTATTCCACCCCGAACTCGAAGACGATCGACCAGGTGCCCGGTTATTGTGTGAGCACGAATCTCAAACCGTCCAACCCCCTTTGCATTGATAAGCTTCCCGGGTTCAACGCCGCTCGAAGTTACCACCGGGGCGGCGTGAACGTCTTGATGTGCGACGGGAGTGTTAAGTTCGCCAAGGATTCCGTCGACCTGACTGTCTGGCGCGGGTTAGGCTCCATGAATGGAGCTGAGGTGATTTCGTCCGACTCGTTCTGAAACGAGCCTGTCCAGGCCTTCCACTCGATTGGGATGAATGTCGTCTCGGAAACGAGCCCCTGCGCGGTGGATGTGGTTGAACCGCGCCAGGGGCGGTTTACTGTAAGAGGCTGTCAAAAATGCTGATGCGACGATTTGGTCTTGCCACCCCTGGTTTGGTTCTTTTGTTTGGCCTGGTCGCTCCCGGGTGCAACTCAGAACCCCCTCCTCCTCCGCCTACCGAGAGTGCGACGCCCGCCGACCCGAACGCGGTCCCCCCAGGTATGGAGCCCGCCGACCCCAACCTCAAGAGCAAGAAGGTCAAATGACCTTCCAACTCATCCCAAAAGTTCTGGACAAGTCGCTCGGATCAAACTTCGTGAAAGTGAAACGCCAGGATTGAGTGGCGGCCTTCGTGACATCAAGACTTCACTTCCCTGGGAGTCCGGGAACCCGTCCGCAAAGGGAAAAAGCGACGAGCGGACAAGATTCCCACGCTCCCAGGGAAGCCGGCATCTGGCTTGAATCTCCCCGCGGATCAACGCGCGTTGCCCACTAGTCGGCCGGTCGCGTAGTGGTCTCTCGAGCAGATTGTTACACAACCCGTCCCCCGGAGGGGAAGCGGCGAGCGTGAATGAGGAAGCAGTGTTCGTGCATTTGTTAGGCAAATCCGTTGGCAACTTACAGCCATGGGAAAAGACGTTTTTAGGGGACCTAAAGATGGTGGTGACCCTCTCCTGATAGACTGAGAGGAACAGGAGAGCAGTTGAACGATCTCGTGGCGAGCTTTGAATGTACGATTATCGCGACTACCACCGGACCATTGTGGGGTACCATGGCACCACCGCTGAGATCGCTGATTTGTTGGTTGATGGGCGGGGATTCGAACAAAGTAAGCGGCCCTACGACTGGCTTGGCAAAGGGGTCTATTTTTGGGAATATGCGTCCAAGCAAGCATGGAGGTGGACGACTGAATTGAGAAAGAATGAGCAGGCGGCGGTCGTTGGGGCGATGATCCGACTTGGGAACTGTCTCGATTTACTGGATCCCGTGAACGTTCGCGCGTTAAGGAAGGTTTACGACGATATAATTCCGAAGTGGGAGGAGGCGGGCGTTCCGATTCCGAAAAATGTCTTGAGCAAGAAAAACCTCGACTGTGCTATCCTCAACTGAATTTATGATCAATCGGACGCAACTGCAACGCCGATAGAAACTTCGAGAGGGGTATTCGTGCCGACGGACAAGGCGGCGAGGATTTGGAAGGGAAGTTGGATATATGAAGAAGCCCATATTCAAGTTTGCGTTCGCCAACAAAAAAACATCCTTGCGCTTTGGCACGTCCGCAAAGATGGCACTTATGGTAAAACTCCGTAAGGCAAAGCGGGTGAGTGATCATCCTTCCCAGGTAAGCTCGAACTACACCCTGGACGAGCCAATCGGGGCGTTGAAGGACATCTCCCAGAAAGCCAAGGACATGACGCCCGACGAGTTCAGGAACTCGCTGGTCGCCTCCGGCATTATCACGGATAAGGGGCAGCTCTCCACGCATTATTCACGGTCACCGAAGAAGAAGTCGTCCACCAAATAGACTTCGGGGCACGTCCGAAGTCGAGCCTTCATCAAGTCGAAGCCGTTTCGACTTGGACTTTGGCTTCATCCACATCCGCGAAGTCACTTGAACTGTAGGTGTGACGTAGGTGGATCAGAGAATTTGTGGATGTGATGAGGCCGCGTTTCCCTGGGGGCGCGGGCGTCCCGCCCGCATTCGAACCGTGGATGACAGGCGAGGTTTTGCGCAGTATTAGCATGTTTGGAAGTTGGACATAAATATTTTATATAAATTATCGTGTTGGTATTTATGATGTTCGGTCCGACGGAATTCGATGGTCTGGTCGTTGAACGCGGCAAAGGGGGGAGGCGATGCCGAAGGGGCATGGCCGGTCCATTTCTTTCGCTCGTTTTCGGTCATTGGGGCCGTCGCTCGCAAGCGGAGGGGGCTTGATCCGACCCGGCTCACCAGGTACTCCAAAGTTCTTCTGAGCTGTCTGACGGAATCTTAGGAACCTGGCTTGCTGGAGTGGTACGCGATGCCCTGGTCTCTTCTTGCCATCCTGACCCTGATGGGGACTCAGGCCAATCTCGATGAGAAACCGCCCGCGCGGCGCCCAAACTTCATCGTCATCAACTGCGATGACCTGGGCTATGCCGACATCGAGCCTTTCGGTGCGCCTCGGACGAAAACCCCGAACCTCGTTCGCTTCGCCGCCGAGGGGCGAAAGCTCACCGACTTTCATGTGACGAGCCCCGTCTGTTCCCCATCTCGAGCTTCGCTCATGACGGGCTGTTATCCGAAACGGGTCGGCTTGCACACCAACGAGAAAGGGGGATGGGTTCTCTTTCCCGGCAATCAGCGCGGACTCAACCCGAAGGAGATCACGCTGGCGGAGGTGCTCAAGACCAAAGGGTACGCCACGGCCTGCGTGGGGAAGTGGCACCTGGGCGACCAGCCCGAATTCCTCCCCACGCGGCAAGGATTTGACCTCTACTTCGGTATCCCCTTCTCGAACGACATGGGGCAGACGACCGACAAGGGACGAACCCGACTCGACCGGCCGACTACCCCCCTGCTCCGTGGCGAAACCGTGGTTGAACGCGAGCCGGACCAGACTCAGCTAACCCAACGCTATACCAGCGAGGCCGTGCAATTCATCGAAGCGCATCAGAACAAGCCCTTCTTTCTCTACCTCGCCCACAGCATGCCCCACTGGCCACAGTATGCGAGCAAGCCGTTCGCGGGGAAATCCGCGAACGGGCGGTTCGGTGACTCAGTTGAGGAAATCGACGCGAGCGTCGGCGAACTGATCAAAGCGCTGCGACGCCTGAAACTCGATGAGCAGACGTTGATTCTATTCACGTCGGACAATGGCGGGCAGATTCGCCAGGGGGCGAACAATACTCCCCTTCGCGCAGGGAAAGGAACGACCTGGGAAGGGGGGATGCGCGTCCCTTGCCTGATCCGGTGGCCCGGGCAAATCCGCCCTGGTTCCGTCGGCACGGAACTGGCCTCCACGCTCGACGTTTTCCCCACGTTCGCCCTGCTCGCGGGGGCCGAGATTCCAGGTGATCGTATCCTGGATGGCAAGGACATTCGCGCGTTGATCCTTGGCGAGGCGACAGGGAAAACCCCTCACGAGGTCTTCTACCACTACCATCTCGGTCAACTCCAGGCGGTCCGAAGCGGTCCCTGGAAGCTGATTGTCCCGCACGTCGCCCGCCCCAATCAGGGGAATCCGAAGCGTACCGTTCAGGTGGCGCTCCAGCTCTACAACCTCGAGAATGACATCGCGGAAGCTCGGGACGTTGCCTCAAAGCATCCGGAGGTTGTCGCCCGCTTGATGGGCCTGGCAGATCGAGCTCGTGAGGACCTCGGCGACGAAAGCCTCAACATGCCAGGCAAGAATTGCCGAGAGCCTGGGCATGTGGAAAACGCCAAGCCCCTGACGACTCCCTCGGATGCTGGCTCCTAAGCGATAGTACAGTTGAGGCGGCCAGCCACCCCCATGCTCGGGGAGCCTTGGCCGCCTCACGTTCGGATCTCAAGCATGGTATTCAACAGGGCGTAATTTACCGTCCGCTTGTTCGAGTTTATCGTTTGCTAAAGGTTTCCGGTTCGTGTTCTTGGCTTTGGTTTTCACCACTCGGCAGGCGCCTTGTTCTCCCGAAGCGAAGACCCCATCGGCCTCGCGAATTTCTGTCCGAGAGGACGAGGCTCCTGCCGAGTGAGAATGGCCGCCTCGATCGCTGCAACCGTCTGATTTTACAGGGGTACGCATTGTTCGGGGCGTGTCCACGCCACCACGGGTCGAGAAGCCTCCGTGAGTGCTCGAACCCACCAACCGCCACTTGGCGAGGGCCACTTTCTTCTATGTTAATTCAAGTGTTCAATTCTTAGTGAGTCGGCTCACGAAGCTCGGTCAGCAGGCGTGGGATGTAGTTGACGTAACGCTGGCTGATCTCGCTGGCGCCGGGGCCGGTAAAGGTGGTGGCGCCGGAAGCCACGAGCGCCTTGCGGATGGATTTGGCTTTTTCGCCCAGCGTGCCGACGGCATTGAGCGCGGCCATGGTCACGAACTGGTCATTCTTGGCGGGATCGGCGAGCCGGGCCAGGACCGGGAGGCCGCGCTCACGGTCTTTCTCGTTGCCAAAGGCGACCAGCGCCTCGCTCGCCGCGACTTGAACGAACGGGGAAGAATCCTCAAGCGCTTTGATGAGCTCATCCTGCCCCTGGCGGACCCCCGCTTCACCGCGCATCGACAAGCCGAGCGCGGCCCAGTAGCGCACGGCGGAATCGTCGTCGGCCAGCGCTTTGAGTAGTGCGGGAATCTCGCTGGGGGCCAGGTTCGAGGCCCGGTCGGCGGTGTCGAGAATCCGGGCGAAGGGGAAGCGCGAAGGGTCCTGGCCAACGTCGTATGGGGAGGAGCCGACGGACCGCCGATGGATTTCCCCCTCCGGCAAGAATCCGACGTCCTTGATTTTGAGCTCCCAATCTCGGTGAGCCTTGCGCAAGGTGTTAAGGATTTTTTCATGCGATTGGGACGAGGCGAGGTTATGAACCTCGTCCGGGTCGGCTTGGAGGTCGTAGAGCTCCTCGGGAGGCTTCGATTTCCAGAAAGCGTCCTGCGCGGGGGTCAGGCGGCCTTCGGCATGGAGCCGGTGCCAGACCTGGGTCGTGGGTGTCTGGAACATGTATTCGAGATACTGGCCATAGGGTTTGTGAGGCATGTAGTTGCGGATATAAACATGACGCCCGTCGGTCACGCTGCGGACCAGGTCGTACCGTTCGTCCATCCGGCCGCGGAACCCATAAGCGAAGGGAGGGGCGGGCGCCTGGTACTTGCCGAGGAAGGACGTTCCTTGCATCCACGAAGGGGGCTCGATACCGGCCAGGCTCAGGACGGTGGGGGCTAGGTCGACAAAGCTCACGAGGCGGTTGGACTGCCCCCCCGGCTGGTAGTCGGCTGAGCGGAGGTCTTTGAATTTCTCGGGGATGTAGACCACCAGGGGGACGTGCAGGCCGGTGTTGTACGGCCAGCGCTTACTGCGCGGCATGCCCGAGCCGTGGTCTCCGTAGTAGAAGACGATGGTGTCTTCGGCCAGGCCCGCGGCTTCGAGCTCGCGGAGGTGCCGGCCCGCGTCGGCGTCGGCCTCGCTGACCTTGTCATAGTACTGGGCCCAGTCCTGACGAACCTCGGGGGTGTCGGGATGATAAGCGGGGACGCGGACCTTGGCGGGATCAGTGATCGCCTTGTGGGGGCGGGTCCTGATCTGGCTCTCGTGACTCTTCTGGGAGTTGAAAACGGCGAAGAAAGGTTGTCCGTCCTTCCGGTTCTTCCAGTGGGCCTTGGCGGACGACTGGTCCCAGGTTTGTCCGGGATCTTTCAGGTTATAGTCGGTCTTCGCGTTATTAGTGCAGTAGTATCCCACCTCGCGCAGGTAGTGTGGGAACATGGCCTTCCCCTTTGGGAACGCGACCAGGCTTCTCATGTGCTCCGCCCCGGTGCTCGGCGGGTAGAGGCCGGAAATGATCGTTGTGCGGGCCGGTGCGCAGACCGGGGCATTCGACCACGCGTGGCGGTAGAGCATCCCCTTCGCGGCTAACCGATCGACGTTCGGGGTCCGTGCGAGTTGGTCGCCGTAGCAGCCCATCTCGGTGCCATGGTCTTCGCTGGTCAGCCAAAGGATATTGGGCCGGGGCTCGGAATCGGCGGCCCTGGCGATCGTCGAGAACGTCAGAATTCCCAACCCGGCGAGGATGAAACGTACGGAGCGAGTTGATTGAGAGAGCATCATGAAGTCGCCTCGAATTAATATTGATTTTGGTGGGATGTCAATCTTGGCTGAGCTTTGATCAAATCAATCTTTCAGCGAGTTGACCGCCGGACCGCTTGACCTCCGCGAGCGGTCCGGCTTTGCCCTCTCGATCGAATCGGGTAACCGGCCACGCCGGCCGGTGCGTCGTGGTTAGCGATTGGCTCGGGGAGTCCATTCCAACCGGACCGGCCCGTGGTGCAACCGACCGGGGAACTGAAGGAGCTGGAGCCGTTTGAGCTTGGCGTCGTGGCTCAGGCTCGACCCTTCACGCACTCGGATCAGTGTGGAATCGCCAGCAGGTTCAGCGCTAACGACGGTGTGTGGGTAGACCCATCCGTCGGCAGTGACCACCCGAATGATTTCGCCAGGGCTGGGGAGGCGGTCGGAGGTGGATTCGAGAACAAACACATCATTGTCCATGGATCGAAGTGCGAGGCTTTGAGGTGGGGCGGTTCGGAGGTAGGACTCACCCCCGACCTTCCACTCGCCATCACCAATCGCGTACGCCGACTCCGCGCGATCGCCATTCAGTGAGAGAACGCCGGCCATCCCCTGGAATCGAATCGATTGCTTGCCTTGCTCGATGTCAATCGGCTCCTTCGCTCCCATGACGATCAGGTCGGTCCGATCTCCGATCCGGACCCGTACTGCCAGGTGAGCTCCAGGCGCATCGATTCGTTCGACGGCGCTGAGGAAGGGCTGGCCGGCGTGAGGTTCGAGGACCGCGGCGAACCGGCTTGTTCCTTTGCTTTCGTGGCGTACCAGAGCGAAGGGGCGGGAGAACTTGTCGAGCAGGGCATCGTCTTCCCCGGCTCGACCCGTGGAAGGGTTCTGGCCGACAATCAGCCTGGAGCCCGTTTCGGGAAGCAGCGTGACGTGCAGCCCGGCCTTTGTGTCCCCTTCGGGGAGGAACCGCAGGCGCAACGGTCCGGCCTCCAGAGGGCTGGACTGGGCCAGATTTTTCAAAAAGCCATACGCATAGTTTGGAGTCATGACGCGACCCGTCTCTCCTTCATTCTTCGTCGGTTCCCAGCGCATGCCGTCGGGGAGCAACGTTTTCAAGGGGGAGAGTTCAAGGTCGGTCTTGATCGCTGTGTCGGCATCGGCGTCGCCATGCAGGAAGTAGTCGTGGACCCTTCCCCCTTCGACCTCGAACAGGTCGACCGCATAGTGGCGGTTCTGACCCGCGTCGATCATGAGCAGGGTACGTTGATAGGTTTTTGCCAGGCCGGGATAGCCGCGCGTTCCCTCCGCGCTGACTACCTGGAAGCGAGGGTCGGTGGTATCGAAGAAACGCAGGCTACCGTCCGATGGGGATTCTCGGCCGCCGAGCGTCTGGTTTCGGCCATCAATGACGACCGTGTTGTGCGCGGCTGAGGCCAGGGTCCAGGCGCGGTACTTGGTGTGGGTGTAGCCGAGGTCGGAGAGCATCTCCTGGCCCTGCGAGAAGAGCAAGAGGCTGAGGTTGTCGCCATGCGAGTGCCCATATCCCCCGGACCAGGTCAGGTGGATCTGGGTTTGGCCCTCGTTCGTTCCTCCTCCCAGCGCGGCGTGGCCGAGGGCGGGAAGCAGGAACGCCTGGGCTTGGGCCGCGTTCGCCTGATTGGGCTGGTTGGTGGTGGACGGACCTCGGCCTCTCCGGCGACCGCGGCTCGTGCCTCGGGAGCGATCGGTGCGCCAGGTGTCGTGTACGGGGACGAGCCGCCCGTTCGGAAGTCTCATCCTGGACAGGGCTTCACGGGCGCGGGCAAGGAGGGGGAGTTCCTTCTCCAGGTCAAGATGGTCGAATCGTTCGCCGTCTGGGTTCTGATATCCCTCAGGGTCGCTGTAGTCGTTGAGCAGGTTGATGACATTGCCCAGCCCCCCGACTGTTTGCGCTCCATAGCTAGGAGCCCCTTCATGCCAGAAGCCGTCATAGAAGAATTGAGACTCGGTCAACTCCCGTAGTCGTTTGACAACGGTATGAATGTATTGAGGCTCGCCGATCACTTTGCTGGTCAGGATCAAGGCATTCCAGGCGGTGGGGTCCATGTTGCTATAGGACTCGCGATTGGCTAGCACTTGCTCCGCCGCGTTGCGGATCAGGTCGGTCTCGATCCGTTTCGCGACGTCGACACCTGCCTCCTGGGAGAGTTCGTTGAGGACCCCGCTCGACTTGATCCAGTCGTACGTTTGGACCAACTCGTTGGGAATGTCGCTGTAGGCCCACCAATTCCAGCGCGCGGTTCGATACCCTCGGCGGTATTTGGCGGGCGGGACATCGCCATCATCAATGATTTTTTGCTGGAACGGATAGTCGTAGTGGTAGCACCACCCGGGAAAGACCCGCGCGAACTCGTCGAGGATCACCGCGGCGCGTCGGGCGTGGGCCTCGTCTCCGGTCGCGTTATAGAGGAGTGACAGGTCGCGGGCTCGAGCCGCCAGATACTCCTTGACCAGGTCGTCGCGCTTTGCCTCGAAGAAGTGGCGATACCCCTTCTCATTGGCCCAGTACGGGTAATGCTGAACCTCCCCGCGCGGGTTGTGCACGGTGACCTTCTGGTCCATGGGATACTTTTGGCTGGGGTAGCGATGCTTGCAGAACTCGCAGGCGACCTCATCCGGCCGGTCGGGCGACCAGGTGAGCTGGCGCTCCTGGCGCCCTTGATCGCAGTTCGGACAGCCGATGTAGAACAGGCCCGACTTCCGAGGGACGAGCTTACGAAGCGCGGGTTCCTCCAACTCGCGGACAAACCGGGTGGCTTCGAGCAATCGAGGCGCATCGCGCTCGGCGACGGGGGGGCGGAAGGCGGGGGAAGCGGGGGCGCCTCCCTGGGGGGCCGCCAGCAAGACCGCGAGCAGAAACGGGCTGATCATGGAGTAAGTATCCTGAAGGCGGGGTGGGTTTGGGAGTAGAAGCTGGATCGGAATGCCCAGGTGAGATCATCCTTTAAGCTTCCCACGGCTAAAGCACGTGGGATTTCCGGTTAAGCGCTAACGCTCACCAGTTCTGTGGCACGCTTAGGAAGTGCCAGAGCCCGGATATTCCGAGCGGCGTTTCGGT
>Ga0182745_1000940_pt1 | contig 29545 bp, 22 predicted proteins | sample eDN3rd30CKraftBY_FD_128523 | JGI IMG/M metagenome (GOLD analysis project Ga0182745, IMG submission 128523) | Enriched backyard soil microbial communities from Emeryville, California, USA - eDNA 3rd pass 30_C Kraft BY (version 2) (version 2) | ecosystem: Environmental > Terrestrial > Soil >... | reverse complement strand
CAGGCCATGCACGATGCCCGGTTCCACCGCGCCAAGCAGCGGCTGCAGGCGCCGGTCGGCATAGGCTTGCAGGCGATCGAATTCTTCCTCGCCGAGATGCCGGCCCGGAAACAGATGCAAGCGTTCCAGATCGGGATGGCTGGGAACGGGTTCGTTGAGCAGGATGTCGGCCATGGTGTTGCTCCGGTTATTCGGTGGGCGCAGCGAGCGCGGCCCAGGCCGCGATCAGCTCCACGTCCAGCCCAAGGCCGGCGCCGATCTCACTCACCGCGTCGGCGGTGCCCTGGGTTTCCTGCGCCTGCGTGAGCGCCGCCAGAAAATCCGATAGCCTCTCGCCGCGCGCCAACACCAGCAGGGTTTGCCACACCACGCTGTCGTAGACACGCTCGATGCGCAGCAGACAATCGAGGCAGCGCTGCACCACCAGGGCATCGGCGCCGAACTCGCTTTGCAGGGTTTGTTGCGCCTCCTGCCCCGTTTCATTGGGTGCCGGGCGCTGCGCGGCCAGCTGCGCGATGCCGATGCGGTTGAGGAACACGCTGTCTTCATCCTGCAGCAGGTTGTCGCCATCCGCCGGCGTGGGCAGGTCCTCGCCGTCCGGCAGCGCAAAACCCTGCGCCAGCACGATGCTGCTGATGCCGGTTTCCGCCGCGCGCAGCGGACGCCGCACATACAGCAGCTGGCTCTCGCCCACCGCGTCCCAGATGTTCTGCCAGGCGGCCGCATCGGTATCGAGTTCGTGCACCGGACGTTTGGGATACAGCCTGAGCCGCAGCGGATCCTGCTTGGCGAGACGCCCGCTTTGTGGGTCGTAGGGCCGTTCCAGTTGCGCGGCAAAGCGGCCATAGTCGGCGTTCGACAGCGGCGCCAGCACGATGACGTCCAGCGGTTCGTCGCGCCCCAGGTCGATCACCGGCAGCACCATCGATTCCTGGCGGATCAGCGCCAGTTCCGCCTTGCGCACCGGCGCCACCCACACATGGAACGACTCGGGAAAATAGCCCTGCCGGCCGCTCACGGGATCGATCGCGCCTTTCGGCAGCGACCCCACCGGCGGCAGTACGCGAAAATATTCCGTGGCGGCAAAGTCGCCGCCGAGCGAGCCGGAGGCGCGATAAGCCATCACGTCGCCGAACAAGGCTTCGTAATGACGCGCCAGATCGGTTTGCACATCGTCCTGGTCGGGGTTGGCGCGCAGCGGCTGACGCAGGAGGTCGCGGTCCAGCCATTGTGCCCGATCGTTCTGGATCGCCAGCACGCCAAGCGCCACCGCGTCTTCCGGTACGGCGCCGCCGGCGGAACCGTCGCCCATGAATTCCTTGGCCAGGTTGGCGCGGATATGCAGGGGATTCTGCTGTGCCAACGGCTGCGGCAGATGTACCAGGCCAAACTGCACCGCTTCGGAAATCACGTCGTACTGAAAGCCGCGCCCCTCGCCAAGATCGGTGGGAAATACCTCGGCCAGGTCGGTGCCGATTTCGGCATAGCGGACCACGATGGCATACAGGCCACGATCCAGGCGCTGGTTGCGGCCGTCGTTCAGTTCGCTGAGCAGGGCACGGTCGCCAAGATCGAGGCGCAATTCCCGCGTCAATTCCAGCACGCGGCCGGCGGCGGAAACGGCGGTGCCCGGCGTTACGGTGAGCACGCTGGAAAAATCGTCCAGCTTCACCTCCAGCCCGCGAATCACGCCATAGCCAAGCACCAGGCCCACTTCGCGCAGGCGCCGGTCCAGATAGTTTTGATCGCGGGTCAGGTCTTCCGCGGTCAGCAGGCGACCGTCGAAGTAATGGGTGCGCGTCAGGCGCGGATCGATGTCGGCGATCTTTTCCAGTCCCTTGCGCGTGGCGAGCTGGCTGCCGAGTGGCAAAAATGACGGGGTGGCGGGCATGGGTCGTCTCCTCCTGTTACACAGCGGAGCGCTGCAGATAAGCCAGCTGGCTGGCGGTGATCAGAAAGGGCCTGACCAGGTTGTTCAGGCTGATGGCGTTGGGGTTGACCACTTCGTCGTTCTCGGTGGCGGCAAGGATGCCGTCCAGGGTCGGCAGCGCGATGGACAGGCGCGCCAGCAACAAGCGTGCGCCCGCTTCCAGTTCGTCGACCAGCAGCTTCACCCCGACGCCGTCGCCGAAGGCGTGCAAGAGGCGCGCCTGCAATTCGCGCTGGCGGCCGGTTTCATCGCTGCCGGCGTCGAGATAGCCGGTTTCGGTGGCGGTGAGCGCCGCGGGACGGGCGCCGCCAAGCGGCGTCTGCGGCAGCGGCGCGTGCGCGGACCACGGCTGGTAGCGGGTTTCCTCCGCCGGGGGCAGTTCCGGAATCAATTCCAGTTGGATGCCGTCCGCCACCCGGCTCGGCTGCACCGCGTCGGTGCTGAGGTTCAGCTTGCGCGCCAGCACCGGCTGCGCCGCCACTTCGCATTCCGCATAGCGCACGGTCACTTTCAGCCACAGCAGGTTCGCGGTTTCGTCGTAGCCTTCGCGCAAACGGGTTTCGCTTTGCGCCTTGAGCCAGGTGCCGAGATCGATGCAATACGGTTCATGGATCAGCACTTCCCGGCCCAGGCCGTCGACGCCGAGTCCTGGGCCGACAATCAGTGACGTCTTGGTCGGTTCCGAAGTCGCCGGCGCGCGCGGCTTCAGCGACACCGCCATGCCCGCCAGCGTGCCGGCGCCGTGCAGCCAGTATTGATGCCGGGTAAGACGGCGCCGGTGATAGGTCTGTTCCTCGCGCGTGGCTTCCAGGCCAAGCAGCATGCCGGCTTCGTACGCCACCTTGCGTAGGGGCGCATCCAGGGTGGCGTCCTGTTCGAGGGTGGGGTTGGCGTCGATCGAGGTGGACATAAGGGCTCCGTCGGATAGTCAGGGTCTGGCGTTGACGTCCCGCGGCGAGAGAGCCACGGGATTGCGCAACAGGCCTTCGCGGCCGATGTAGGTGTCATCGAGCGTGACGCGCCGCGGCGGCGGCTGGCGTTCGATGAAGGTGTCGATGGCGAGCAGCGGCGACAAGCCGAGCACGAACGGATGCTCGCTTTCCAGCACGCGCCATTGCAGGTGCGCCGGCACCTGCGCCACCAGCGTTTGCTGCACGCTGTCCTTGAGCACGCGCGCCGCGCCGTGCAGCAGGATCGTGAGCTGGTTGCCGTAGCGGTCGAAAAAGTCCTCCACCGCGTCGCGTTCGCTGTCCTGCGCCAGTTCCGGCGCGAACAGCGCGAGAAAATCGCGGCCATCCTTTTCCGAAAGGATCAGGCTGTCGCCCACGATGCTGTTGCCGCTCATGCCGGTGCCGAGCGTCAGCGGATGTTCGGCGTCATCCATGTCGATGCCGAGGATCGTGGCCATGGTGCGGCGCAGGCGGAAGTTTTCCACCACCACCACCTGGCCTTTCGCCACCGCGCCGTCGGTCACGATGTCGAGCGCCAGCGCAATGCCGGCAAGCGTGCCGCGCCACTGCTGCAGTTCGCCGCTGTGCATCAGCCATTCGCGCTGGCGCGGCAGGGGCCATTGCACCGGCAGGGCCTGGCCAAGCGCTTCGCCGAGCCATGGCAGTTGCGCGGCCGGCGTGTGCTGCGGATGCAGCAATACCTCCGAGGCGGCGATCCGCGTTTCGATCGGCGTGAGCAGGCTTTCGAAGGCGGCAAGCAGGCGCTCGCGCAGGTCGGCGCCGTTGGCCGGCAGCTCGCTCTGCTGCGGATCCGGTTGCTGCTCCTGGCGAAAATGCTCCGGCAGGTACTGTTCCTGGTAGGAGAAGCGCGGGTAGTAGATTTTCAGCGCATGGATCGCCGGGGTGTGGCGGCCGTCGCTTTCCATCTGGATGCGCAATTGCAGGTAGCGGCCGCTCATGCGCCGCACCTCGCCGCCGCTGCGCTGCAGCAGCAATTCGAACAAACCGCTTTCGTTGCGCCGCGCGGGTACCAGCCCCTTGCCGTAGGCCGGTTCGTCACGGCGCGAACACCACACCCAATCCGGCTGCCGGATGAACGGTTGCGCCGCGCGCGTGGCGGCGCTCTCGAACGTTTTCGCGTAAATCACGATGCGGCACCCGGCGGGAATGCAGCCTTCCAGATACAGCCGGTGCCAGATGGTGCCATTGCGGCCGGAGTCGAGTTCCTGCAGCAGCGTGGCCGCCGCGGCGCTGAGGTATTTGGGACGCTGCAAAGGCAACAGTTCGCGCGGCCGGGCGGGATAGCCGGCGGTCGCCTGGGCGGAATCGGCATCCACCTGTGCCAGATAGCGCAGGCGGCCATCGCTGCTGCCGGCAAAACGCGGCCAGGCCTGCGACAGCATGGGATAGCGCTCCCTGATCGGCAGCGTCTCGCCAAGCGCAAGCGATTCATCCCAGCGCAACCGCACCAGCGCGCAATCACGCTGCCGGAAGCTGGCATCGGCAACGGCGCGTGGCACAAGCAGCGCGAAGCGTCCCGGCGCCAGCAGACCGAGATCGACCGCGAACGGCAGCTCCGGCGCCACGCGATAGCGTTTGAACGCGCTTGCCGGGCGTGGCGTGCGGCTGATGGCCAGGATGAACTGCTGGCCTTCGCCGTTGTGCGTCAGGCAATAAAGCTGCTCACGGTCGGCGCACAGCGCCAGCGCGTTGTCGCCGGCTTCAAGCGCGCGCTGCCAGACGATGCGCAGCGGACGCGGATTATCCTGTTCCGGCTCGAAGCGGGTGGAGTCGCCACGATAAGGCTGCGGCAGCGGTTCGCCTTCGCACAGCACCAGCGTGTTCGCTCCGACGCACCAGAGCCGGTTGTCGGCATCGACGCAAACCCTGCGCGGGCGTTCCTGCAAGGCTACCGACGTGCGCCAGCGTTTGCCGAGATGCAGCAGCTCCACGCCGTGGGTGTCCGCGCCATCGGACCAGGCCGCGGCCAGGCGGCCGTCGCCGCCCACGGCAAGGTCGACGAAAACGCCGCTCGGCGCACGCAACGGTTTCAGTTCACCGTCCATCAGCGGCAGGAAGCCACGGCCGGCGTTGTATTGCACACGTGCGGGCGTGTCCGGATCGATGCGCGCCACCTGACCGAAACCGTCGTATACCAGCGGCACGGCGGTTTCCCAGGCGGCAAGCGCGGCCTCGGCATCGCCGGCAGGCAGGCGCAGTTCCTGGTCCTGCGCCAGTATCAGCGCGCCGCGCTGCTCGTCCCACACCAGGCCGGAGGCACGATGATCCAGCTCGCGTTTGTCGCGCAGCAGGATGTAGGGCGTGTTGTTGACGTCCACCGCTCAGTTCCGCCAAAGACTAAAAAACGACCATTCGGTCAGTAATTTTTTCATCGCTCGCGCTCTAACACAGATCGGGAATCACCGGCGCCGGCACCACCCGGCCGCTGCCGCTGGTAGATCCCGCTTCGATGCCGCCCGGGAATTCAGGTTCGCCGTTGCCGCTGCCCACGCTCACGCCAAGCAGTTCCGGCAGCTGATAAGGCTTGAGCACCAGGCTTTGCGTGGCGTCCAGCCGCACCCAGGCACCATCGCCTTTCCTGGCGAACAGGCTCAGGGCCTTGACCGCGCGTACGCCCGGCACGCGTGCCGCCTGGGTCATCAGTTCGTTTGCCGTCACCGCCGCGCCAAGCGCCCAACCTTCGCCACGCGCGCCGCCCGGCGCCAGCGCCCACAGGAAATTCACCACGGCGCTTTGCACCGCGCGCAGCGTTTCCTGTTCCGTGTCCGCATCCAGCACGTCGACCGTGACGCCAACCGCAAGCGGTACGAATTCGGGGCTCAGCACGTACAGCTCCGTGCCCACCAGCACCCGCTGGATCAGGTATTCGAAAACATCCTTCAACAGCCCCTTGCTCGGCCTTGGCGACTGCCGCAGCGCGGGCGTGCGCGGCGGCAGCACGAACACGCTCACCACGCCGGGCACGTCGCTGCGCGCGGCGGTGATCTTCGCGCCGGGCAGAAAACCTTCCAGCACTTCGGCGCGCGCCACGGGATTGACCGGGTTGTGTTCGGCCAGCAGCTTGAAGTCCTCCTTGGTGACGGCGCGGTTGCGATGCGTCAGGAACTGCGGAATGCGCCGCTCGGCCTGTTCCACGCTTTCGGCATCCACGCCGCCTTGCAGCGGCCATTCGTGCCGCACCGTCAGGCGCGAGCCGCCGCTGCTCAGTTCCTTGATCTCGCCCGCCTTGGCGTTGCCGGCCACGCCGCCGCCGAACCGATAGCTGGCCACGCGGATGCGCATGCCCGCCGGCGGCCGCTTGCCGCCTTCGAGGCCATCGCCGAGATGGACCAGGCCCGCGGCCGGATCGAGGCGATACACGCGGGCATCGCCGCCATGGTCCAGCAGGAAATCGACACGCTGCCAGTCGACCCAGGCGCCCTCTTCCTCCACCTGCAACTGGATCGAGGCCGGATCGATGTGCACGTCGGGCAACTTGAACATTTGGTCAGGGCGACCATTGCCGACACCCACCATGGCATCCAATCGCCGGCCCTGCCCCAACACCTCGATGGCGTTGACGCCGAGATAGCCAAGCATGAGCGCCGGTTCCTCCGGCGCGCGCAGCCGCAGCCAGAACGCCACACGTTCGCCGCTCAAGGGCGCCGGCAGTTCCGGCGGCATGTCGCCCACCCCGGCAAACATCGGATCGTCCGCCAGAAGGTCCTGCAGCAGCGCCGCATTGCGCGGCAGGCGCACGCGCACCACGCCGGTCTGCCGGCCGCCGCGGGAGCTGTCGCTCACCAGTTCGAGCGGCAGGGCCAGCACGTTGCCGGCCTCATCGCGGCTGAGCAGTTCCCATACCAGATTGCGCACACTAGTGGCCTGCGCCTGTTCGCCGTCGAGTTCGTCCGCCGGCGCGATGGCGATGTTCAGCGTGCGGCCCGCCAGGTTGTTGCGCAGCGTGGTGATGTCGCGCAGCAGCGGTTTTGGCACCAGCAATGCCAGATACAGGCATTGGTCGATGCTCTCGGCGAAGGGCAGCAGATCCTTGCCCAGCTCGAAGGCGTGCGGCTGGAACGCCAGCGGACGATCGCCCTGACCGATGCCGTACTGTTCCTGCAGATCGCGCAGCGACAGGCCCAGCGCCGCCAGTTCGTCGTCCGCCACGGTTTGCTTGATCAGCACCGACAGCTCCAGGCAGGTGGGCTGCAATTCACCCACCGCGGTAAAGCTTTGCGCGCCCGCCTTCAACTGGGCGCCATCGCGCACCAGCGCCTGCATGCCGAGATCGCGCTGGCCGGCATCGATGCACACCACGCCGCGCGCCGGCCTGGCGGTACGCAGCGGCACCTGCAGCAGGTTCAGCACCACGCGGCGCTGCCGCTCGGGAATCAGGTTCGCCCGGTACAGAATGGTTTCCGTCATCCAGGCGAACATGTCCACCAGCGCATGCACCGGATCGCCGGGCGCGATCTGCGTCAGTTCCGGCAGGTGGGTGGCGATGCGGGCCTTGGCTTCGACCACCAGATCATCGAAGCGGCGATCGTCCAGGTTAGGTATCGGTAATGGCATGACTACACGTTCCTTGGCATGGGCTCTTTATGCCTGGTCCAACACCAGGCCCAACGACAGTTGCTGGGGCGTGCGGGTATGGCGCAGGTGGTAGCGGATCACGATCTGCACCACCGAGGCGTCGCTGCGGTCCGGCAGCACCTGCACCGTTTCCACCTTGATCCGTGTTTCCCACTGGTCGATCGCCTTGCGGATCACCTGCGCCAGCAGCGTGCGCGTGGTTTCGGTATTCGGCTGATGCACGAAATCCAGGATGCCGGCGCCGAACTGCGGCCGCATCAGGCGCTCGCCGGGACGCGTCAGCAGGATGTTGCGGATCACCTCGCGCACGCTGTCGTCCTCGCGCGCATGGGCCAGGCGGCCATCGGATTCGACGCCGCCAAGCGGCCAGCTGAGTACCTGCGGAACCGGAACCGTCATCACGTCAATGCTCTCTCGTTCATCGTGGCGTTCATTCGTTTTCCACCTTGGGGAACGGCAGGCAGATGCGCACCCAGGGCAGCCAGAAGAAAATGATGTTCAGCAGCGAGATCATGATCATCAGCAGGATCATCGCCACCAGCGTGATCACCGGCAGGCTGAACGAACAGATCCACTGGATGCCGAGGGTGCTGCCCTCGCCTTCCGGCAAGGCGTCTTCGGTGGCGCCCTTCTTCAGGTTGAGGGCGTTCATCAGGCTGAAGGTGTCGGGTGGCGTGATCATGCTCACGCCCTTGGCCATGCCGCGCCGCAGGTCCTTCAGCGACGGCATCTGGATCAGCGACGGCCGGCTGGCATGTGGATCGAAAGGCGCCGCCACGCGGAATGGCTGACTGCGCGTTTCAGTATCGGCCCACACGATGCGCTCGCCGCCGAAGTCATCCTTTACCCGCACGAAGGGCACGATCTGGTACACGTCGTGCTGGCCCTGGCGGAATTTGGGCAGCGGAATCTCCTGCGCCTTGCCCACGGCGTGATCCAGCACGCGCTGGTCGAGCAACTGGCGGATTTCCTGCGCATCGCCCGGGCTCATGTACAACGAATACGCGAGCGGCGCGGCGCCGGGCTTGGGCGGCAACCTGCCGTACACGAAACCGCCCGGGTTGGCCTCCATGGCCTGCTCCTGCGCGCTCAGCCAGCCCACCAGGGGATTGGGATCCTGTGCCGCGTTTGCCTGCAACCAGGACCACAGGCTGAACCTGCTTAGGTACGCGAAATTCTGCCGGGTGTAGTCGCTGAACGTCGCGGGCTGCAGGCCGAGGCTGATCTGCGAGTCGTCGTGGAAATACAGGTTCTGCGTCAGTTCCTCGAGCCGCCGGTTGTCCTCGACGCCCGCCTCGCCCAGGTGATAGCGGTTGAGCAGCATCTTCAACAGTTCGACACACTGCGCCGTGGGCACGCCGTTGTGAATCGGCCGCGTGTATTCGTTCTTCCAGGTCTTATCGAGCGGTTGCTTCAAACCATAGGGCCAGGGCAGCTGCCGGGCCGTTTCGGTCTTGAACAGCGCCAGGGAGGCGGCGTCGAATGGCGGTGTGGTATTGCCGGCACGTCGGGTGAGCGTGTAGCTGCCGCCAAGCGGCAGGTAGCCGTAGAGAATGGTGTGGCATTTGCCGTTGGCATCGCGTGTGGTCAAGGCATGCAGCGGATGCGTCTGTTCGCCGCTGTAGGCGGGATTGCCGGGCAGCGTATGCAGCCGGCCATTGCGGCACACGCGCCGGCCCAGATCGGGATCGCGCAAACCCGTGGGCGACGGTTCCCAGCCCACGGCTGTTTCATTCTCCAGCATCCAGCTTTGTTCGCCCTGCGGCGCAAGGCGGCGAATGACGAAGCCGGCGGAGGCGATTTTTTCCGGGGCCAGCGCCGGCAGGCCGAGGCGGTCGCAGGCCACTTCGCAGCTCACCAGATAGAAGCTGCGATGCATCGGCAAGCGCAGCACCAGCTTGTTGTCGTGGCTGCTGAAGCGATCCTCCTGCTGCCAGGTGACGTCCTGAACGTCTTGCGCCAACAAATCCTGCTGGAAGCGCGGCACGAACTCGGGATCGAAATAACGGTGAAGCGCGCTTTGCGCACCGGCGCTGAAGTACGGCGGGCGCAGGCGGATGGGATGCATGTCGACGTGGCTGTTCATGGCATTTACCAGATATTCCCCGCGCCCGGCGTGTAGGAGGTGCCCACCACCGCGTTGGCGATCACGGTGTCGGCCTGCACCACGCCGCTGAACTTCGACATGCCAGCGTCCACCTTCACCATGGCGGCGCTGATGTCCACGTTGGCGGCCTGCACGCTGACCTTGCCCGAACTCACCACGTTGATCTCGCTGCCGCTGAGCGTGACGCTCTGCCCACCGCGCCGTATCACCACTTCGCCGCCGTTGCCGTCGTTGAGGGTGACGCTGTAGCCCTGCGGCGTGCGGATTTCCACTTTTGGCCCGTCCTGGTCGTCAAACTCCAGCACCGTGCCGGCCGGCGTGCGCACCACGTAGTGTTCTTCGATGGGATCGGCATCCTCCGGGGCGCTCTGGGCACCGCTCCAGATACTGCCGAGCACCAGGGGCTGTTCCGGCGTGATGAACGCCACCGCCACGATCTCGTCCTGTCGCGGCAGAAAGGCAATGCCGTAGTTCTGCCCCGCCGAGGGCACCACCACGCTTGCCCACACTTCCAGATCGTTGGCCAGCAGTTGCACCTTGATGCGGCCGCGCCCTTCGGGATCGGCGTTGTCGCGCACCCGCGCCAGCGCAAGGCTGTGCAGCAGGCTCACCGCATGGGGATTCATTGCCGTCATGCCCGCCAATCCGCCTTGTTCAGTTTGAGATGGGTTTCGAAGCCGCTGTCGCCGTCGAAGCGATGCACGCAATGCACGATCTGGTAGCGCCCGGCGAAACGCTCGGACACGCCGCTCAAGGTGATCTCGCGTCCGCTGTTCAGCGCCGGTTCGCCCTGGCAGCGGATTTCACCGCTTACGAAACGCTTGGCACCGCGATTGAAATGGCCTTTGGCAAAGGCATCGCCCTCGCCCTGCAAGCGCGCAAAGGGCTGCGGCACCGTTTCATCACCCGGCCAGCCAAGCGTGCCCAGGACATCGGCGGCGCTGGTATCGTTGCCGGGTTGCAACGGCGTATCGGCATCGCTGCTCACGGCTTCGCCGTTGGCAACGTTGAAGCCCTTCACCGTGGTTTTCTGGTATTGATGGTTCAAATCCGCGATCAGGCGTACGTGCAGCGCGCTATCGCCCGCATCGAGCGCCACCGGCTCGGGGTCGGCTTCCTCCGCCTTGACGCGCAAGGCGCTGCCGTCGATGCGCACGGCAATGTCATAGGGCCCAATGAGGCGCTGCAGGAAGGCCAGGTCGCTTTCGTTGAGCTGGTGATAGGTGGCAGTCACCGAGGACACGCTTACCGCGACGTCGAGGCCAAGCCCCGACCCAAGCTCGCGCACGATCGCATCCACCGTGGTGTCCTCGAAGGCGCGGCTCTGGCGGCGGCGCACCAGCCGATGCAGCTTGTCCTGCAACAGCATCACCAGCTGCGGCGCACCTTCACCGTAACGTTCTTCCACTGCGGTCACCTCGCCCTTGAACACGCTGTGTTCCTCCTGCATCACGATCTCGACTTCACTGCCGAGCTCAAGCGCCTCGAAGCCATGTTCCATGGTGCCGGACTCGTTCATGACCCAGTTCGTCACCGTCAGTTCGGCATGCGCCATGCCGCTGAGCGGCAGGTTTACCACGAACGCGGTCAGCGCCTGTGCCAGGTCGGGATTCTCTTCGCCGTCGACCTTGAGCCGGGGTCGGGTATCGATGAAAGCCTGCGCATTCATGGCGTCAATCGAACTCCAGGCGCTGCCTGCGCTCTTCCAGCAGGTCAAGCGTCTTGATCACTTCGTATTCCGGTTGCGTGACCGGCACGCGGTCCTGCATTGGGTTGGCCTGCATCTGGGGCACCGGGTTGTCCGGCACCGTGGTCACCAGTTCGTTGATCAATATCGGCATCGTTCACTCCGTTTCAGTCGAACCCGACGCTGGTCGAGGGTTTGGGCGGGGCAACACCGGAGAACGACGGCGCGCCACCACCGGCGCCGGCGGGCAGTCCGCCCGAGGGCCCCTTGTTGGTGGCCAGGATGCTGCCGGCAGTAAGGCCACCCGGGCTGTTGCCATCGCGTGGAAAGGCACCGGGAACGCCGGCACCTAATGAGGAAGACGCGCCAAATCCCGGGCCACCGAAACCGCCCCCCATGCCGCGGCCGGGTTCCGACAGGCTGTCGCTGTTTGGGGCGCGCGGCGTTTCCACGCCATTGAACAGCGCGGTATTGCGCCAGCTGGCGTCGTTCATCGCTTCGCTCGCCGACCCCAGCGTGGGTGTGTCGCGCTGCGCCTGTTGGGCTTCCTGCGAGCGGAACTGGTAGCGGCTTTCGGCAATCTTGATCGCCACCGTGGCGCGCAGCGGCGTGCCCTCCGGCGAAAAGAAATCCAGTGTTTCGTCGAAGCTTTCCATGATGCCGACGAAGGCGAAGGTGCCCCAGGCGAACATGCAGCGATGCGGCGCCTGTTCCTCATTGCCGCCGGCATCGGCGTTCGGCTGCATGAAGGTTCTGGCGATGGCGCCGGTCAACAGGCGCACGTCCTGGCGCTGGTCGCTTTCGCGGCCCTCGCCGCCGCTCTGTTCCGGGGCAAGCTGATCGGTGGTATCAAAAATCAGTTCCACCGTCAGACTCGACGAACTCTTGTCCACGAACTGCGCGGCGCGGGTGTTGCCGGACCGTTCGTTTTCCTTGAGAGAGTTGGCAAGCGTCACCTTCAGCGAGGTGGGATTGAACTGCACCTCCACCACTGCGGAAGCATCGTCTTCCAGCTCGCGCGCGGGGCGGTCGATGGAACCTTCCACCGCATAAATCTTCGCCACGCGCCTGTCTTTGTTGTCTGCCATGTGTCTCGTTGCTCCGCTAGCTGCCCGTGGCACGCCGCTGTAACGTCAGGCCTTCGTGCACCAGCGTCAGTTCCTCGATCGCCACCTGGTTGGCGGTGGCCGACAAGTCCGGCCCCTTGAAGCGCGTGGGCAGCACGCGGTCCAGTTTCCAGGTGAGCACCGGCTCGAATTTTTCGCCGCTGATGTAACCGTCATACACCTTGATTTCGCCCTGCAGGCGCAGGCCGTAGTTGGCGCCGCGCGTGGTGGCGTCGAACCAGGTCCACAGATCGCCAAGGTGCGTCACGCCGCGCCGCAGCACGATCGGCGAAAACTTGGTCAGGCCCACCCGCTGCACTTCGCCCCAGTTCTGCCCGCCCACCGCGATCGCGCGCGGTTCCATCGTCAGTTCCAGGCCGGACACTTCGCTGAAGTAACCGCTGCACAGCACCTTGTCGGCGCTTTGCTCGTACAGGCTCACTTCGAAGCGGAAGGGAATGAACTCAGCCACCGCGCACCTCCGCGCTCCATTCCGCGTCGCGGTTGACGAAGGTCAGCACCAGCCGGTCGATCGGAAAAGCGGGCGCCACTTCGATTTCGAACGCGATGACGCTGTCGGGGGCATTCAACTGGCGGATGGTGAAGGCCTGCTCCGGCAATGCGCCGCGCAGCGCGCCACTGCGGTGCAGGTCCGTGAAGAATTTTTCCAGCACCAGCCGCGGGCGCGGATCCTGCGCGCCCACGTTGAACACCAGGCTCTCGCCGAGTTCACGCAATTCGCGCCGCAGATAGCCGATAAAACGCGCCACTTCGCCGGAGCGGTAACCGTCGAGCGCGGGCGAGCCGATGTTGCGGCTGTCGTAATCGCCCCTGGCAAGCGCGGGGACGGTCAGACGTTCATCATCCAGCATCAGGCGGCCCGAGCGCGCCTGCACGATGCCGATGCCGGGCCGTTGCCTGAGTTCGAGCGTGTCGGCAAGCGTCAAGGGCGGATAGGGGTGGCCATCACCGATCATCGGCAACCCGGCCACCGAGCGCCAGACGCCGCGGCGCCGCGCCGATTCCGCCATCAGTCCGGCCAACAGGCCCACCGGCGTCGCCAGCTTGCGCTTGGCACTGCGCAAATACGGAAACACGAACTGCACCTGCCGCAGGCGATAGCCGTCCACGGCGCGTGCCGCCACGTCCAGCGCCTCGCGCTCCTGCGGATGCAATACCGGGCTGTCCAATAGCGGTGAATGATCCAGCGGCAGGGTGAACAGGCACTGCGCCTCACCGCGCTGTTTTTCCAGCAGCGGCAGGAAGCGCCGCAGCAACTGCACCAAGGGCAGCGGCGCCACCGGCACCGGCAGTTCCTCGCTGTAGCGGCGTTCACGATGATCGTCATCGGTGTTCACCGTGCAGGGCAGGAACTGCGGCGTGGGATTGCGCAGCCGCTTGCGCGGAATGTCCTGCAGGCCGGCCGGTATCTGCAGGCGTTCCAGGTCGGGCAGCGCAAACAAGCCCACGCGTTCCAGAATCGCCAGCAGGCCAAGGCCGCGCAGATTGTCCACTTCCAGCGGCGATACGCCGGGATTGGGCATGAAGCCATCCGCGCCCTCTTCCTCCGGCACCACGATCACCCACAGTTTTTCGCCGCCGTTGGCGAAAAAGTCCTCCACCGCCCAGGGCAGCCAGGCGCGGTCGCCGGCCAGCACGCTTTGGTAGCGGGTGGACGCCCTGCGCGCCTCGGGAAAGATGTCGTCGAATTCCGCCACCGAATGCAACGGCAACGGCAGGTGGGCCAGGGTATCCGCCTCGCCGCGCGCCATGGCGTCCAGGCGCCGGCCGTAGCCCAGCCCGCGGATTTCCCCGATCAGGTCCGGCAACTGCAACAGGCGCGCCACGCGCACGCGGCCGGGGCTGTGCCCCAGCATCGCCACTTCGAGGGCGGCGCGGCGCTGCCGTGCCGGACGGGGATTGAGGCTGACGCGCGCGCCAAGGAAGTCCGTGGTCATGCGTGCCTCATTGCCCTGGCCGGCCGGTGCGTGGCGTGGTCGTCGACGTGCCGTTCATGCCTCAGGCCTGCTCCAGCAGTTCCACCGACAGCACCAGCTCTTCCATCGCCACGTCGTTGCCGCCCTTGGCGGTCAACGTCGGGCCGGTCCACTTGATCGGCATCGCGCCGGTGAGCTTCCAGGTGACCACCGCCTTCTGGCTGGCCGGATTCTCGTCGATCAGCTTGATCACCACGTTCTGCTTGGCGTTGGCCACGTCGCCGCGGCGCACCGCCTCGATCCAGTCGTAGATGTTGCTGGCGCCGATGACGCCGCGCTTGAGCGTGATGTCGCCGGATTTGTGGATGCCGGGGATCTTGGTGACGTAGTTGGTCTTGGCGTTGCCGTTGCGGTATTCCGCCACGGTGATTTCGATGTTCAAGCCCGACACTTCGGAAAAACCGCCGATGACGGTGCCTTCGCTGCCATCGGGCAGGTTCACCAGATAGTTGAAGGCGCTGTAGGGAGTGTCCCGTTGTTCAGCCATGATTCATTCCTCTCGATTGAAGTCTGTGGGCTCAGGCGTCCGCCGTTTTCTGGCCGATACGGAAGATCACGAACTCGGCCGGTTTCAGCGGGGCGACGCCGATCTCGCACACCAGCCGTCCGTTGTCGAGGTCGTTCTGCGTCATCGTGCTGCGGTCGCAGCGCACGAAATAGGCAGCCTTCGGCGTTTCGCCGAGCAGACGGCCGTTGAACCACTCGTTGTAGAGGAAGTCCTCCACGGTGACGCGCACGTTGGCCCACAGGCGCTCGCCGTTCGGCTCGAACACGATCCACTGCGTGGATTTTTCGATTGAACGTTCCAGGTAAAGGAAATAGCGTCTGACGTTGACGTAGCGCCATTCCGGATCGCTCGACAGCGTGCGACCGCCCCACACCCGATGCCCGCGGCCGGGGAACGAACGCAGGCAGTTGATGCCTTCGGGGTTCAGCACTTCCTGCTGGAAGCGATTGATGTCCTGCGCGAAACGCAGCGCGCCGATCACCGGCTCGTTTGCCGGTGGCTTGTGCACGCCGCGCGTCACGTCCGTATTGGCGTACACACCGGCAATGAAGCCCGAGGGCGGCACGGTGATTTCCGGGCGCAGGCCGGTAGGATCCGAGGTGACCACCCAGGGGTAGTACAGCGCCAGCAGCGAATCGTCGAAATTGGCGCGGAATGCGCGCACTTCCGACACCGCCATGCCTTCGCGCGCATCGACGATGCCGACGCGATAGCGCATCTTGCGGCAGTGCTTCTGCAGTTCCGCCACCACAGCCTGGTGCGAGGCCTCGAAGGCGGCAGCCGCGGGCGTCAGCACGATGGCGATGTCTTCGATGTCTTCCAAGGCAGAGAAACCGGTGCTGCCATCGACTTCATCGATCTCGCCGCCGTAGTCCACCGCCACCGGCGCATTGCCGTCGCTGCCGCCTTTCAGGGCGATCAGGTAACGCGGTCCTTCTGCGGAACGCGCCGGAGGCGACAAGGCCTCGGCGTCGAACAGGTCATACAGTGCGGCCAGCACTTCGCCCGCATCCGCGGCATCGAGCGTGCAGGCCACCGGACTGCTCAAGGCATCCTGGCGTTTTTCCGGATCGGCGCTGAGCACATCCGCCAGGCTGTTGTCGGCGTCGGGCGCAATGGCGATGTTGCCGTAGCTGTAGACCACGGCACCGTCGGCATCGCCGGCGCGCACTTCGATGTCGAAGATGCGCTGCACGGTGAGCCCCGCCACCGTGGAACGCTGCGCGGCAAGCGCGGTCAGCGGAATGGTTACCGCAGCTTCGACGTCCTCATTCAGACCGTCGCCATCCACGGTGAACACCGTGCCGTCTTCGCTGACGTCGAGCGTGCCGCGCAGCGTGGTCAGTTCGCCCCAGTGATCGCCACTGCTATAGGACGACAGATCGGTTTCGCCATTGAAGCGCAGCACCGCCGGCGTGCTCGCCGCCAGCGCACCGTTGGCGGGCGTTCTGGCGCTCACGCGCACGAAGCTGATCGTGGTGGTGGCACCATTCACCAGGGCTTCGCCAAGCAGCACGCCTTCGGCATCGGCCTCGGCGCCGCTGGGGCGGAAATCCGCGCTCGTGGTGGCTTCGTCATCCGCCGCGGTGATTTCGCACAGGTTGTTCACGATCACGAAGTCGTCGCCTTCGCGCCGCACGATGCCGCGGAAGCTCAGCGGGAAACGCTCGTTCGGCACGCGGTCGGCAATGTCTTCATCACGCACCGTGCTGCCCAGGCCGGTGGCGCTCAGGAACACTTCCTCGCCATCGTCCGGATAACCCAGCGTTTCGAATTTGAGCAGGTTTTCAGCATCGCGCCAGCGCAGTTCCAGCGTGTAGTTGCCGGCTTCTCCCGGAAAACGGCTGGTGAAGGCAATGGCGCCGTTGGCATCGGTACTGGAGGCAATCTGCGCCGAGCTGCCGGCGCTGTAGGCGTCGGTGCTGTTGACGTCGCCCGCGGTGCGCGCCACGTAGAGCTTGCTGCCGCCGCCGTCGAAAAAGGCCTTGGCCGCAATGGCGGTGTGGTTGAGCACCGCCGTGCCGCCAAGCACCAGATCGTTCGCGTCGCCATAGATGCGCACGAAATCCGCGAAGCTGGTCAATAGTTCCGGCTTGCCACGCAGTGGCCCGGTACGCGTGGGGCCCACCAGACCCGCCACGCTGGTGCCGACGCCCTCGATGGACTTACCGCGAAAACTCACTTCTTCAACAAAAACACCTGGAGCTAGATACTCAGGCATGACCTCCTCCTCTGTGCGCCGTTAGGCGGGTTGCACCGCTACATAAGGTTTATCGAACGATTGGATGCGCCTGATCTCGCCCGGGCGCACCGCCATCGCGAATTGCGTGGAAAAATCCGCCGCCGCGTTGGCTTCCAGTTCCTGCTCGACGAAGGCGTCGGTATCGGGCGCGCTGTCCGGCATGGCAGTCTCGATTGCCCGCACCCGCAGCAGCGCCGGATATTCGGTTGCGCTCTGCGGCAGCGGCGGCAGACGGTTCAGCGCCAGGGCGAAATCTCCACGGCGATCCGCCTGCGCCCGATACAACTGCGTTTCCGCCGCAGACAGCTCCACTTCCAGTTCCAGCAGCGCCCAGGCGGCAGGCGCATTGGAGCCGGCAAAACGCAGGCTGCCGATCACGCCGCCGCTACCGCTCAGCGCCACGCCGAGCGGCGTGGGATACAGCACCACCGCCACCCCGTCTCCCGCGCCGAGCGTGAGCGCGAAGCGCGCGGGATTGAAATGCCCGGTGGCATCGCTCACGGTGCCTTCCAGCACGAAGGGCGGAACGGGCGCCTGCGCCACTTGTTCCGGCGTTGCCTGCCCCGCGATCATGCCGTCCTGCGGCCGGCGCCAAAGCGCCAGCTGCCCTGGTCTGTGCACCATGCGCAGATCGCGCGGCGCGGCGTCGAGGCGCACGCTCAGACGCCGATCGATACGATTCATGTCCGCCTCGCTCGCGGCGGACGCACCGTCCAGCCAATACACCACGTCGTCGACGTGCAGGACGTTGGTTTCCAGCACGCGCACCCGCGTGGCGTCGGCATATTCCAGAACGTCTTCATCCGCATCCGTTTCCGCCATGCCTCAAGCCTCCGCGATGCCGGTGGGGAACACGCGGGTACGCACGGGCGGCCCCAGGGTCTGCGGCTGCTTGAGCCGCAGGCGCACGGTCTTGATGCAGTACGGCACGGTGCTGGTGTATTGGGTCTTGAACACGTCCCAGATGCGCATCAGATCCTCGGTGGACATGTCTTCAGGCGTGATGGTGAGTACTTCGCGCTGCGTCCAGCCCTGGTCGGTTTCCGCCATGTGCGAAATGTCCAGCTTGGATTCGTTGGCCAGTTCCACCATCGCCCACGCCATCAGGTTGGCTTCGATCGTGGCGCTGCTGGCGGCGGCGATCAGCAGGAAGTGCAGGTTGAGCGGCAGTTCGCCGGCCGGCGCCTCGCCCTTTTGCGTGCCTTGCGCCGGAAAATGGCGGCTGCGCCCGTGCGGGTCGATGGAGATGCGGTGCAGGTAAAGGCCAAGCGCGTTGCCGGAAATCGGTTTGGTGATGTCGGCGCTGCCGAGCAGGGCCACGCGCGCATTCACCGGCCCTTCGCTGAGTTCGCTCGGCATGCGGCTGTTGAAGAAGCTCTCCAGCGCCAGCAGCACGCCATTGACCGCGGTATAGTTCGCCACCTGACTATCGTCTCTTGGAATGTTCTATCTTCAGCATTCCCTGCCCCCGCGGCTCCGCGAGCTGCGCCTCTGCGTTTGCCGCCTTCGGCGCCGCCATGTACAGCACGGAGCCGTCGGCGAGCGCGTGCTTGCGTATCACGCCGCGTTCGCACAGGTACTCCACCGCCAGCCGCACCTTGTGTTCGGCATCCACCAGGCGCTGGCGAAACAGCCACCAGCTCACCAATCCCTGGAAGGTATCCGCCGCGCCGTCCCGCTGCGCCAGGTAGCCGGAAATTTCGTCGGCCACTTTCAGCGCGTCGCCATCCAGGCCTGAGCCGGCATCCGGCTTCGTGCCGGCTTGCTTGTTCTTGATCATGAAATCGATACCGCGACCAGTACGTAATTCCTGTATCGGCAGCCACTCTTAGCAAGCCCCTTGTAGCAATTGCCGTATAGCAAGCCCCATGCCAGTGAAAGCCAAAAACTAACTGAATGATTTGTATGGAATTAACACCAAAGACAAACCTGACTGGGCATTCCTTCACCCACCCTGCCGGTACGCGGGCGGTGTGAAAAAAACCCAAGTGGCCGTGCCGTATGACAATTTGCGCGCCGCGCGGAGTGGGTTATTTTTCACCCACCCGCGACCCATTCACCCAGTCGTGCAAAAGCAAGTGAAACACCACGGGCAAGATGAGCAGAGTGCGTGATTCGGTGCAGAAAATGCCTGGGCCGTGACATAGCATCCGGCGGGTTTGCGCTTGTTCCAGAGCGCCACCCCATGCCCCGGGGGGACATAAAACAACAACGCCCGCCAATAATAAGCAGTGAGAAGGACCCGCTTTATGAATCGTCTGGACGTCGTGATCTATGGAGCCAAGGCCGGCGCCTGCTTTGCGTCGCTACAGTTGGATCCCGACTGGAAGATCAACCGGCTTGGTCTGGACGCGCTCGGCGAAACACCTACCCCCAGCGGCGCTGAAACCCTGGTGGTGTTCTGCGACGACAGCATCGACCAGAACACCTTGTGCCAGGTCCTCGGGGCGGCGGCCCACTTCAGCAAATACCCGATACGCATCTGTTTTTTCTGCACCCCGCCGACCACCATCCACCATGACCTCGCGCTGCAGTTCAGCGATTTCATTTTCTTCCCCAGCAGCTCGCGCGAACTCAAGCTGCGCCTGGCGCTGCTGCGCAAGCAACACCTGGAAACGGCGCAACCCTTTGATGTCGCGCAGCGCCAGCCGCTGCTGGAGGAATTCGCCGCGCTGAACCTGCGTGGCAATTCCCAGGCTTTCACCGACACGCTGCTGCTGATCAAGCAAACGGCAAAATGCGACGCTCCAGTGCTGATCGAAGGCGAAACCGGCACCGGCAAGGAAAACGCCGCCCGTGCCATTCATTACTTCGGCAAACGCCAGGACAGCGCCTTCGTGCCGATCAACTGCGGCGCGATTCCCGATACCCTGCTGGAAAGCGAACTGTTCGGTTACGAAAAAGGCGCCTTCACCGACGCCAAGCAGCGCCAGAGCGGACTGGTGGCCCTGGCCAACAATGGCACCCTGTTCCTCGACGAAGTGGACAGCCTCTCGCCCAGAGCGCAAGCCGCCCTGCTGCGCTTCCTGCAAACCGGCGAATACCGCCCCCTCGGCGGCAACCACACTCTGCAGAGCAACGTGCGCGTGGTGGCCGCCACCAACGCCGATCTTGCCGCGCGGGTGCGACACAAGGAATTCCGCGAAGATCTCTACTTTCGCCTGAACGTGCTCTACGTGCGCATGCCGCCCCTGCGCGAGCGTCCCGACGACATCGAGGTGATTGCGGACTATCTGGTCCGGAAATACCTGGGCCAGTACGGCAGCGGCCCCACCCGCATCCATCCGTCCTTTTTGTTGCGGCTGCAGGGGCGTAGTTGGCCCGGTAACGTGCGGGAATTGGAGAACGTGTTGCTGCGTGAGTTTTTGCTGGCCAATGGCGAGCAGATCATGGGGGGTGCGTCCACCCTGCGGGTGAATGATGCGCGGACGCAGGCGGAGCGCTTGAAAAGCGGGCCACCGACGTTTCAGGCGGCGAAGGAAGAAGCGATCAGCCGCTTCGAAACGAGCTATCTGCAGAGTCTGCTGGCGTTGACGGCGGGGAATGTGAGCGAGGCGGCTCGACTTGCCGGGAAGGAGCGGCGCTGCCTGGGGAAATTGATCAAAAAGTATCAGATCGATAAATCCCGGTTTGTGGAGCCTTCTGCTCCGTAACTGGCCCGTTTCCATTCTGTTGTGCTTGTGGGTTTGGCTTGCATCTTTTGGTAAGTGGTCCGCATCGATATCGCTAGCCTCTGTCGTCCCTTTTGACCATCCAGGGGACGCTACAAGCACATCCATGTGCGCTCGGTGATGGCCATCCCTGGCCATCAACGCCCCTGGATGGTCAAAAGGGACGACAGAGGCTTGCCCTGAACTTCAGTGTTTCGCACCAGAATGCTAATCGGAAAGCCAAACTAAGGATGCCGTGCGTAACTCGATGCCGATGGCTTGCAGTCGCTTGGCCGGATTGGCTATCGGGGGACGTTGATGGCCAGGGGTGGAGCCAGGCGCTTACAGCGCAGCGCGCTGTGCCTGGTGGAACGACACTCGGCTATGCCGAGTGGCTGGACCGGCTTGCCGGGCCATCACCGAGCGCACAGGGATGTGCTTGTAGCGTGCCCCCGATAGCCAATCCGGCCAAGTGACTGCAACAGATTCGATGCGGGCCACTTACGAATAGCCAGAAAAGTAGAAATAGATTCAATACGAATCAGGAAATCACGGCAACGCAAACACATAAAGCGCGTTGTGTCCGCGCGGCGTGCCAAGCTCCGGCACCAACTCAAGCAGTTCGGTGAACTTCAGGTTCTCGCCGGTCATGACCGCCACATACTGCTTGCCATCCACTGCATAGGTGATTGTGCTCACCGACACGTTGCCGCCAAGAATCGTTTCCCATAATTGTTCGCCACTTTCCGCATCAAAAGCTTTGAAGCGGCGGTTCATGTCGCCGTGGAACACCAGGTTGCCGGCGGTGGTCAGCATGGCGCCATTGCTGGGTGCCCTGCCCGTGTCGAAACGCAGAATTTCGCCGGTGCCGAGGTCGATCTTGGCGAGGCCGGTCAGTGCCGCGGGATCGCCGCCGGGGCGTGGTACCACGTGCCAGTCGCCGGCATCGTCGGCGCTGGCGGTGCGTAGGTCGCGGCAGGCGTCGATGTAGGAGGTATAGAGGGAATTGGTGGCGGGATTGTAGGCGGTGGGCCAATAGCTGCGGGTGTTCCAGAAACAGATGATCTTGCGTTCGCCTGGTGCCTTGAATACCAGGTTCTCCTTGAGGTGGACGCGGCCGTCTTCCACGTCGATGTGGTCCAGCCAGAATTCGGGGGCGTCGTAGGGGAACGGCGAGGCCCAGAGGAATTCGCCGTCGTTGCGGTCCAGTGCCCAGATGCCGCCGCCTTCCGGCAGGGTGACCAGGATGTCGCGGCGTTCGCCGGGGCGCAGCGCGGGATTGATCCATTTGACGTAGCGCGGATCGGGGGTGACCACGGTGTTGAGCAACACGCGTTCGTGGGTGGCGTCGAGATCCCAGTCGTCGCCGGGCAGGTGCTGGTAATACCACGCCAGTTTGCCGGTGGCGGGGTCGAGCGCGAGGGTGGAGTTGCTGTAGAGGTCCGCCGGCGTGGCCAATGCGGTGCCGAGGGCATCGCCATGACGTGCGGCGCGTTGGTCCGGCATGGGATTGGCCACGCCCCAGTAAAGCAGTTTGCGCACCGGATCGTAGCTGCCCGGCAGGCCCCAGGTGGAGGCCTGGCGATTGGCGAGCGGCGCGCCGTTCCAGGAGTCGTCGCCGGGTTCGCCCGGTGCCGGCGTGGTGTAGAAGCGCCATACTTCCCGGCCGCTTTGCACGTCGTGCGCGGCAAGGTAGCAGTTGTCGCGATTGCCGAAACAGGCACCGCCGCTGATCGCCAGGCCGTCGACCACCAGAGGGCCGGAAGTATGGCCGCGCGTGCCGGTGGAGGTTTCCCAGCGCAGTGCGCCGCTGGCGGCATCGAGGCCCACCACGTAACCGTCGGGCGCGGTGTAGATCACCACGTCGTCATAAAGCGCCAGGTTCTTGGTGCGCGCGGAGGCCGCCACGCCCTCGGTCACCGGCCGTTGGTATTCCCAGAGGAGTTCGCCGCTTGCGGCATCCAGCGCCTGCACGATGGCGCCGGGCACCGCCAGGAACATCACGCCGTCATGCACCAGCGGAATGGTTTCGGTGTTGCCTGGGCCGAGATGGCGCACCCACCGCAGGGTAAGGTTGCCGACATTACTGGTGTCGATCCCGGTGAGCGGGCTGAAGCGCTGCGCGTCGTAGGTGCGGCTGAACATGAGCCAGTCGGCGGCATCGGGCTGTTCCAGCATGGCCTGCGTCACAGGGCGGTAATCGTCGAGCGTGGCGGCGCCTGCCACGGACGCCGCGCAAAGGAACAGCACTGTCGGGGCCAGGCGCTTCATGAGGTCGACGGTTCCACGTGGTTGCTGTGCATGGCGTGCTCCGCCTCAAGGATTCAGCTTGGCCAGGCCCTGGGTGATTTCGATGTAGGTGCCGCCCGGGTCGGTAAGGAAGGCGATGACGGCATCGCTGCCTTCCACCTTGGCCGGCGGCACCTCGAAGGCGATGCCGAGCTGCGCGAGATGCGCGGCAAAGGCGTCCATGTCAGCGACGTCGAAGCCAATGTGATCCAGGGCGCCACCGCGCGAACCACGCGGCTTCTCGCCGCCGCCGCTCACGCCCATGATGTCCACGCGGCCGCCGGGGATCAGCGCCGAGGGCAACCCGCGCCGTTCGCCGGCTTCGGCGCCGAATACCTTGAGGTACCAGGCTTGCAGGCCGGGCAGATCGTCGCTTACCAGATGAATGTGGTGGAATTGGATCGGATGTTCCTGTTCCGCGTCCACCAGGATTTCCAGCCGGATGCCGTCAGGCAGGTCGGCCAGTATCTGGTCCTGCTGGGGGCTTTCGAAGAAAAACGTGGCGCCGATTTCTTCCAGCTTGTCGTGGTAGAAGGCGTAGTCCTTGATCGAGAAGCCGATGTGGTTGGCGGTGGTATCAGTGGACGGCGCTTCGCTGGTGCCTTCGTTCATCAGGATGTAGATGCCGGGAAAGCGGATGGCATCCATGGGACCGAGCGAAATGACTTCGCCGCCAAGCTGCTGCCAGATGTCCATGTATCTGGCGCGGTCGGGCACCGTGTAATGGATGTGGCCGGTGGTAACGCCCATGGCGTTCGGCGGCGGCAGCTGCGCCGTGGCCGGCAGTGTGCCGGCAAGCAGCAGCAAAGCAACGAGTCGGCATAGACGGGCGGTGAGGGACATGGCGGCGCTCCTGGGGTTCAAGGGGTTCGTGAGGATTCGGGCAAGGCGAAAACGTAGAGGGCGGCACTGCCCGGCGCATGGTCCAGTTGCAGCGGCAAGGGCCCCATGCTGCCCGTGGTGGTGCGATAGGCCAGGGTTTCGCCGGCAATCACCGCCACGTACTGGCGCCCATCGACGGCGTAGCTGAGGTTGCTCATGCTGATCGGCCCGCCCAGGTGCGTTTGCCACAACACCGCGCCGGTGTCCGCGTCCATGGCGCGGTAGTGGCGATCGAGATCGCCCCAGAACACCAGGCCGCCGGCGGTGGTCAGCATGGCGCTGGTGGTGGGAATGCGGCCCATCGGCCAATGGGTGATGCGGCCGGTTTCCAGGTCGATTTTGGCCAGGCCGTTGAGTTCGTCCGGCGCCACGCCGGGCTCGGGCGCGCCCACGCGGCGCTCCGGTGTCTCATTCGTGGCCGCGGTCATGTCCAGGCAGTTGCGGATGTACGGCACGTACAAGGCATTGGTGAGCGGCGAATAGGCGCTTGGCCAGAAGCTGCGGGTGTTCAGGTAACAGACCAGCTTGCGTTCGCCGGGCTGGGTCAGCAGCAGTTGGCGATTGATGTGGGTGATGCCGGTGTCCACGTCGATGTCTTCGAGCATGAAATTGTCCGGCGCAAACGGGAACGGCGTGGCCCACAGGAATTCACCGCTTTTGGCATCAAGCGCCCACAGCCCGCCGCCCTCGCCCACGTTCACCACCACGTCGCGCACTTCGCCGGGCTGCAGGCGGGGGTTGATCCAGCGCACCGCATCGGGATCCGGATTGAGCGCGGTGCGCACCAGGGTGCGCTCCTCGTTCATGTCCAGGTCCCAGTCGTCGCCGGGTAGATGCTGGTAATACCACTGCAGCTCGCCGGTATCGGGATCCAGCGCCACGGTGGAATTGCTGTACAGGTCCGAAGGCGCCGCGTTGGCCACGTCCGCAAGCCCCTCCTCGCCATGGCGTGCCAGGCGGCTGGTGGGCATGGGATTGGCGATGCCCCAGTAGATCAGATTAGTGGCAGGATCGTAGCTGCCCGGCAAGCCCCAGGGCGAGGCCAGGCGCTGTTCCAGCGGCACGCCGGCCCAGGTGTCGCCGCCCGGCGGATCGTCCGGCCCCTGCACGGTATTGAACGACCACAGCAGTTGCCCGCTGCGCGCATCGTGCGCGGAAATGAAGCAGGCGTCGCGCGGGCCAGAGCCGCAGTTGCCGGCGGAAATCACTTTGTCCTTCACCACGATCACCCCGGCGCTGTTGCCGCGCCGGCCCACCGGGGCTTCCCAGCGCAGCGATCCGTCGACGGCATCGATGGCGATCAGGGTATTGTCCGGCGCGGTGAAATAGATCAGGTCCTCGAACATCGCCAGCGTCTTGGCGCGGTTCTGGTTGGCCAGGGCGGGATTGTCGAACTGGCGCTGGTATTCCCAGATGAGGTCGCCGGTGGTGGCATCGAGCGCCTGCACGGTGGAGGTAGGCGTGGCCAGATACATGACGCCGTCGTGCACCAGCGGAATGGTGTAGCTCAAGCCGTCCGGCAGGCCGCGCGACCACGCCAGGCCAAGCGCGGCCACGTTACCGCGATCGATCTGCGCCAGTGGACTGTAGCGCTGCGCATCCGCGGTGCGGCTGAACCAGAGCCAGTCGCCGGGATTGGGCTGCAGCAGTTCGGCTTCCGTCACCGGCGTGAAGGGTTCCACGCGGCGGTTGCGGTTCTGGGTGGGCGCCGCCTGCGTGGTGGCGCGGGTCTGTTGCGCCGTGGTGGCGAGAAAACGCAGATGGTCGATAAGGGCCGGCAATTGTTCCGCGCTTACCGCGGCCGGCGGCATGCCGCGTTCAGGACTGCCCGTTCGCAAAAATTCACCGAGCGCGGCATCGTCGTCCTGCAACACGCGCGCCACGATGGAAGGACCGATCTGCCCGCCAAGCCCGTTGGCGCCGTGGCAGTGGGCGCAGGCGCCGTCGAACAGCACGCTGCCGGTGGCGGGTTCCTGGGCCCAGGCAGGGGGCAGCAGTGCCGCAAGGCCAATGCCAAGCGCCACGCCAAGGGCGTGCTTGTGGCTGATCGTTGGCGATTTCATCGGCGGCCTCGCCGGCTCACTGACCCGAGAGCACGGCCTGCAGCTCCGCGCGCTCCATCAGCGGCGGATTGGGCGGCACGTGCACCGGCACGAAATGCTGGTAGTCGAGGCCAAGCCGTTCCAGCGCCGCGGCCAGATAGATCAGGAACGGATGCGGGCCATTGGTGCCGCCGAACGCCGGGCTGATCCAGGGCTGCAGCACGTCGGCTTCCACCACCGTGTTGATGCCGGGCAGGTAGGCGATGAGCATGTCGGCGGCGTGCTGGCTGACGCCAAGCGGATACAGTTCCACCGTCTGCCCGGCGTCGTCGCTGAGCACCAAATGTTCGCCCACGCCCTGCACCTTGACCGGCACCGTATCGGGCTCGGTGGGATTGACGCGCAAAGTGCGCGGCGTGGACAGCGCCTGCTGGAAGAACGCCACGTTCATGTCATGCGTCAGCACCGTGGCGCCAAGCGCCGCGAACTGGCGCAGGCCGCTGGCATGATCGAAATGTGAATGCGTACTCACCACGTAGCGGATCGGCTTGTTCGGAATCGCTTCGTTGACGGCGGCGATGATCTGCGCCGCGCGCGCATCGCTCTGCAGGCCGTCGATCACCACCACGTGGTCGGCGAACTCCACCGCCACCGATTGGTAGGCGCCCGCAATGGCGAAAATGCCGGGGCCGATTTCGCTGTAGGCGGGGCCGGCGGGCGCGGCACCGCCGCCACCGCCGCCACCGCGCGGCGGGGGGGCCTCCAGCGTTTCATCGCTTGGCGCCACCGCGGTGATGTCCAGATGCAGCGTGGCGGAGCCGCCCTGGTTCACGGTCAGGCTGGCGGGAAAACTCAGCGCGCCGAAATCCCGGTAAGGGCCGTATTCCGCTTGCACTTCCATGTCGCCGAAAACGGAATCGTCGACCCAGGTAGTGACGTTCTGCAGTTGGTGGTCGGCGTTGAACTGGCCGATCAGGCGGTAATCGATGCCGCCGCGTTCCAGCGGCAGTTCGACGCGCCAGCCGCCCTGCTCGCCGGTGATGACCGGTTGCCCTTCCGCCATCAGATGCACGAAGCCGTGCGGCGTGAGCCAGATGTTCAATTGGTCGAGCCAGGCGGAACTACCGTTGATGAAGCCCTGCTGCGGCGAGGGGCTGGCATTCGGCTGCGCGCCGCAGCCGCCGATGTGGTCCGGGTTCAATCCGGCGCGGCGCTGCGTGGTGTGGCGGGAATTGCCGTCCTGGTAATTGATCACGCGCTGGTAATCGGTGAGTTCCCAGCGTGCCCAGCCCTCGTCCACCGACCAGGCCTGGCCCAGGCAGGCGTCCCAGCCGGCGCCGGAAAAAGCCAGTCCGGTGGCATCGCCGCCAAGCGCCTGGAGCGCGGCGGTGCGGAATGTTTCACTGTTTTCCTGTTGCGCCAGCGCGGGCGCGATACCAAACGAGGCAATCAGGCCGGCAAGCGACAGCGTGCGGGTCAACGGGGGTAGAAAGCGGAAAAGCGGAGATGGTGAGGCCATGGTGTGGTCCTTCTCATGTTTTTTATTCTGGTGTCTTTTATCTATCGTCATGCGTCCGCGCCCGGGCGCGGCGCCACCGGGGCGGTGAAGCGTCATTCAATACGATCAAACGTTCTGGTTCAAGCATCGACGTCGGCCAGACATGGAAACACCCTCATGCCTGCTACGACATTCCAGAAAGCAAAATCCGCAAGTGGAGATTCGTTTGTTTTATGGTCCGCATCGGTATCGTTGCGCCTCTGCCGTCCCTGTTGGCCAGCCAGGGTACGCTACAAGCACGTCCGTGTGCGCTCGGTTCCGGGCCATCCCTGGCCCTCCAACGCCCCTGGCTGGCCAACAGGGACGACAGAGGCTTGGCATTGAACTTCAGTGCTACGCACAGGAGCACAAAATTAAAAATCTGTGGATGCCGTGCGTAACTCGATGTCGATGGCTTGCAGTCGCTTGGCCGGATTGGCTATCGGGGGACGTTGATGGCCAGGGATGGCCATCACCGAGCGCACATGGATGTGCTTGTAGCGTGCCCCCGATAGCCAATCCGGCCAAGCGACTGCAACAGATTCGATGCGGGCCACGCCCCTCACCCACCAACAACCAACCGCTCTATTTCCCTTCCAAGTGCCACGGCGTCATTGCTGAAGTAATGGGTGTGCCCGCCCGCACCCAAGCAGAATTCGCTGCGATCACCGGCGCGCGTGGCGCTCACCAGACCGTTGGCGGCATCCTCCACGGCAATACGAAAGGAAGCTGTATTGCCGGCATCGCTCCAGATGAAACGCCCCACGTAGTCGCCGGAGCGGCAGGCGTTGACCCATTCGCGCAGGCCAAGTTCAGACGCGGCGGGACGTGCATCGGCAAATTCGGTTACAGGCTGGCCCATCCATTCGTACAGCAAGGGGAAGCGCTTGGCGTAGAGGTCGCGCAGCGGCGAACCCACCGTGACCAGCGCCAGCGGCGCGCTGCCCGCCACTTCCTGCAAGCGCCCCTGCACGTGCAGGTAATGCAGCAGTTCGGCGCTGATCACCGTGCCCTGACTGTGCGACACGAGGATGATGCGGGCGTAGCCGGCTTCGCGTAGGTAGGCGAGCAGCGAGGCGTAGCGGGAAAAGATTCGTGCACGCGGCGACTGGCCGTCGGGCGGATCGGCGAAGTAATTGTCGACGTCCATGATGGCGTCGATCGCCACGCGCAGCCGTCCGAAGGTGTTGCTGAAGCGCGTCCCGAGCGCGGCGATGGTGAGCGCGCCGCCGGCCAGCCATTTGCCGGCGGTTACCAGTGCTTCGCCCTGGAAATACTCGAGCCAGCCGCTGAGCGTCTGCACCAGGGCATCGCCCACGCCGGCGGCAAAGGCGAACTGGCGCGCCACGAACGCCAGGTACAGAATGCCGCCGGCGATGGCGCCGAGCGGTACCAGTATGCGCAGCCACTTCTCCAGCCGGTACAGGCCACCGCCAAGCCAGCCGCCAAGGCTCTGGGTCCAACGCTGCGCATCAGGGCGCAGGCCGGCGCTGTCGAGATTGCGGGTGGGCGCCAGTTCTTCGAGCAACGCGGGCGCAAGCACCAGGAGTCCCGCCAGGCCCAACAGGCTGGAGAGCACCACCAAAGGCGTGAAGAAGCTGCCGAGCAGCCGTACGCGTTCGTCGAGAAAGGCTTTGGCCGAAGGCCAGCCGCTGCCGGCGTCGAACACGCTGGATTGGTAGTACATATCCTCGATCGAGTGGCCCACCACGTAGATGAACACCGACCACAGCACCAGGCTCAGCACCGTAAACAGCGCGGTGGAACCGATCAGGGCCAGCCGGGCGGTATCCATGGAGGCCACCACCTTGGTGTCGGCGGCGCGCGTCAGCCAGAAACCCAGCAGCAGCGCCACAATCTGCACCACCGTGAATGCCGCCCACACCAGCAGGATCGCGGTGATCAATAGTTCGCCCACGGCAAGCGCGCTGGTCAACAGCCATTCGCGCAGGGTGGTCACGAACGGCAGATTGATCCGGGCCTGCAGGCACAACAGCAGCGCGGTGGCGGCCACCAGCACAT
>Ga0182745_1000939_pt1 | contig 29555 bp, 18 predicted proteins | sample eDN3rd30CKraftBY_FD_128523 | JGI IMG/M metagenome (GOLD analysis project Ga0182745, IMG submission 128523) | Enriched backyard soil microbial communities from Emeryville, California, USA - eDNA 3rd pass 30_C Kraft BY (version 2) (version 2) | ecosystem: Environmental > Terrestrial > Soil >... | reverse complement strand
CTCGACAAGGCCGGCGGTCTCACCGAGAGCATGCTGCTGGCCCGGGAGGCACAGCAGTCGGGATTGCGCCTCATGGTGGGCTGCAATATCGGGACTTCGCTGGCCATGGCGCCGGCGCTGCTGGTCGGCCAGCTGGCCGAGTACGTGGACATCGACGCACCGCTGATGCTGGTGCGGGATCGCCAGCCGGCGATGGTCTATGACCTCGCCACCGGCCTGGTGCACCCCGCCACCAGTGCTCTTTGGGGCTAGCGGCGGCGCACACGCAGGCGCCGCTCGACGCGTCCCCGTTACGCCAGGTCACTCATCTGGCGCGATGGTCACTCGCAGCCCGTCGAGAGCCGGTGTGAACTGTACCTGGCAGGACAGCCGCGATTCCGGCTTGACGAAGGACAGCCCGTCCAGCAGCTCGCGCTCGTCCGACATCATGTCGGGCAGCCGCGGCGCCCAGGCCGGGTCCACATAGACATGGCAAGTGGCGCATGAACACATGCCGCCGCAAATCGCCGCCACGCCGTAATCGAATTCACGCAGGATTTCCATCACCTGCAGGCCCGTCGTGGCCTGCTCTTCGTGCTCGACACCGTCTCGATCCACCACCCGTATCACCGGCATTGACCCAATCCCCTCGCAACCCATATTTGTCGACCGGCGCGCAAGATAGCAGGTACCGGCCAATCGGCAACATGGCCGCGGGCAGATGACCGCCATCGGTCTACCGGATCCCCGGCGCGGCCGAACCGCCATGCACGGTGCCACCGGGGCGGTATGATGCTGGGGGAGGCGCCTCAGGTATAGAGTGGGGGGCGTCATAATGTCAGTCAGATCATGGACATACGATGAGAGAACAGCACAACGGGCAGCGCGCGGCCGGCACGGCGGCGATCAATTCATTGGCTGAAACGAGTCAGCCAGGGGCCGGCAGGCCGCGGATAACCCGCCATGCCGGCGGTGTTTCGGCCGTGGATACCGAATACGTCCGCCCCGGCCTGGCGGCCTCGCACATCATCCAGCACGCCGGCCGGGCGGCCTTCGTGGATGCGGGCTCCAATCATTCAGTGCCCTATCTGTTGGCGGCGCTGACCGAGCTGGGACAAGCCCCCGAGGACGTGGACTACGTGATCCTGACCCACGTCCATCTCGACCATGCGGGCGGTGCCGGGGAGCTGATGCGTCATTTGCCCAATGCGCGCGCCGTCCTGCATCCGCGTGGCGCGTCTCATATGATCGACCCCTCCAAGCTGATCGCCGCGTCCATAGTGGTGTACGGCGAGGCCGCGTTCCGGCAGCTCTATGGCGACATCGTTGCCATTCCCGCGGAACGGGTCATCGTGACCGAGGACGGACAGAAACTCAGTCTGGCTGATCGCGAATTCGAGTTCCTGCACACGCCTGGACATGCGTTGCATCACCACTCCATTGTGGACCGGTACAGCAGAGGCGCCTTCACCGGCGATACTTTCGGGTTGTCGTACCGTGAGTTCGACACCGAGCGCGGCGCGTTCATAGTTCCCACCACCACGCCCAGCCAATTCGACCCCGACCAGCTCATCGCCTCCATCGACCGGTTGCAGTCGTTCGGGCTCGAGGCCATGTACCTGACGCACTATTCGCGCGTCACCGACGTCCCGCGTCTCGCGGCCGACCTGAAATTTCAGATTCGTACTTTCGTGGAGTTCGCCCGTCGCCACGCCGGGGCACCGCAGGCCTATGACCTCATTCGCGAGGACATGCGCAGCCTTTGGCTGCAGCGGGCACGCGAACATGGCTGTCAGCTGCCCGACGATGAAATCGCCGAGTTGCTGAGCGGCGACCTGGATCTGAATGCTCAGGGACTGGTTGCCTGGCTGCAACGAGTGGCGTAGCGCGACGGTATCGGGCTGGATCTCGAGATTGCCTTGTGATGCCGTGCGCGGTTCCTACTCCCGCCAACCTTTGGCACGCGCTGCTTGTTCCTCTGTCGCATCCAGGGCTTCGCCCGCCATCGCAGCTTGCACGGCGCTCAGAACGGCGGGCGGTAATTCGGAACTTGCCATCCGATATTGATGGCTGCTCTCGGCTCCGGGATTTTCACTGACGGTGTGGATTTGCCAGCCTTGCGCGTCACGGCAGGCAAAGCCGGCGGTGGGGGCTCCCGCATGCGTGATGAAGGTACGGCAGTAGTCGCCATTCCGGGCGCGGAAGCTCAGACTGATGTCGACAACGGCATTGGCGGGCGCGGAGCCACTTGGCTGTTCGTTCAATGCCGCAACCAGCGCTCCCGTGGCAACGATGCCGTGTTCCGATACGTTGAACAACGATGACTGCGGCGGCTGCAGCGCGGTGCGGCCGATGAGCAGGCCGATGAGCAGGCCGATGAGCAGGCTTGCCGCAACCGAGGTCCATTCGGGCCATGACCAGCGTGCGCGTCTGAGCGTGGGGGTTCGGGCGGTGCGTGCGGCTTCGATGTCGATCACCGGCCTGGCCGCTGCGGCTGGTGATGAATCTACGGCATCGATCAAGCGTGCGGGAATGGGCTCGTCCAGCGCTTCGGCGAACGCCGCACGCAATTCCCTGCGCAATGCTCTCTGCCGTTCGACCTGGCGAGCGAGTTCGGCATCGGTGGTCATGGCGGCTTCGATCTGGCGCGTCTGATCGGTGGTCAGTTCGCCGTCGACGTAGGCCATCAGGGTTTCAGTGGAGAACTGCATGATGTTCATTCGTCTCTAGAGCAGTTTTTGCAGGGTATCTCGTCCCCGCGCCAACCGGCTGGTCAAGGTGCCGATGGGAATGTCGAGCGCGGCGGCGGCTTCCTGATACGACAATCCTTCGATCAGCACCAACGCCACCGCCAGGCGCTGCTCTTCGGGCAGGGCGGCTACGGCTTTTTGCACCGCCAGCCGCCGCAGCTGATCCTCGCTGGTAGGGTCGCCGACCTCCATGCCGGCTTCCTCGGGGGCGAGCACCTTGCCGCGGCGTCCGCGAGCGCGGACTTCATCGATCCAGGCGTTGCGCATGATGCCGAACATCCAACTTTCGAAGCGCGCGTCGGGGCGCCATTGCTCGTACTTCAGCAGCGCACGCTCGATCGAGATCTGGACCAGGTCGTCGGCGTCGTGCGCGTCGTGCGTCAGGGTACGGCCGAAGCGGCGCAACCGGGGCAGCACTGCGACCAGATTCCGGCGGACCAGCTCGAGTGAGGCGTGGGGCTGTGTCATGAATACGTCGCAGCGGCGGATTTTCTTCCCGGCCTGGCGTTCAGTCGTTCTGGTCGAGTCTAACGCAGCGGGTTGCGGCTCGGTACATTGCGCTGTCGCCAGGCTGCGTCACGAGGGAACAGGGAAGAATCCTGGCGGCCTGAACGTATGGAAGGTAAGGTGGCGACGGTATGCGGCGCATGACTATCAGGTTGCGGCGAGTATTGGCGGCGGGCTTGCTGGCCCTGGTGGGGTCGGCATGGGCCCAGGTCATCCCGCCTGCAGTGCAACGGCTTCCGGAACTCGTGCCCACCGATACGCTGGAACACACTGTCAATGGCGTATTGGACCAGGACGTTCTCGGGCGGAAGGTGCTGGACGAACTCGAACCGCGCCAAGTGAGGGAACTGCGTCAACGGCGGGTGCGCGAACTGCTGCGCCGCCATCGCGAGGTGCTGGAGGCCGATCCCCGGGGTGCTCCGATGGTACGCAATGAAATCGTGGCGCTGTCTCCCAGCGCGGAGGCGCTGCAACGCGTTGGCAGCATGGGGTTCTCCGTCGGCAGCAGACATGTCCTCGAGGATTTGCAGCTTGAGGTCGTCATCTTGCAGGCACCTCCGGGCGTGACGACGCGGCGGGCTTTGCAGCAACTGCGACGACAAGACCCCGCCGGCAGTTATGACTTCAACCATATCTATCTCGAAAGTGGCACGGCGGCGGCCGGACCGGAAGCCGAATCGGGGCAGGAGCGAATGGCAACGGACGGGGTGGCTGCGGGCAAAGTCGGTTTGATCGACGGCGGCGTGCTGGCCACTCAGGCCGTGTTTGCCGCAACGACAATTCATGAACATGGTTGTGACGGCAAAGTCGTTCCCACCGCCCATGGCACCGCGGTCGCCTCGTTGTTGGTGGGGCGAGCAGAGGTGTTCCACGGCGCCATTCCAGGCGCTGAACTGTTTGCAGCGGATGTCTACTGCGGGGCGGCTGCCGGCGGTGCCGTGACGGCCATCGCCGACGCTTTTGCCTGGCTGGTGCGTGAAGGGATTCCGGTCATCAACGTGAGCCTGGTCGGTCCGCCCAATGTTTTGTTGGAACGGGTGATTCGCCTTGCCACGGCGCGTGGCCATATCGTGGTTGCCGCGGTAGGCAATGATGGGCCGAATGCTCCGCCCTTGTTTCCCGCTGCGTATCCGGAAGTTATCGCGGTGACTGGCGTCGATGCCAGGCGCCGGGTGTTGCTGGAGGCTTCACGTGGCAGCCATGTCGACTTCGCGGCGCCAGGCGCGAACATGGCCGCTGCGGGACTCGGCACGTCATGGCAAGTGGTGCGCGGAACCTCCTTTGCTGCGCCTCTGGTCGCGGGGTCCTTGGCGCGTTTGCTGAATGCAGTCGACAAGGATCAAGCGCATGCCGCGGTGACGACGCTGGCGGCGCGGGCCATCGACCTGGGCTCTGCCGGGTTGGACAAAGTATATGGCCACGGGTTGGTCGCCGAGGAACTGCGGGCCCCCGAGGCGCTGGCCAGTTCGCGACACGATTAGCCTTATGTAAAAGAAGAAAAAGTCGGCCGCGAGGGAAGAAATGCCGCACTCGGGTCGTATTCCATGCAAAGGCCGCAGATGGTCTGCCGCCATGCAAGGAGACGAACATGAAAGCTCGAACTGTTCTGATGAGTGCCGCGGTATTGGCCATGCTCACGGCCGGCGGTGCCCATGCTCAAGTGCTGGGTGGCGGTTTGACAGGTGGCCTGACCGGCAGCCTGGCGAGTGGGTTGGACTGCCCGCTCTCCGGCGGCGTGCGCGACCTGGATGTGCTGGCGCACGGTGACGTGACTGGCAGCCTCGATGCGGAGTCGGATTTTGGTGTGGCTCATCGAGTCGTTCGGGGCACCCGCAGTGTCGGCGAACGTGTGACCGGAGACGCCCGCCGTGCCGCGAGCGCGCTGGGTAAGCGCACGGCTTCACAAGTCAACGATGCTCGAAACACAGCCGTGACGGCTGCTGCGACAGCCACATCCGCCGCCAGCACGGCGGTCGGCCAGTCGATGGCTGAGGTGCAGGGAGCGGCACAGTTGGCAGGGTCGGCCGCTGCAAATGCCGACAGCAGCGGCAGCCAGCTCGCGACCGACGTTCAAAGCGGTCTGGACGGTTCGGTCGGCAACACGGCGCAGACCTTGCCGGTGAGCGGCATTGACGACGGGAGTGCATCCGAGTCTGCCGGTGCGATGCCGGCGATGAGCGAGTCTCAAGCCGCTGGCGATATATCCGGTTCGATGTCAGGTGATGCGTCGGTGTCTCGTGATGGCGTGGTGGCTCACTCGTCCGCCAATGCCAGCGCTGGGGGTACGGCGAAGCGCTGATGTCGGCAGCCAGCGGACCCGGGTACTTCGGCTGTACCTTAGTACCTGGTGGAGCGCGCGCGGCAATTGCTCAAAGACCCCTTACCAAAGCAATTCGATGTGGTAGGATGCGCGCCCGCGCTGGCGGCCGAGCACCGATCCGCTCCCGGACCCGGTACTGGCCAAAGATCGATGGGATGAAAATTCCTTGATATTTCAGTAACATACTGAAAGTCCGCGCGGTACACGGTTGCGCCCGTAGCTCAGTTGGATAGAGCGTCTGGCTACGAACCAGAAGGTCGGAGGTTCGAATCCTTCCGGGCGCGCCAGCACACACGAAAAAGCCCCTCAGTGAGGGGCTTTTTTGTTGATGCCTGCCCGGAAGTATCTGAGAACCTCTGACGGTCGAAGGTTCGACAAAATCGCAGGAGCGATTTTGGACAGCCAACATCGTGCGTCCGGCTCGGGGCCGGTGCAATATTCACCGCGATATGGTGGCGCAGGGTTGGGTTCATAGGCGTCAATACACAAACGGGATGAGCTTCTTGACCTTTGCCTTGTATGCCGCGTAGCCCGGGAACTTCGCTTCCAGCCAGCGTTCTTCACGCCGTGCCTTGAAGTCAAAGAAAGTCAGGAGCGCCAAGGCAGCGGCGAACGCTGCGATGCTGTTAGAGGCCAAGCTCCAACCGAAGGCACACACTGTAATGCCGGTATAGATTGGATGGCGGACGATGGAGAAGATCCCGCTCTCGACCAGGCAAGACATGTCTTTGGGCTTGGGAAACGGCGATAAATTACTGCCGAGACCAACCGAGCCAAGAATCAGCAAAGCTAAGCCGGCGACAATGAGTGTGCCGCCGGCAATGACAGTCGGATCCCTGAACGGTGCGCTGCGGCCAATCCCGCGTCCGTCCAACAGGGGGGCGCACAAAACTGCAGCCATCAGTCCGGCCTGCGCGACCACGTACCACTCGCCCCGCGTATTGCGGAGCCAGTCACTTGCACTCATTTGTTTCGACCCTTGCCATTGCCCTGGGCGAGACCGCTCAATGCTGCCGCGGCAAACTCCTGTGCTGCTTCCAGTATTTCATCTGAGAGTGCCGATCCACCTGCCGCACGCGCCAAAATCATGCCTCCCACCATCAGAGACAGCGACCCGAGCACCGCCTCTCTTGGAGCTCGACTGCCAGCTGCATCCTGTCCGCGTTCGAATGCTTCGGCCATTTTCACGAACTCCTCGACGAAGGCCTCGGCAGCAATTCCGCTGCGAGCCGCGTCCATGGCCGCCATGGGCATGGGACATCCGTTTGGAATGTCGTCGCGATGCTGCTGCGAGAAATACTCCTTGAGTGCCGATTGGAGCCGCTGGAGCCAGCCGTCCTTGTCAGGTCGTTCGAGGAATAGCTCACGTCGCTCTTTTAGGCCTTGCCGGACCGCTGCTTCGGCAAGGGCCTCTTTCGAGTCGAAATGTGCGTAAAAGCCGCCGACTGTCAGGCCTGCATCAGCCATGACGTCCGAGACGCTAGCGTCCGCCATCCCCTGTGTCTTGAGAAGGCGAACCGCTGAACGCACGATGTCTTCTCGGGTTCGCGATTTTTGCAGCTTTCTTTGACTCATATTATTAATATAATACGAGTTGGCTGGACTGGCAAGGTCGAACGCTTCGCGGCCCCGGCCACGTGTGACGGACGCTATGGTCTTGGAGTTGCGTCGCCGAAATTGCCGTTGCGATAGCTCTCGATCAAATTCCAGGTGTCCGCAGCACCGTTCCGCAGTCTGACTTCCACTCCGCGCAATAGGGCAGGGTCGGCCAACCGTAGGTTCACACCTGAGCGCAAATTGAGATCGTTCTCACGCCCGGCCGGGTGATGATGGGTAAAGCATCCGCATGTTCGACAGCGATACCAGCGAAGCCGTCCTTTTCCCCACAGATAGCTGTCAAGCTCTCCATTGGGAGCGCATATCGCTATCGTCCGAGCAACATAGTAACCAAATAATGGCTGTATCCTGCGGCACATTGAGCAGTTGCACGCCGTAAGCACGCGAGGACGACGAGGAAGACGCAGTGCAATAGCTCCGCAATGACATGTGATTTCAAGCATATTGGTACTCGAACGGCACGGTCATGGAAGGGGTATTCCGGCGGCTGCGGCACGCAATAGGATCGCACTGAAGGTGTATACACTTCGGCCGTGTAGTGCATGTTCAACGCCTGGTGCGGGCGTTGGTGATTGTAAAGCTATGTGCCGGGTACCACACAATGCATCGATAGTCCGATCGCCCTTATTGGCAAGCGACTTCACAAACTTTCACGGCTTGTCTTTAGCGACCGAAACCACTTCCAACGGATGCAGAACCACAGGCGTTTTTTCGATGACGAAAGTTGGATTGAAGCGTGGTTGCGGCTCCCAATTGCGATGGGTTCGAGCTAAATGTAGAATTTGCTAACTGATTGATAAACAAGCTACATCTCGCTCGGTCTGGCATGAGCCGGGATTATCGTAGCGACCTGGTCAGGGGAGGAATTGCCAATGTTCAGCCCAGTACGCGGAACCGTCGTGGCAGCCACTTTTGCAGCCGGCCTGGCTCTGCCGGGCGTCGCAGGCGCCATGGAAGAAATCGTCGTCACTGCGCAAAAGCGCTCCCAGTCGTTGCAGGAAGTGCCGCTCTCGGTCAGCGCCTACAGCGAACAGTTCCTCGAGCAAATAAATGTCAATGACTTCCGCGATCTGGTGGCGCTGACCCCGGGTTTTGCCGGCGAGACCGATGACGGCTTCATCGATGCGCTTGCGATCCGCGGCATCTCCACCAATGACTTCGGCATGGGTGGCGACCCATCGGTGGCGATTTTCGTCGACGGCGTGCACGAAGGCCGCAACGGCGGCGTGGTTACGTCATTCCTGGATGTCGCAAGCGTCGAAGTCGTGCGTGGCCCGCAGAATACGCTGTTCGGACGTAATGCCATCGCTGGAGCTGTCAGCATCGCGACCCACAAGCCGGAGAATTCGCTGGGCGGTAAGCTCAGTGCGGCGGTCGAGCAGTACGACCATTACGATGTCAGCGGTACGATCAACGCGCCGATATCCGACAAGCTGTTTTTCCGCGCCAGCGCCCAACATTACGAAGAGAATGGATATCTCGACAACCTCGCCGGCGGTCGTGACCTCGGTGCTCACGATCGCGATGCGGTGCAGGCTGCTTTGCGCTGGCTGAATGAAGGTACCGATGCAACCCTGACAACGTTCTTCGAAAGCCGCTCGGGCGACCCTTCGGTCTATTGGAGCACTTTCCCGCTGAACGGCGCGGGCTTGCTCGACCCCGACGGCTCACCACTCCCCAACGACAAGGCGTCTTCCGACCTGTTGGCGGCTAACCAGGGCCGCAACGAATCGGACATATTCAGGGCGACGCTCAACATCGAGCAGCAGCTGCCCGCCGGGCTCACGCTGACCTCGATCACCGGTTTCAAGCGTTATGATTTCCGCTACGTCGAGGATTACGACGCAACAGGCGGATTCGTCAACGACTACGGTCAGAGTCAGGACGTCACCTACCTGAGTCAGGAAATACGCTTGAATTCGCCCGATACCGGTCCATGGATCTGGTTCGTGGGTGTCAGTGGCTATGCCGAGAAAGTCGATGCCACTTTCCGGAATCGATACGACGAAGACCAGCTTTGCCGTGCCTTGGGCGTGACCGAGGTCGCGGATATCGGCGGGCCGGTGACAGGCTGCGATGACCCGCTTTTCGAAGCGTACTGGGGAGCGGATATCGATCCCGGTGATCTGCTCGCCAACAAGGCCGAGGTCAACATCAATTCTGGTAGATACCGGGGATTCGCGCTCTATGGTGACGCAACCTGGGCGGTGACCGACCGGCTCGATCTGATCCTGGGCGCGCGCTTCACCTGGGACGAGAAGAAGTTCGGAATCACGGTGCCGGATTCCGGCGGCGCGTTGGGCAATAACCTCACCTGGGAATTCAACACCGGGGGGCAGCGCCTTCGGGACAAGGATCACTGGAGTGGCTTCACGCCCCGCGTGGCGCTGAACTATGAATGGAACGAGCAATGGTCGTTCTATGCCAATGTCTCCACCGGCTACAAGACCGGCGGCTATTCGACCTTCGGCGTGGATCTCGCCGGAGATCCGGATGAGGACGGCCTGGTTCCCGCCGGCACGCGGCCGAAGAAGTTCGATTCCGAACGGGTGACCAGCTACGAGGCCGGCGCCAAAGCGCGCCTGCTCGACAACACGCTGCAGGCCAACATCAGCCTCTATCATTTCGACTTCGATGATCTGCAGCTGACCTATTTCGCTGCTGGCTCGCAGCTCACGGACAATGTGGCCAAAACCAGCGCCAGCGGTGTGGAACTGGAACTGCGCTGGGCGCCGGCCGCTAATTTCGATGTGCTGGCCAGCATGGCCTACATCGACAGCGAAATAGACAATGTGGATCCACAGTTTCTGGCTGACGGCGGGTGCATGGATTGTGCGGGCAACCAGCTCTGGTTCTCACCGAACTTCATGAGTACGGAGATTGCGACCTATAGGTTCTCGCTGAATAGCGGCGCCGAGGTGTTCGTGTCCGGCGAGCATCATTACCAGGATAAGATGTTTGCGGGGCCGGATAACCTGGCGCTCGCGGTGGCACCGGATTATCACGAGTTCAACTTCCGTTTGGGATACCGGAACAACAGTGCCTGGTCCGTCGTGGCATACGTGAAGAATGCTTTCAACGAACGATACTTCGAGCGTGGCTGGGAGAATGCCGACGCGGACAATCTCGCCGGATACGGACTGGTCAACAGCTTGGTATGGCCCTCGAAGCCTCGCACCTTCGGTGTAAAGCTGGATTGGGTATTCTGATCCACGGGATGAGCCTGTGGCGAGCGCGCCGTCCGGGGGTGCTCATCGATGAAATAGACGCATGACTCCAGAATCCGTTGCACCTGGTCTGTACTGGGGACATCCTTTATAGTTGATTTTACTTATTTTTTTGCATTTTAGGGCCGATGATGCGAATGGCCGACGGACAGGAGCGATTCCTGTTGCCGCCGGGCCACCAAACGCCTGCACTCTTCATCATTCTTGCTGCTGAATCAATCACTCGCCGGGATGGGCAAGGCGTAACGTAGTACCCACAAATGGTGTGCTCTGACGAGCGGTCCCTGTCCCAAAGGGGGGATGGCTGCTCGCGGAAGCAGTCCGCGAATAAACAAAGGGGGCAACGTGGATCGGAACCTGTTTCTCAGTGGACCCGCTCAGCGGGCGAAGACTTCCGGGCGCGCCGGCGAAATTTCGCCGCTGACTTTCGTTCTTCTGCTTGCCGCATACCCGGCCGTTTCGCAGCAGGCGGACCAGTCAGTCCAGTCCGCATCACCGGTACTCGAGGAAGTCAGCGTGACGGGCACCCGCATCCGTAGCCCGAATCTGGAGTCCCCGAATCCCATCGTCACCTTGAGCGCCAAGGATTTGGAGTCGACCGGCAAGACCAGCGTCCAGGAGATGGTCTCCGTGCTAGGTGCGCTGGTCGGCTCGCAAGGGAACAGCGAGGTCAGCTCGGGCGAAAACGTCCTGGTATTGCGGAACCTCGGTCCGAGCCGCACCCTGGTTCTCGTGGACGGCCAACGTTTCGTGGGCGGTGCGGCGAGTTCGCAAACCTCCGCGGTCGGTGCGACCGCGGTCGACACCAATGTGATCCCCGCCGCCATGATCGAGCGAGTCGATGTGCTGACCGGTGGCGCATCGGCAATTTATGGTGCCGATGCGGTCACCGGCGTGGTGAACTTCATACTCAAGAAGAACTTCGAGGGGGTGGCGTTCGATGGCCAGTTCGGCAATGCCTTCGATGGCGCATTTCGCGACCAGGTGTATTCGCTGACTGCCGGGCACAACTTCTTCGATGACGGTCGTGCCAACCTGACGTTCAACTATACCTACGGGGAGCGGCCGCTGACCTTGGCGACGGCCCGCGCTCAGTCGAGTGCCGAGGTCAATGAGCAGATCAATAACCAGAACGGTTCCATCCCGCGCTACGTGCTGGCGCCAGGCACCCGCGAGTCCTTTTTCACCGATGGCGGAGCGCACATCGATCCCTTCGGGATCTTCTCCACCGGCTTCAATGGCGATGGGACCCCATTTCAGCATGGCATCAATGTCGGCAGCTTTGCCGGTACCGGCGAGATCGGGGGTGACGGCATTCCCAATTGGAAATTGTTCGCGCAAGGCATCCGGCCGGGCAATCGCCGGCATATCTTTACCTTGAGCGGCCATTACGACGTCACCGATCGTTTCCAGCCCTACTTCAACGCCCATTTCTCCGACATCACCACCCGCTACGTCGATCAGGAAACTCTGACGGTCGGCATGCCGGTAGCGCGTGACAACGCATTCCTGCCGGCTTCGGTGCTCGCGGCGGCGCCGGAGGGGGCGCCGATCTTCTTCAACCGCTGGGACCTGGACAGCGGTTATCGTAACGTGGAACTCGACAAGCAGACGGTGCGGATCGTTCTAGGCGCGAAGGGGGATATCACCAGCCACTGGCGCTACGACCTTTCGGGGAATTTCGGCAGGATCAAGCGGCACGAACGCACTTTCAACAACCGCATGTTCGATCGTTACATCGCGGCCATCGATTCGGTGGTGGATCCGCTCACGGGCAAGGTCACCTGCCGCAGCAATATCGATCCAGCAAGCTTCGAGCGGCTGCAGACTGACTTCCTGGCCACTACGTTCGATCCGAGCCGGGGGCCGGTGACTTTCAACGCGGGGCCGAATAGCGGCTGCGTGCCTTTCAACCCGTTCACCACCGACAACGCTCTCAACGATGCCGCTCGAGCGTGGATCTGGATTCCCACCGACTACCGGGTGAAGGACACCCAAACGGTGGTGCAAGGCTTCATCGAGGGCGATACCGGTGCGTTTTTCGAGCTGCCGGGCGGCCCTGTCAAGCTGGTGTTGGGTGCCGAGTACCGCAAAGAGCAGGCCGATGCCGAATACGATGAGTTCTCCGGGTCGCCCACCACCGTGGCCGCCATCAACGGAGCGAGCCTGGCGGGGCAGTTCAGCGTCAAGGAGGAATTCGCAGAAGTATCCCTGCCACTACTCGGTGATGTTCATCCGGCGCTGCGCGGCATTACCCTCGACGGCGCGTTCCGCTATTCGGACTATACGACGATCGGCACGACCAGCACCTGGAACTTGGGAGCGAACATCAAGACTTGGGGCGGCTTGACCCTGCGTGGTACGGTCTCGACCGCGGTGCGGGCCCCGAACGTCCAGGAACTGTTTACGCCCCGTTCGAATACTTCGGTCAGCCTCGGCCAGTTCGATCCGTGCTCGACCACCAATGTGGTACTCGGCTCCGCCACGCGTCAGGCGAATTGCGCTGCCGCGTTGAGTGCCCTTGGTGTCAATCCGGCAACTTTCGATCCGTTGTTGGGTACTTACTTTTCGGCTACCACCGGCGGCAATCCCAATCTGCGCGAGGAGACCGCTCATACCAAGACGTATGGTGTCGTCTGGCAGCCGTCGTATCTTCCGGAGCTGATCGTTACGGCGGACTACTTCGACATCCGGCTCGACAACGCGGTTCTGCTGCCCGATACCAGTGCGATCTTCAACGCTTGTTACGATGCACCGACGCTGGAGAACGTCTTCTGTTCCCTCATCCAGCGGCAACCTGGGACCGGGGTCGCGACCTTCGTGCAGATCCAGTCGGTCAACGTGGCCGAACTCAAGACCAGTGGGGCGGAGTTCGGGGCTAGCTATGGCTTGCGCACCGAGCGGGCTGGTAATTTCCGCTTCGCCGTGTCCGCGACCTGGTTGCGAGCCCTGGACATCCAGACCACGCCATTGCCCATTCTGACGGACGAGAAAGGCTTGTTCAGCACCGATACCGGTGGCTCATCGCCGACTTGGGTGGTCAACCCCACGCTGGCTTGGAGTTGGCATGGCTGGGATCTGACCTATGGGGTCAACTACAGCAGCCGGACGCTGCGACCGCCGCTGATCAATGCGCAGCGTTCGGCCGCGTCCGGCTTCATCGACCATCCCTATGTGAAGGCGTTCGTGAATCATGACCTGCAAGTGGGCTATGCCTTCGGGGATGGGATGCGGGTCTATGGCGGGATTCGCAATCTCACCGATGAGTATCCGGACCGGGTACGAGGATCTCTCAATGGGCCGTCCGGGGCTCAGGGTTTTGCTGGACGTTCCTACTACATTGGTGTCAACATGCCCTTCGGTGATGTCTGGCGCCACTGACCCAGCGCGCCCCCAGGGGAGCCCAGTGCAGCAACTGCAGTCCTCGAGCGAAACCGTTGTTCATTTGTACAGAGGGTTCGACGCGGTCATCGAGCGGAATTCAGCCATCCGCCTCGCTGCCCAGCGCGGCGAGTCCGATTTCACCCGGCTCAATATGAGCGACGAGACCGGAACCGGGCGCTGGGACGTGCTACGCCTGTACGAGGACCTGCTGGTTTGCGTCGCCGACAGCTACTACCGCGACCGCTTCACGTTCGACGTCAGCCCGCCGGTCAATTTGATCTCGATGCGTTTCGTGATGTCCGGGGCCTTGCAGCTGCTCAGCCGACGGGAGTGTCCGGTGGCGGTCGAGGCCAGTACGGCATCGATGGTGACCGTTCCTGCGGTGCGCGATCATTCAGTGTCGATCAAGGGTGGTGAGCGGCTGGCGTCGCTGACTTTGCATTTTCACTCCGGCAAGCTGGCCTCGTTCATCAATATGGACGAAGAGGAGCCGCCCAGCCTGTTGCGAGACTTCATCCGTGATGCGGGCAGTTTGCGTTATTGCGCGGTGCCGCTCACGCCGGCCATGAAGAGCGGCGTGCTGGACATCATCGATGCGCCGTTCGCCGGAACTTTGCGCCGCCGTTACTTGGAAGCGAAGGTCACTGAGTTGTTGTGCCTGTTCTTCGGCTCAGTGGCGCAGGATTGTGAGCGTGGAGAGCGTGTCACGCCGGTTTTGCATTCAGATCGAGAGCGTCTCTATCATGCGCGGGAGATCCTGTGCGCTTCGTTCTTCGATCCTCCTACGATCAGTGCGCTTGCGCGCGCTGTCGGCACCAATCGGACCAAGCTGCAGAGCGGTTTCAAGGAAACTTTCGGTGTCACAATTTTCGAGTTCTGTCATAGCAGGCGCATGGTGCGCGCCCGCGAACTCTTGCACGATCATGGGTTGAGCATCGGTGAGGTCGCGACCGCGGTAGGCTACGATCATCCGACCAATTTCACGGCGGCTTTTCGCCGCTACTTCAAGCAACCCCCCAAGCAGATGCGGCGCTCCGGCAAGCATGCTTGACCGCTTTTGGTCCGGGGGCGAGGTGCGTATGGCTCGATCGGCTTGGATTCGTGCATTGCAGGCCTGGGTGTTGCTGGCCGCTGCTTGTGTGACGGCGAGTGCGTGTGCCTCGGAAGCGGCGGGGGCGGCCGCCATTGCGCATCAGGGGAGCGGAATGCATACGGTGGAAGTCGATATGATCACCTCGCTCGGTACGATCACCCTCGAGCTCTATCCGGACAAAGCGCCGATTACCGTCGCCAATTTCCTGCGCTACGTGGATGAGAAGCGCTATGCGGGGGCCAAGTTCTATCGGACCGTGCGGCCTGACAACGACAACAATCCTCATGGGATCACGGTAATCCAGGGGGGGCTGGACGCGGTCGTGCAGGGAGGTGCCAATCACACGAGCTCGCTGCCGCCGATCGAGCATGAGAGCACTCAGGTCACCGGGCTGCGTCACGTCGACGGGACGATCTCGATGGCCAGGGAACGACCCGGTACCGCAGGTTCGGAGTTCTTCATTTGCATTGGCGACAATCCCAGTCTCGATTTCGGCGGGCGCCGTAACCAAGACGGCCTTGGCTTTGCCGCATTCGGCCGGGTCATCGCCGGCATGCCGGTGGTCAAGCAGATCGGTGCCGCCGCATCGAATGCCCCTGCCAACGACGCCTATGTCCACGGGCAGATTCTGGAGCACCCGATAGAGATTCTAGATGTCCATCGGCGCAAACTAGCAGGCGCACGCCCCATCCATTGAGTGGTTTGGGTTACCCGGCGCTCGGCACTGAGCACACTTGCGCTTCCGCAGCAGTCCGGCGCCGTTCTGGATCGAGTCGGCGGTCTGGTTGCACTGTGCACCTGGGCCGCTGCGTGCGTTGCCGCCGCTTGGTTCGCCTTCACTCGGCGCGATAGCTGAGCCGGTCGGTATTATCCTCAGCACAACCATGGCGGTCCCGACCGCCATGGTCATCATCACCCACGTGCGCCTTTGCACCACAGGCCCAGGATCACAACCTGCCACGCGATTGCTACCGCCCCCACGATGAACACGACATCGCCGAAGGTGCGTACCCAGCGCAGGGTTTCTAGGAACGGCTGCTGAAGAAAAGTGTCGCTACGCGCGTACCACATGCCGACGCTGGTACTGGCCTGGAACTGGAACAGTCCGATCGGTAGCAGGCTGGTGAAGATCATCAAGACCAGACCGGCGTTCAGTCCCCAGAATCCGGTTTTCATCAGACGTTCGTTGAAGAGCATGTCAGGGCGCAGATAGCGCAGCACCAGCAGCACGAAGCCCAGTGACAGGAAACCATAGACGCCAAACAGGGCGGCATGGGCGTGCACGGCGGTCGTGTTGAGCCCCTGGAGGTAGAAAAGTGCCACCGGTGTATTGATCATGAAGCCGAAAACGCCGGCGCCCAGCATGTTCCAGAAAGCCACCGCCACGAAGCATATCAGCGGCCATTTGATCCGCTGCATCCACGGCGCGCGATTCTTGTAGCTCCAGTGCTCCCACGCCTCATAGCCGAGCACGATGAGTGGAACGACTTCGAGCGCGCTGAACGCCGCTCCGACCGCCATCACCGGCGTCGGGGTGCCCGAGAAATACAGGTGATGGAAGGTCCCAGGCACGCCGCCGACCATGAATAGAGAGGCGGAAGTCAGCGCCGCGGCCGTGGCTATGCGGCGCGAAACCAGTCCCATGGAGGAAAAGATGAAAGCCAACGCAGTGGTTGCGAAGACTTCGAAGATGCCTTCCACCCACAAATGCACCACCCACCAGCGCCAGTATTCCATGATGGTGATATGAGTGCGCTCGCCGTAGAAGAGCCCGGAACCGTAGAACAGCCCGATGGCTATGACCGAGACGCACAGCAAGGCGATCAGATTCTTGTCCCCGTCGCCGCGCAGTGCGGGGATCGTCGCGCGCAGCATCAAGCCGAGCCAGAACAAGATGCCGACGAATAGAGCGATCTGCCATAACCGGCCGAGGTCGAGGTACTCATAGCCCTGGTGGCCCAGCCAGAAGTTCAGTTTCGCGGGCATGGTCTGCGCAATGGCGAGGAAAGTGCCGGTATAGGAGCCGACCACCACGATCAGCAGCGCCACGAACAGGACATGGATGCCGAGCGTCTGATACTTGGGGTCCTTGCCCCCGTTGATGATGGGCGCGAGGAACAACCCCGCCGACAGGAAAGCAGTGGCAATCCAGAAAATGGCGCTCTGAGTGTGCCAGGTGCGGCTGAGGGAGTAGGGCAGCCACGACAGGTCGAACCCGTAAAAACCTTGCCCCTCAATCGTGTAATGGGCAGTCAGGCCGCCGAGAAATACCTGGAATACGAACAGCGCCATCACCACGAACAGGTATTTTCCGACCGCCCTCTGTGATGCGGTCAGGCCAATGGCGAGCACCGGATCGTGCGCGGGCGCCTGTGGCTCGGGCTCATGGCTGCGCAGGAACGCCCAGCCCCAGATTAGCGAACCGATGCCGGCAATCAGGATCATCACGCAGGCCAGCGACCACATGATGTTTTCGGCGGTGGGGCGGTTGTTGATCAGCGGCTCGGGTGGCCAGTTGTTGGTATAGGTGGCATGCGTTCCCGGCCGTTCGGTGGCGGCGGCCCAGGCGGTCCAGAAAAAGAAATGCGTGAGGTCCTGCCGCCGCTTCGGATCGGGCAGCGTGTTGTCCTTCATGGCGTAATTGTCGCGCCGCTCCCGCAACGACGGATCGTCGCCGTAGAGTCGCTGATAATGGTCCGCCACCTCGGCCATGGCTTGCGCCCGCCGGTCGGAAACGGTCAAGGTGCCGGAATCGGGATCGTAATTGTTCTGGCGATATTCCCGCTCCAGCCAATAAGTGAGCTTGGCCTGCTCTCCCGGCTTGAGGGCGTCGAATGGTTTGCCGGCGGTTTCACGCGCCGTGAGATCGAGCCAGGCGAGCAACTCGCGATGCAGCCAGTCGGCGGACCAGTCGGGCGCCTGATAGGCGCCGTGCCCCCAGATCGACCCGAGCTGCATACCCCCGGTACTTTGCCAGGCCGTCTGTCCGTTGAGGATATCGTCGCGGGTCATCAGTACCGAGCCGCTGGCCGATACGACCTGCGCCGGAATCGGCGGCGGTTTGCGATAGAACTCGGTGCCGTAAAAACCCAATACGCCGAATGTGACCACCAGGACAGCAATCAGCGTCCACCACAGCTTGCGATACTCCCCCACGGCAAGTCTCCCTGCGGATCGAGCGACTTGCCAACCATAGCAGATTGAAAATCAAATTTACTACGGGTGCGGATCCGTACGTCGCCGCAGACGCTGGTGGAGGTCTGTAACGACGTTGCTGGCCGTCCGGACGAAGACGAATGGCAACACTGCGTGCACGAGACAGGCAGATCCGCCAAGCATCATACGCAGCGCAAACCTACAGGCATGGCACAGGTGCTGGCCGTAGGTCTCGCCGACGGATGCGGGGTGGTCCGTGAAAGCGCGTCGCAACTTCATGTCGCAAGAATAGTTGCTCCAATATCGTGTGCTGCATGAGAACTTCTGGGCGTTAGACCAACACGGTGCACGTTGCACGGCCCGGATGCTGGAGTGTACGCCAGGCGCAGTCCCCGCAGGCACAGACCCATTGAGGCTTTGGGCCATAACTTCTCGATTGAGATTTGCCTGGGCAACGGGGACGATTGCACCGTAGAACTATTACTAGACAGGGGGCGGCGCTAATGAGTGGATGCAAGACGCAAGACGTCAGCTTGCGGGAACGAATGATTGCGGCGACCGGGGCGTTGCTGTTGTCGGGCACCGCAATCGGGGAGCAGGCGGCCACGATCGACACGACTCCGGAGCCGTTGCTCGAAGTCGTCGTCACAGGCTCGCGCATCAAGCGCGCCGAACTCGAAGGGCCGGCGCCGGTGACGACGATCACCCGCGAGCAGATGCAGCGGGAAGGATTCACCACTGCGTATGAGGCCCTCTACTCGCTGACCCAATCGACGGGCGGCGGCCTGCAAGGCCAGTTCTTTCCGAATGGTTTCACTTCCAATGCGACCACGGTCGACCTGCGTGGCCTGGGTCCTGGGCGCACGCTGGTATTGTTCAACGGCCGGCGCGCCGCCGACTATCCGTTGCCGTTCAACGGGCAGAGCAATATCGTCAACCTGAGCGCGATTCCCACGGCAGCGATCGAGCGCATCGAAATACTGTCGAGCGGGGCCTCGGCGATTTACGGTTCCGATGCCGTGGCAGGCGTGATCAATTTCATCATGCGCGACCACTTCGACGGGCTCGAGATCAGCGCTCGCAGCGGCCGGCTTTACGATGGAGGTGGGGAAAGCCACCGCCTGCAACTGACTGGCGGCATCAACAAGGAAGCGTTCACCGGCGTGTATGCACTGGAGTATTTCAAGCGCGATCCGGTCTTCGCGGTGGATAACCGGCGCTACGATTCCCTGCGGGACGATCGCTCGGGCCTGGCGCCCGTGGCGAGCGCCATCAGCGGCCTGGTGAGTTACAGCCAGTTGCGATTCATCGCCGCGACGGAGAGCGATTGCAACCAGTTCGGCTCCGACGGACATGTGTATGACGGGGTCGCCGATGGGCTCAGCTTCCTGCCGGGCCCGATCTGCGGCGGCCAGACCGGCCCGGCGCAACACACCACGCGTAATGAAACCGAGAACATCTCCGGCTTTTTCAACGGCCGTTACGATTTCGGCAATGGTATGGAGGCTTTCGGCACCCTCAGCCTGTGGCAGTCCGACAGTGGCAATACCCCGCAGCTGCCAGTGTGGACCCTGCCGGGCGCGGGACTGGTCGTCGATGTGGGGCCGAATGCACCTGGCGGCTTCGATTTGCTGGCGCCGCTGCGTTTCCTGCAGTTGTCCGAAACCACACGCGAGCCATTGCAGCAGTTCGATGAATTCGCATGGGATGCGGTGCTTGGCATGCGCGGCAGCCTTGTCGGCGACTTCAACTGGGAACTGGCATTGCACCATTCCGACTACACCGTGAAGCGCGACAACCGGTTGCTGCTCGCGCAGGCGACCAACGATTTCTTTCTCGGTCCGCAACTGGGTACATTGCCGTTCGCCGGTTTCGATCTGCCCATATTCGCGGTCCCGGATTATGGGCGCCTCATACGGCCGCTGACGTCGGCGGAGTTCCGCTCCATCAGCGCGCCCAATCACACGGAAGCCGATTCGTCGAATGACCAGGTGACGGCCGTAGTGACCGGAAAGCTGCTTGATCTGCCAGCCGGTGCGCTCGAGTTCGCCGGTGTACTCGAATGGGGCACGCAGAAATACCAGATCGATCTGGATCCGCGGGAAGTTGCCGGTGAGTTTCTCGGGTTGAGCGGTAGTCTGCCAGGCGGGGGCAGCCGCGATCGCTATGCAGCCGGCGTGGAACTGGCGGTGCCCGTCGTCGACAAGGTGCGTCTCACACTCGCCGGCCGCTATGACAAGTATCGGGACATCACCGATGTCGATGATGCGTTGACGTACAATCTTGGCCTCGAATATCGTCCCTTCAAGCCTCTTTTGTTGCGTGCTTCGTATGCGACTTCATTCCGTGCGCCCGATATGCATTTCGTGTTTGCGGGGCCCAGTACGGTCACGCTTTCACCAATCGATGAAATGAGGTGCCGGCGCGATCAGGGCGTCACCGACCTGAGCCAGTGTACTCTGCAACCCTTCGGCGTGCCGACGACGCGGCAAGGCAATGCCGGGCTGGAGGAGGAAACCGGCAAGTCGTGGAGCGCCGGTCTGGCCTGGAGCGTGACGGACTCCCTCGATCTGTCGCTGGACTATTTCGACATCCAGTTGAAGAATCTCGTCAACGATCTGAGTCTTGACTACATTCTCAAGACCGAGGCCGATTGTGCGCTCGGCCAGACGATTGGCGGGCAGCCGGTGGATTCTGGTTCGGCGCTATGCCAATTCATCAGCGGCCTGGTCGAGCGCGCTCAGCCGATCCCCGGACTGAGCACCGACGCGATCGTCGGATTGAACACACTGCCCATCAACCGCGCGCTGCAGAGCGTGAACGGCATCGACACCACACTGAATTACCGGCTCGATGCCGCGCGTTTCGGCCGATTTTCCTTCCGGTTCGCCTGGTCACACATTCTGCGCGGAGAGCGCCAGGAATTCGCTGCCGACCCAGTCGAGTCGTATCGCGACAATCCAGAGAATCGTGACCTGCGCAGCAAGATTCGTGCCAGCGTGACCTGGGAGAAGGGCGGTTTCAGCCAGACGCTGTATCTGGACCGGCAAGGTTCCCGACCCACCTACGCGGCGAACTATTCGAGCCTGCCGACCAGCAACACCAGGACCAAGGCCTACAACATCTATAACTACACCGCCTCATACAACTCATCTACGGACGCCTGGGGCGTGAGCTTGATCGTCAACAATCTGTTCGATGCCGATCCGAAAATCGATCCCAGCTACGCTGGGTGGCCGTTCTTCTTTGGTCAGAACGTCAACCCCTACGGCCGCGAGCTGTTTCTCGAAGCGCGGTACAAGTTCAGGTAGTTTCCGATGGCAGCATACGATGAAGTGGGAGCGCGTCGGCGGCTTGCTCCAGTGCGTATCGCCGTGTGCACCGGCGCTCTGGCTTTGCTTGGTTCAGCATGTACCTTTGCTGCGCTGGCAGCGTCGGAGAGTGCGGCGGCGCCACAGGTCGATTTCGAGAAGTTCACGCTGCCGAACGGCTTGCAGGTCATTCTGCACGTCGATCGCACGGCGCCGGTGGTGCACGTCAACCAGTGGTATCATGTCGGCTCCAAGGACGAGCAGCCGCACCGTACCGGTTTCGCGCATCTGTTCGAGCACCTGATGTATCAGGGCTCCAAGCACGCACCCGAGGAATACTTCGGCTACGCGGGCAAGGCCGGCGCCAACCTGTTCGCGGGCGGCCTGAACGGCACGACCGACCAGGATCGCACCAACTACTTCGCGACCGTACCCTCCGCCAATCTAGAATATTTACTGTGGCTGGAGGCGGATCGGCTGGCAACACTGCCCGAAGCCCTGACCCAGGCCAAGCTCGACAATGAGCGCGAGATCGTACGGAACGAGCGTCGTGAATCGTTCGAGAATCAGCCGTACGGTCTGGTGTCCACGCTGGTTACTGAGAATCTCTATCCGTCCGGACATCCGTATTCCTGGCCGATCATCGGCAGTCATGCGGACCTGAGTGCCGCCAGCCTGGATGAAGCGCGCGCGTTCTTTCGTCGCTACTACACACCGAACAACCTGTCGCTGGCGATTACCGGTGACTTCGATCCGGCTGAGGCGCATCGGCTGGTCGAGAAATACTTTGGCGGGATTGCGCCCGGGCTCGCGATCCCGCGCCGAAAGCGTTGGGTGCCGCGACTGGAAGGAGAAAAGATCGTCGAGGTGACCGATCGTGTTGCACAGGCACGAGTGTATATGGTGTGGCCCTCGCCGCCGCTGTTCGAGACCGGTGACGCCGAGCTGGAGCTGGCCGCCGCCATCCTGAGTGACGGGTTGTCGGCACGCCTGCAGAAGAAGCTGACATACGAAAGCGATCTGGCTACGCAGGTTGCCGCGAGGCAGTCCGCGGGTGAAATCTCCGGACTGTTTGCCATTTCCGTCACGGCGAGTGCGAGCGCGCAGCTGCCGCAGATCGAACGCATAGTAAGCGAGGAGATTGCTCGCCTCGCGGGCACCGGGCCGACGGTGCAGGAATTGCAGCGGGTGAAAGTCAAGCACGAGTATCGTTTCATCTCGGATCTGGAGGATATTGGTGCGGGTGGCAAGGCCGGCAGCCTCAACGGCTATAACACCTATCTCGGGGAGCCCGGCAGCTTTGCCCGGGACCTGGCTCGTTACAACGATGCTAGTGCAGATGCGGTGCGTTCGGCCGTCGACCGCTGGCTGAACACGCGTGATCGCCTGATCGTGCGCGTGCAGCCGGAATCGCATTTGCAGCCCACCACTCAGCCTGATCTGGATCGTTCGAAGCCGCCGGCGCTTGGCGCGGACCGGCCGTTTGTCGCTTCGGAAGTCGGTACGGCGCGGCTGGAAAATGGCCTCGAGCTGTTCGTGATCGAGCGACCGGAGCTGCCGAAGGTGGCGCTGACGCTGGTGACTCATGCGGGAGCGATCGTTGATCCTTCCGGCCGTACGGGACTTGCTTACCTGACGACGAAGATGCTGCGTCGCGGCTCGCGTGGCGCAAACGCGCTGGAGATCGAGGATGCGTTCGGGACACTCGGCGCATCGCTGAGCGACTCTGTTGGCAGGGAATCGTCGCAGCTCTCCTTACAGGTGCTGAAACGGAATCTGCACGGTGCGTTGCGAATGTTTGCCGACCTGGCCCGTCAGCCCACATTTCCCGAGGGCGAAATCGCTCGTGAGAAGACGCTGCAGCTGGATCGCCTGGCGCAGGAATCGAGCAACCCGAAAGCGCTGGCGGTACGTCTCGGGGAGATGCTGGCCTTCGGTCGGGACCATCCATATGGACGGCCGCGTAACGGTTCAGCCGCGAGCCTCGCTTCGATCTCTCGCAGCGAGCTGCTCCAGCTGTACGAAACCTGGTGGCGGCCGCGTGGTTCGGCATTGATCTTCGCGGGCGACATAACGCTGGCAGAGGCGACCGGACTGGCGCGGGACTATTTCGGTTCGTGGTCGGGCCAGGCGCCACCGGCGCCATCGGTCGGGCCTGCGCAGCCGATGGGGCCCGGTCAGGTCTTCGTCGTAGACCGGCCTGGTGCCGCGCAGACGCTCATCGAGCAAGTGTTACCAGGACCGGCGCGTGGCAGTGACGATTACCATGCGCTCAGCCTGGCCAATACCGTCTGGGGGGGCGGCTTCCAGTCCCGTCTCATGAAGAATCTTCGGGAGGAGAAGGGCTACTCCTATGGTATCTACTCCACGCCCACCTCTCTGCGGCAGACGGGAGCCTGGATTGCCTCGGGTAGTGTGCAGGCCGACAAGACCAAGGAATCGATCGTCGAGCTGAACACGGAGTTGGTGAACCTGGCGGGGCGCATGCCGATTTCCGCCAGCGAGCTGGCGGACGCCAAGGCCAATCGTGTTCGCGGCTACGCACAGGAGTTTCGCACCATGAACCAACTGGTTGCGCAGCTCGCCGAGCTGTGGTCGCTGGGGCTGCCCACGGCTGAGACGCAGCGCCTTGCCGATCGAATGTCGCAGGCGACACTGCCGTCCGTCAATCAGGCCGCGCGTCGCTATGCCGCGTCCGGACCGGCGACGCTGCTGCTGGTCGGCGACTACGCCAGGATGGCTGCCGACCTGGTGTCGCTCGGTTTCAAGCACGTGACCATCCTCGATGCGGACGGCAGACGCGTGGCGGATCACACAGGAATCTCGAAGCTGGAGCCGGCGTCCGGCAGCAAAGGTGGAGCGAAATGATGAGGGAACGATCCATGTATGTGGGGAAAGTAGCGGCACGCTTGCTGGCGCTGATGCTCAGCGGAACGTTGGGTCTGCATGCGAATGCCGCTACGGGCGATGGCGCTGCGCTGCCGCGACCCAATATCAAGATCGAGCATGCAACGCTCGCAAACGGTCTGCGGGTACTGGCTGTGGAGGATCACAGTGCACCGGTGATCACGTTGGCGCTGACTTATGATGTCGGTGGCGCGAGTGAGCGCATCGGGCACACCGGCTTTGCCCACTTGTTCGAACACCTGATGTTCCAGGGCTCGGACAATGTCGCGCCAGGTCAGCACCTGAGTTTGATCGAGGAATACGGCGGCACCGCCAACGCGACCACTGACACCGATTGGACGTTCTATTTCGAGAGCGTGCCCGCCAACCAGCTCGACCTGGCACTGTTCCTCGAGGCCGACCGCCTGCGCAGCCTGAATATCTCGGCGCAGAACCTGGCCAAGGAAAAAGAGGTGGTCAAGGAAGAACGGCGCATGCGCGTCGACAATCAGCCCTATCGCAAGAGCTTCTTCGAGCTGTTGGGACTGATGTACGATAGTTTCGCGTATTCGCACAACGCGGTTGGCTCCATGAAGGATCTCGAGGCGGCCTCGCTCGAGGATGTGCGTACCTTCTTCGACACCTATTATCGCGCCAGCAATGTCGTGCTGGTGTTGATTGGCGATTTCCGTACCTCGGAGGTCATCGGCAAGGTCGAACACTATTTTGGCGATCTCCCCAAACGCACCAAACCGCCAGCCGCGGATCGCACCGAGCCGCGACAGCAAGCGGACCGTCGACGCGTCGTAGTCGATCCTCTCGCACCGCTGCCGAAATTGAATATCGCGTTCAAGGCTGTGCCCGGCAACGATCCCGATTATTTCGCCCTGACGGTGCTGTCGGCCGTGCTGCAGGAGGGGTACAGCTCGAGGCTGCACGAGGAACTGGTGAAGCGACGCGAGCTGGCGACCGCCCTTGCCGGTTCCATGGACGAGCGTCGTGGGGCCGGTGCCCTGTCGATCGAGGCAACCGTACGTTCCGAAGAGGCTGTGCGCGCGGCGGAGGGCACGATCTATGAGCAGATCGAGCGCTTGCAGCGCGAGCCGATCGAGGATTGGGAGCTGGAGAAGGCCAAGAACTCGATCGCCATGCGTTATTTGAACAACCTGCAGCGTAGCGTGATGCGCGCCATCTTCATTGGCGTCTACGCGGTCGATTACAACGATCCGGAGCGGATCAACACCTACCTGGACCGGATTGCGGCGATCAGCAGGCAAGACGTACAACGCGTCGCCAATACACATTTGCGCAAGGGGAACCGCACCGTGGTGGTGACGCTGCCCAAGCAAACGGAGGTCGCCCAATGACGATCCACGCCAACACGATCCGCCGTCATCGACGGTTGGCCATGAAGTCCCGGCTTGCGATGCTGATGTGGCCGCTGCTTGCCGCCATCGCAGCGATGCCGGGCGCACTTCCGGCGTATGCCGCCGAACCGACGACCAGTTCTGAGCAGCGCGCCAAGTTACCCATCAGTGACGGGATGCCAGACGTGCAGTTGCAGAAGCCGCGACAGATCACGTTGGACAATGGCATGCGGGTGCTGGTGCTGGAGCGCTCGCAGCAGATACCCACATTCACAGCGCGCATGGTGCTTACTTCGGCCGGGGGGCTGTACGAGCCGGCGGCGCGGCGCGGCTTGGCGGAGTTCACGGCCGAAATGTTGCGGGAAGGCACCAGGACGCGAACCGCCACGGAAGTGGCACGGGAGCTGGAGATGTTGGGTGCGACGTTGGAGGTCGATGCATCGCTGTCCGCTTCGAACGCATCGTTCAGCGTCGCGGGATTGACGACGCATGTCGATCCCATCATGGGGCTGCTGGCGGACATGATTCGCAATCCCGCGTTTCGTTCCGATGAGGCGGCACGTTACCTCTCGCAGCGTACAGCACGGCTTGAGTTGCAGCGCGCCCGGCCCGAGTTCCTGTCACAGGAACGGTTGCTGAGCGCGGTTTATGGTAACCACCCCGCGGCGCTGGCCGCACCTGAAGTGACGGCCCTCAAGGCGATCACTCCGGATGATCTGCGGCGCTTCCACTCGGCGCACTATCGGCCGGACGAGGCGTTGCTCGTGGTGGTTGGCGCGGTGACGTTGGATGAGGTTCTGCCGATAGTCCGCCGTGTTTTCGGCGGCTGGAGCAAGCCGGAGGGCCCGGGGGCTGCTCCGCCACCGCCGCCGCCGCCGGTACTGGATCATACGGTCCAATTGGTGGACCGGCCGGGGTCGGTGCAGACGGTGATCCAGATCGGAACGTTGGGCATCGCCCGCACCGATGCGGATTACTTCCCGCTGTTGGTCATGAATCAGATTTTTGGCGCGCAAAGCTCGGCGCGCTTGTATCAGAATTTGCGCGAGAAGCACGGTTACACCTATGGTGCGTATAGCGGCTTCACTGCGAATGACATTCCAGGCGTCTGGCAGATCACGACTTCCGTGCGTACCGATGTGACTGAAGGTGCATTCAAGGAGCTGTTCAGTGAAATCCAGCGCATTCGCGAGGAACCGGTCAGTGCGGCAGAACTTGCTCGCGCCAAACGCGCGTTGATTGGCAGCTACATATTCTCGCTCGAAGATTCGCAGAAACGGCTCGATGCTGTGCTCAGCCAGGCCCTGTATGGCTTGCCCGCCGATTATTGGGATGTTTACCCGCAGAAGATCGAGGCGGTGAGCGCGGCGGATGTGTTGCGCGTGGCCAAGAGAATCGTCGATCCCAAACGCTTGCAGATCGCCGCGGTCGGTGATGCCGCGAAGATCCGGAGCGTATTGCTGCCTTATGGCCTCGGTGGCACGCAAGCGCCGTTAGCCAGTGAAGCTGCGACTGACGGCGGGGCGTTGCGCCAGTTTTCTGAAGCCGAGCATGCGCGGCTGCGCGAGTCGATCGGACGGATTGCCGACCGGCTGAGTGCTGTAAAGGTCTCCGCGGCCATGCTGACAGAGGGCGGCGCAACACGCGCCTCGGATTTCTACGGTGGCGCCGCAGGCATCGGCTATTTTCTGCTCAAGGCGTACCACGTGCTGGGTGATGAAAAGTATCGGCACGCGGCGGACAGCGCTCTGACGCAGATGCTGCAGCAGGCGCACCACGACCGGCAGGGGATTTACTTCGATCCGGCGATCAACGGCGTTTTCCAGGGCAATGCCGGGCCCGGCTATGTCCTGATGTACGCCCATCGCGTCACCGGCGAGCGCCGCTATCTGGATGCCGCGGAACAGATTGCGAAACGCATCATGGCGGTGTCTGGCCTGCGTACGGACAGCAATCCGGACATCATCGCGGGGGCTGCCGGCACGGGCCTGTTCCTGCTGGGGATGCATGAAGTCACGGGTAGCCAGCAGTATCTGCAAGGTGCGCGCGATCTGGGGGATTTCCTCGCGTCGCATGCCGAACCGCTCGATGCGGGAGCAACCTGGAAGCTGGTCGATCACGGCGAGGAATACTATTTTGTCGGCTTCTCACATGGGCCGGCTGGCATTGGCTACTACCTGGAACGGCTCCACCGCGTCACCGGCGAGTCTCGTTACGGTGAGGCGGCGGACCGCGCAATGGCCTATATCGAAAGCATCGCCATCAAGGAAAAGTCGGAGCAGGGTGACAGCGTCAAGTGGTATCACGAGAGACTGAAGCGGCCGACGCGCTATTCATCGCAATGGTGTCACGGCGCGCCGGGAATGAATCCGTTCTTTCTGCAGCTCTATTCACGTACCACGAATCCGCGCTATCTCGACTGGGCCGTGACCAATACGCGGTACCTGCTCGCTCGGGGAGTCGATGTGCGCAAGAATCCTGGCGTCTGCCATGGGATCGCAGGCAATGCGGCGTCGCTTTATCTGATGTACCAGATCACCGGCGATAAGACGTACTTGCAGACGGTCCGACAGGCGGTCGAGATGCTTTATGAGGCAATAGAATCGCAGCTGCGCGCTCCGAGCGTGGATGGCGGCGAAGCGGGGTACATGACCGGGCTCGCTGGCGTAGGGGACTTCCTCGTGTTGCTGCACAGCGAGGGTAAGCTGCACATGTTCGGTCCGCTAGGTTACGGTGACGATCTCCTCGACAGCTGACGCGAGCTCCCTATTCGAACAGCTGCACTGTCCCGCCGGTGTGCAGGAACAGCACCTTCTGGTCCGCCGCAAACTCGCGGTGCCGGGCCAGGTCGATCAGGCCGGCGGCAGCCTTGCCGGTATAGACCTGGTCGAGAAATACACCTTCGAGGCGCGCGAACATTTCGATCGCAGCCTGTGCGGCTGCCGTGTTCTTGCGGTAACCCTCGCCGAAGTACTCGTCGTGGGTGATGATTTCAGCCTGCGAGAGATCGGTGTCCAGCAGCGTGGCGCAGCTGGCAAGCACATTGCGTACCTTCTCCCGCTGCTCGGCGGAGCTGCGCGAGACTGTGACGCCGATGATCTGACCGGGCCAATTGCCGAGCAGCTTGCCGGCGATCAGTCCCGCCTGGGTGCCGCCTGAGCCAGTGGCGTGCAGGATGATATCGAAATTGATGCCGAGCTCCCGCTCTTGCAGGCTGATCTCATGCATCGCTTCCATGTAGCCGAGCACGCCGAGGCCCGCCGAGCCGCCCATGGGCATGCGATACGGCCGCTGTCCCTGGGTGGCCAGGGTGTCCGCCAGCGTCACGGTAGCGGCCTCCAGTTCACTGTCTTCGTCGGTGGCGAGATGGTGAACGCGGGCGCCAAGTATGGAATTCAAGACCAGGTTGCCGGTGACGCGCGGCGGTTCGCCGCCGCCAAGCACGAGGTGCGTGGTGAGTCCGTTCGCAGCACCCACTGCGGCGGTCATGCGGCACCAGTTTGATTGGTTGCTGCCGCAGGTGACCAAGGTATTACAGCCCTGGCGCAGAGCGTCATGCACGAGAAACTCGAGCTTGCGCACTTTGTTGCCGCCGCAGCCGAACCCAGTGAGATCGTCGCGTTTGCAGTAGATATCGATACCGAGGGATTTGCTCAACGATCTCATGTAATGGATCGGTGTCGGCGTCAGCGCATGTCGCAGACGGGGCAAGTCGCTCAGCAGGCGGTGGAGTGTTCGGGCAGGCATGGCGGCATTGTCGGCCAGTATCGCCGCGAGCGAAACCCGCAATATTTCGCCCCGACACTCAAACTTCCTGTTCCCGGTACATGAGTGCGAGCGGCTAGGATGTTCGGCATCGCTGTCCGCCCGAGAACGTCCTTGACGCAACATTATGGCTGGCTGAGCCTGCTGCCGCCAGTAGCCGCGATCGTCCTTGCCTTGTGGCTGCATCGGGTCG
>Ga0182745_1000938_pt1 | contig 29569 bp, 26 predicted proteins | sample eDN3rd30CKraftBY_FD_128523 | JGI IMG/M metagenome (GOLD analysis project Ga0182745, IMG submission 128523) | Enriched backyard soil microbial communities from Emeryville, California, USA - eDNA 3rd pass 30_C Kraft BY (version 2) (version 2) | ecosystem: Environmental > Terrestrial > Soil >... | reverse complement strand
GAGTTCGGCAGCGCGACCGTGCACGAGGCCATGGGCCGGGTCGGCTACGCGGGTCACCGCATCCGGCCCATCCAGCAGGGCGCCGCGATCTCCGGCACCGCCGTGACCGCGAGCGTCGCGCCCGGCGACAACCTCATGGTCCACGTCGCGATCGAGCAGGCGGGTCCCGGAGATGTCATCGTCGTCGTGCCGACGACCGACTCGGCGTTCGGCTTCATCGGCGAGCTCATGGCGACCCAGATGCAGACCCGCGGCGTCCGCGGCTACGTGACGTCGGGCGGCGTCCGCGACACCGGGGAGCTGCGCAATATGTCGTTCCCGGTATGGACGAAGTTCGTGAGCTCCGAGGGGACCGTCAAGGACACCCCCGGATCGGTCAACGTGCCGGTCGTCCTCGAGGGCGTCGTCGTCTCGCCGGGCGACGTGGTCGTCGCGGACGACGACGGCGTGACGATCGTGCCGCGTGCGCTCGCGGCCGAGACGCTCGCGGCGGCGAGGGCCCGGGCCGAGAAGGAGGCGCGCAACCGCGCCCGCTATGCGGCCGGGGAGATCTCGATGGACCTCAACGAGCTGCGTCCCGTCATCGAGCGGCTCGGGATCGAGTACGTGGACTACGAGTCGGGGGTCGAGTAGGCCGCAGGCCGTATCGAGACCCATGGACGATTTCTCCGACGGCATTCCCGCCATGCTCATGCGCGGCGGGACGTCGAAGGGCGTGTTCTTCCTCGCCGAGGATCTGCCGGGTGATCGCGCAGAACGCGATGCGCTCCTGCTCGGCATCATGGGCTCGCCAGATCCGACGCAGATCGACGGGGTCGGCGGTGCGCATCCGCTGCGCTCGAAGGTCGCCGTCGTATCGCGTTCCGCCGAGCCCGGCGTCGATCTCGACTACCTGTTCCTCCAGGTGGGCGTCGACGAGCCGACGGTCGCGGACGCGCAGACGTGCGGGAACATGATCGCGGGAGTCGGACCGTTCGCAGTCGAACGCGGGCTCGTCGCGGCCGGCGACCCCGTGACCTCGCTGCGCATCCGGCTCGTCAACACCGGCGACCTCGCCATCGAGACGTTCGAGACGCCCGGCGGGCGCCCGCGATATGCGGGCGAGACGGCGATCGACGGCGTCCCCGGCAAGGGTGCCGCGATCCGGATCGAGTTCGACCGCGCGCGTCCACCGCTGCCGACCGGCAATGCGGTCGACGAGGTCGCGGGCCACCGGGTGACGCTCGTCGACGCGGGGATGCCGGTCGTGCTCCTCGACGGCGCCGAGTTCGGGGTCACGGGTGCCGAGGCGCCGGCCGAGCTCGAGGCGCGGCAGGACCTCCGCGACGAGCTCGAGCGGATCCGGCTCGCCGCCGGTCCGCTCATGGGCCTCGGCGACGTCACGGGGCAGACCGTCCCCAAGCTCGCGCTGCTGTCCGCCCCGGCCTCGGGCGGCGCGATCTCGACTCGCATCTTCATCCCGCATCGCGTTCACGAGTCCGTCGGGGTGCTCATGGCGGCCTCGGTCGCCGCCGGGATCCGGGTGACCGGCGCGGTCGGGCACGATCTGGCGTCGCTGCCGGAGCCTGGGGAGCCGGTGCGAATCGAGCACCCGAGCGGGATCTATGAGGAGACTGGCGTCAGCATCCGCACGGCGCGCAAACTGTTCGATGGCCGCGTGTACCCGCGCGACCGAGAGGTAGGAGCACAACATGGCTGACCTGGCACAGCACGACCTCGCGCACCTCGGCGCAGTCGAGCTCTTCACGCCGAAGTTCGAGGAGAGCCGCTGGTTCTTCGAGGAGCTGCTCGCGATGCGCGTCATCGCGGAGCACGGCGACTCGATCTACCTGCGCTGCTGGGACGAGTACGAGCTCTACACGATCAAGCTCACCGCGTCCGACACGAACGGCGTCGGGCGCTCGCTCTACCGGGCCGGGAGCGAGGAGGCACTCGCGCGCCGGGTCGCCGCGATCGAGGCCTCCGGGCTCGGGCACGGCTGGCGCGAGCCCGAGGTCGGGGTCGGCCGCTCCTACGAGTTCGAGGACCCCGACGGCCACCTCATGGCGATCTACTTCGACACCGAGAAGTACGTGCCCGACGACCTGGATCGGCCGGCGCTCAAGAACCAGGCAGCGCGGTTCCCGGGCAAGGGCGTCAACGCCCGCCGCCTCGACCACATCAACTACCTCGCCTCCGACGTCGACGCGTCCGGCGAGTTCTGGCGCGACGTCATGGGCGCGCGCGAGTCCGAGCGGGTGCGCCTCGACTCGGGCCGCTACGCCGCGTGGTGGTTCCGGTTCCACCAGAAGTCCTACGACGTCGTCTACTCCGACGACTGGTCGGGCTCGCGCGGACGATTCCACCACCTCGCGTTCTCTCCCGACACCCGCGAGGACATCCTCAAGGCGGCCGACATCATGCTCGAGAACGGCGTCTACATCGAGTACGGGCCGTACAAGCACGCGATCAACCAGACGTTTTTCCTGTACGTCTGGGAGCCGGGCGGCAACCGCATCGAGTTCGCGAACGCCGGCGCGAGGCTGATCCTCGACCCCGACTGGCCCGTCGTCGAGTGGTCGCAGGCCGAGCGCGCGAAGGGCCAGGCCTGGGGCATGAAGACGGTCGGGACGTTCCACACGCACGGCACCCCGTACGTCGAGAACCAGGAGCAGATCGACGCCGACGCCCTCGCCGGCAAGCACTGACCACCCTCGTTTTTCAGGAGTACGAGGCCTCACGCGTGCGTATTGCACGCGAACAGTCCTCTACTCCTGAAAAACGCGAGCGGGGTCAGGCGGCGCGGCGGGCCTGACGTGGCCGGAGATGGCGCCGCGAACGGATGATCGCGGCGAGTGAACGCGAGATTCGCGGCCAGTCGTCGAGCACCTGCCGGTAGCTGACTCGGATGACGAGGTAGCCAAGCCCGACGAGCGCGAGGTCGCGAGCGCGATCGCGTTCGAACGCCTCGCGATCGCCGTGGAACGCGTAGCCGTCGACCTCGAGGACGAGTCGATCGCCGATCAAGAAATCCACTCGACCCACCCCAGGGATCGACACCTGCGTGCGGAACTGGCATCGCATCGAGCGCAGATGGAGCCGCATGAACGTCTCGCCCCCCGACTCCGCCGACCCGTCGCAGATGCTCAGGATCCGGTCGGGCATCCCCGACTGTCGAAGGGCGCTGCGCGTCACGAGGCGATGCCGCAGTGCGGAGTCCGTCATGGCGACGACCTCCCGCTCGTCCGCGCACCGGAACGTCTCGACAAGCGCTCCGAGGACCGTGTCGCGCGGCTCGGTCGTCGCGCCCGGCTCCGGGCGCCAGTGCAGCAGGATCCCGGCGGAGGGCTGGTACGGGACGAACCGGGACTCGGCCGAGCGCAGGCGCGAGGCGTTCGCCGCAACGGAGACATGGACGGCGGCATGCGGCGGCGTCCAAACGTCGGCCGCTTCGAGCAGCGACACGCAGGTCAGCATCCCGCCGACGCGGACCGCGGTGCAGGTCGCCGGGTGGGCGCCCGGCAGTGCGTACCACGCCCGCCGGATGCGGATGATGCGACCGTCGTGACGAGCTCTGCCGATATCCCAGTCGCTCACTCCGCGATCGTTCAGCCGCCACTTGCTCGCTACTCCGCCAAGTGATTCGAGCGCGCGCACGATGTCCATGGCGTCATGGTGCCGATTTCACGCGGTTCGTGGATCCGAAATCGACGATCTGTGGATAACTCGCCCGATCGCATTCCCCGGTCGTGCTCCCTCAATTCAGGAGTAGGAGGGCACACGCGTGCGTATTGCACGCGAACCCCCTCCTACTCCTGAAAAAGGAAAGTGGGATCAGGGCTCGACGAGGCCCGTGCGGATGGCGAAGCGGGTGAGCTCGAGGCGATCGCGCATGCCGAGCTTCTGCAGGATGTTCGCGCGATGGCGGTCGACCGTCTTCGGCGCGATGAAGAGCTGCTCGGCGATCTCCTTCGCGGAGTGGCCCTCGGCGATGAGCTTGACGATCTGCTCCTCGCGCGGGGTGAGGATCCGCGCCGGCGCATGCGACTTGCCGCGGACCAGCCAGTCGCGGATGAGCGCCGTCATCGCAGCCGGGTAGATGTACGACTCGCCGCGGATGGTCGCGCGCACCGCCTCGATCAGGTCGCGGTCGGCAACCGACTTGAGCACGTAGCCCGATGCACCGGCGCTGAGGGCCTCGAAGAAGTACTGCTCGTTGTCGTACATCGAGAGCATGAGGATGCGCACGTCCGGCGCCCGGCGCTGGAACTCGCGTGCCGCCTGGATGCCCGTCATGCGCGGCATCGCAATGTCCATGATCGCGAGGTCGATGCCCCCGGCGGCGGCGATCTCGACCGCCTCGAGGCCGTCGGAGGCCTCGGCGACGACCTCGAGGCCGCGCTCGCCCTCGAGGATGAGCCGGAGGCCGCGCCGGACGAGCGCGTGGTCGTCGGCGAGCAGGATGCGGGTGGTCTCCATCAGCGGCTGCGGACGGCGTCGGGGATCTCGAGGCGCACGTCCGTGCCCCCGCCGGAGTTCGGGCTGATGGAGAACTCGGCGCTGATGAGCGCGGCGCGCTCGCGCATCCCGCGGATGCCGACGCCCTCCGGGTAGCTGCCGCCGTGGCCGTTGTCCGAGACGAGCAGCTGGAATCGGCGATCGTCGACGGAGATCGTCACGCGCACCGATGTCGCGTGCGCGTGACGGGCGACGTTGACGAGCGCCTCCTGTGCCACACGGTAGACGACGAGCTCGACCTCACGGCCGAGCGGCGGGAACTCCTTCGGCATCGAGCGGATCACGTCCACCCCGCTCGAGCGGGAGAACTCCTCGATGAGCTCCTTGAGCGCGCTGCGGAGGCCCAGGTCGGCGAGAACGCTGGGGCGCAGCCGGCGAGCCACCTGGCGGACATCGTCGAGGCTCTTGCGGACCGCCTGCTGCGCGAGCTCCGTCTCCTCTCGCAGCGACTCCGGCGCGCGGTCGGCGACCCGCCGCAGGCTCAGCAGCGCGACCGTGAGGCTCTGACCGATCTCGTCGTGCAGCTCGCGGGAGATGCGCTGGCGTTCTCCCTCCTGCGCGGCGACCGCGAGCGCGCCGCTCGCGAGGTATTCCGCGTCGAGACGGCGCAGCCCCGCCCGCACGAGGAGGGCGTTCGTCGTCAGGATCACCGCGAGTCCGACCGCGAGCACGGGGATCTCGGCGAGGTTGACGAAGGCCGAGACCGTCACCGGTGCGAGGGCCAGCACGAGCGTCCCGGCGACGAACACGAGCCCGTTGATGAGGAACAGGCGCCAGAACAAGGAGCGCATGACCCCAGCCTCCTTCGGTTCGTCGCAGTCCCGGAATGGGCTCCGAACCTCATCTAGCGTGCCAGACCCTGCGGAGTCCGCAACTAAATGGGTGTTGCACCCGATATCCGCGCGCGCGAGGGCCCGGCATTGTGGATGTCATGCAGATCACCCAGTCGACCGTGCACGGCGGCGGGGTGCTCCACGACATCATGGCTCGGGACGGTGAGCGGTTCCGCATCCTCGTCGAGCCGTCGGGGGAGCGCATCCTCATGATCGAGGACCCGGACGACCCGGATCGCGCGTTCATCGAGATCACGCTCGAGCCCGATGAGGCGGACGCGATCGCGGACATCCTGCACAGCTCGCCCATCGTCGACCGGGTCGCGAGCCTCGAGCGGCGACTCACCGAGCACCTGGACCAGCGTGCGAAGCAGGCGAATCCGCCGGGTACGCGATGACCGCCGCGGCGCCGTACCTGGCCATCGCGGTCTTCCTCATCGCCTTCGGCTTCATCGTGTCGGAGCGGGTGAGCAAGGTCACGGTGGTGCTGTCCGCGGCAGCGGCGATGGCGCTCCTCGGGCTGATCCCCGGCACCGACGTCTTCTACAACGAGCACGCGGGGATCGACTGGAACGTCATCTTCCTGCTCTTCGGGATGATGATCGTCGTCGGCGTCATCAAGCAGACGGGGCTGTTCGACTATCTCGGCATCGCCGCCGCGAAGCTTTCACGCGGTCGCCCGTATCGCCTGATGGTGCTGCTCATGCTCATCACAGCGATCGCCTCCCCGATCATCGACAACGTCACGGTCGTCATGCTGATCGCGCCCGTCACGATCGTCGTCGCACGGCGCCTCGGGATTTCGCCAATCCCGTACCTGATCGCCGAGATTCTCGCGGCAAACATCGGCGGGGCCTCAACGCTCATCGGCGACCCGCCGAACATCATCATCGGCACGCGTGCGGGGCTGTCGTTCATCGACTTCCTCGTCCACATGGCGCCGATCGTCATCATCATCTTCATCGGGTTCGTCTTCCTCACCCGCGTGATGTTCCGCAAGTCGTTCGAGTACCACCCCGAGCGGGTTGCGGAGGTCATGGCGCTCAACGCACGCGCCGCGATCGTCGACTCGAAGCTCCTCGTGCGCTCCCTCATCGTCCTCGGCCTCATGGTCGTCGGCTTCGTCATGCACGCCTTCGTGCACATCGAGCCGGCGATCGTCGCGATGCTCGGCGCCGGCGCGATGCTGCTCGTCGCGCGCGGGGTGACGACGGACGCGTTCCGCGAGGTCGAGTGGCGCACGCTCGTCTTCTTCATGGGCCTCTTCGTCATGGTCGCCGGTCTGGTGCACACGGGCGTCATCGGCGCGATCGGCCTGTGGGCGGCCGACGCGGTCGGCGATGACTGGTTCCTCGCCGCGACCTCGGTGCTGTGGGGCTCGGCGATCTTCGGCGCCCTCTTCGACAACATTCCGTATGTCGCGACGATGGTCCCGATCGTGGAGACCGTCGTCGCCGGTGCGCCCGAGCAGTATGGACAGGCGATCTGGTGGGCATTCGCGCTCGGCGCCGACTTCGGCGGGAACGGCACCGCGATCGCCGCGAGCGCGAACGTCGTGACGATCGGCATCGCCGCGCGCGCGGGGTACAAGATCACGTTCTGGGAGTTCACCAAGTACGGCATCATCACCGTGCTCCTGACGACCGCGGCCGCCTGGCTCTACATCTGGCTGCGCTACTTCGTCTGAGGCCGCGCTGACGGGCTCAGGCGCCGCGCACCGGGGCGTGGCGGTGGGAGGCGGCGCGCGCCTGGAGCGCGGCGACGAAGACCGCGAACCCGTACAGCAGCCCCCCGATGCCCATCCCGGCGTCGGGGATGTCGAACGAGTGCTCGGGGTCCGCCAGCCACGCGATCGTCATGATGAGCGCGGCCGCGAACATGCACGAGCCCATCAGGATGCCCCACATCCGGTAGACGGGCGACCACAGCAGCCCGATCGCGAGCAGTGCGCCCTCGACCATGAGGAAGCTGACGACGGACCAGAAGAGCGCGTAGGGCAGCGCGAGGGCGGCGAGGATCCCGAACGCGATCGAAGCGCCGATCGCGTGCACGCCGATCGCGAGCAGCACGCCCCAGCCGCGGGCGAAGCGCCGCGACTCGAGCGCCTGCAGGACGAGCTGGCCGCCGACGAGGAGGCACAGCACCGCGAACCCGTAGCCGTCGAGGAGGAACCCGCGCTCGTCGGTGAAGGGCGTCGCGAGGGTGAAGGCGCTGAACGCCACGACCAGCAGGCCGTGGATCATGAACCACCACCACGTGGGCTTGACCGACCTGAGCGCGGGTTGCGGGGCTTCCCGACGTGCAGGCATCGCTGAATTCTTCCAGGCGCCGCCAAAGAGTACGGCGGTCCCGCGCCCCCAGTCCGGGGGCGCAGGACCGCCGTCGAGACGGGTCAGTCGCCCCAGACGTCCCGCGAGATCGCGACGATCTCGCGGATCTTCGCCCACTGCTGGTCCTCGGTGAGGATGTTGCCCTCCTCGGTGCTGGCGAACCCGCACTGGGGGGACAGCGCGAGCTGGGCGAGCGGCGCGAACTCCGCGGCCTCGCCGATGCGCGCCTTGATGTCCGCGACCGTCTCCAGGTCGCCCGACTTGCTCGTGATGAGCCCGAGCACGACGGTCTTGTCCCCGGCCGGCAGGAAGCGCAGCGGCTCGAAGCCGCCCGCGCGGTCGGTGTCGTACTCGAGGAAGTAGCCGTCGTAGTTCGTGTCGGCGAGCAGGTGCTTCGCGACCGGCTCGTAGCCGCCGGACGCGATCCACGTCGAGCGGAAGTTGCCGCGGCAGACGTGCGTCGTGATCGTGAGGTCCGCGGGCTTCGCCTCCAGTGCCTTGTTCAGCAGCGCGGAGTAGCGCTCGGCGAGACCCTCGGTGTCGAGGCCGCGTGCGCGGGCCTTCTCCAGCTCGACATCGGAGCAGAGATAGGCCCAGGCCGTGTCGTCGAACTGCAGGTAGCGCACGCCGATCGCGTAGAACGCCTTGATGGCGTCCTGGTAGGCGATCGCGAGGTCCTCGAAGACGTCCTCCGGCGTCGAGTACGGCGAGCCGTCGAGGGCACCGGGCTCGAGGCGGAAGTGCAGGACGGTCGGGGAGGGGATCGTCACCTTGGGCGTCGCGTCGCCGGCGTTCGCGACGACGAAGCGCGCGGCGTCGAGGAAGGGATGATCGGCAGGGAACGCGATCCTGCCGGTCACGCGCAGGACCTTCGTCTTGGTCTGGACGCCCTGGAACTGGATGCCGTGGTCGGAGTCGACGACGGCGACGTTCTCGAGGCCGTCGTAGAAGTCGTAGTGCCACCAGGCGCGACGGAACTCGCCGTCGGTGACGAGCTGGAGCCCGTTGTCGCGCTGCTTGCCGATCAGGTCGAGGATCTCTCGATCCTCGACGGCGTGCAGCTCGGCGTCGGAGAGTCGGCCTTCCTCGTTCGCCTCGCGGGCCTCGTGGATCGCGTCGGTGCGGAGGTAGCTGCCGACGACGTCGGCGCGGTACGGCGGATTGATGCTCATCTTCACTGAGCCCTTTCTGTGCGGGTCTGTGCTGGACAGCCGAGAACGCGGGGTGCTGGGCTCAGCGTTCCGCGCAGACATGGTACCCCGCGCCCCGCACGAGGGCTCGCGTGCGGGCGTCACAATATTGCGGCGGCTAGGACATCTCGTCGATGAGCGTGATCCCGCGCCGCGCCCAGGCGATCTCCGCATCGGCGCGGGCGAGCAGGCCCTCGTAGGCGAACCGCTTGAACCCCGCGATGCGTCGCTGTTCGGCGTCGTCCTTGCCCTCGAGCCGCCGATTGAGGACGGGCGAGGTCCCGTCGTCGATGTTGTCGATCTGTCCTTGCCACTGCGCGCGGAGGTCCTCGTAGCGCTCGATGTGGTCGAGCATGGCCTGCTTGGCCGCGACGGGGTCTGCCCACTCGAAGTAGGCGGCGCGCAGGTGCGCCGGGTCGCGGTCGAGCGCGTACTTGAGGGGCGCGTCCATCCACGAGCGGAACGCCGTGATCCCCGCCTCGGTCGGCCGATAGAAGCGCTTCTCGCCCCGCGGGTCGTCGACGGACTCCGCGGCGACGAGTCCCTCGGACTCCATCTTTCGCAGCTCGGGATAGATCTGCGAGTCGGGGGCGTGCCAGACGTGCCCGACGGAGGATTGGAAGAGTCGGGAGATGTCGTAGCCCGTCATGGGCTCCGACGTCAGGAGGGCGAGCAGCGCGTATCTGAGGCTCATGCCCGCCCTCCTGTTCGTCTCATGCTCAGTGCGAGTATCCCGTGCGCCAGCCGCTCGAGTACGTCTCGCGCGCGACTGTCGAGTAGGGGACGGGGCTCACGATGGCGCGGACCTCGAACTGCTCGTGCGGCTCGACGGCGGCCTTCGAGGTGTTGGGCGACTCGCCCCAGACGATCTTGACCTCGGCGCCCACGGGGACGTCCGGGTTGACCGTGCCGAGCGAGAGCCCGCGACGCTCGTTCGCCGCGTAGCCGGTGAACATCGAGTAGCCGACGACGTTGCCGTCGGCGTCGATGACCGAGTCGTAGTTCGCCGAGCCGTAGTTCGCGAGCGGCAGGTCGAAGTACTTGTAGCGCGGGCCGTCGACGTTGAGCAGCGACGTCCAGATCTTGCCGAGGTCCTCGGCGTTCCACTCGAGCGTGACCTTCTTGCGCTGCGAGGCGGGGTCGATCGCCTTGAGCGCGTCGGCGCCGATGAAGTCGTGGTCGAACTTCACGAACGAGCCGTAGCCGAGCTCCCACGGGGTGAGGTAGTAGTCCTCGATCGACTTGCCGACGAACGAGCCGGCGAGCGTGCCGGTCGCCTCGTAGGAGTCGGCGGGGAGCCACTCGCGGTAGCCGCGCTCCTCCGCGCCCGTGTAGATCGCCGGGAGCGGCGAGGGGATCCAGCCGGACTCGAGCGTGTTCGCCGGGTAGGCGCGGGAGCCCACAGGCAGCAGGCCGAACTCGGCGCCCGCCTCGACGATGAGGTCGCGAATGCGGTGGTGGTTCGCACCGTTCTCGCCGTACGGGCCCCAGATCTCCAGGCCGGGGGCGCCGGCCATGCCGTGCCGCAGCGTGTTGACGGTGACGCCGCCGATGTTCATGGTCGCCATGTTGAAGAACTTGAGCTGCTCGACGGGGCCGCCGTTGAGCTTCTCGATGACCGACCACGCCGCCGGGCCCTGGATCTGGAAGCGCCAGTACTTGCGGTTGACCTGGTCGCCGTAGGGGCGCGAGGGGGAGCGGCGGTCGACGGTGATGTCGAGGTTCGAGTAGCCGCCGGTCTCACCGTGGTACATGAGCCAGTTCGAGGCGGGCGCGCGGCCGACGTAGACGTACTCGTCCTCCGCTTCGCGGAAGAGGATGCCGTCGCCGATGACGTGCCCGGCTGCCGTCGTCGGGACGTACTGCTTCGCCTTGTTCACGGGGAAGTTCTCGACCGAGTTGATCGCGGTGCGCTCGATGAGCTTGATCGCGTCGGAGCCCTTGAGGAAGACGTTGTCCATGTGGTGCGACTGGTCGTAGAGGACCGCCGCGGTGCGCCACGCGTTCGTCTCCTTGATCCAGTTGTGGAAGTCGGCGGGGACGACGGGGTAGATGTACGAGCCGATCTGCGAGTTGCGCAGGAGGTTGACCGCATCGCCGCCGGCGGCGTCGAGCAGTTCCTGGAGGTTCTTGGCCATTTCGATGACTTCCTTGTCTGTGTTGGGGTTCAGAAAACGATCGTCTGGTGTCCGGCGCGGATGACGCGGTCGTCGCAGTGCCACTTGACGGCTCGCGACAGTACCTGGCGTTCGACCTCGGCGCCCTTGCGGGTGAGCTCCTCGACGCTGTCCGCGTGGTCGACGCGCACGACGTCCTGCTCGATGATCGGGCCCTCGTCGAGGTCCTTCGTGACGTAGTGCGCGGTCGCGCCGACGAGCTTGACGCCGCGCTCCTTCGCCTTGCGATACGGGCTGGCGCCGATGAACGCGGGCAGGAACGAGTGGTGGATGTTGATGACGGGGATGCCGAGCTGCTCGATGAACTCGTCGGAGAGGATCTGCATGTAGCGGGCGAGGACGACGAGGTCGGCGTTGCCCCGCAGCAGCGAGAGGATCTCCTGCTCCGCGGCCGACTTGTCGGGGCCCTGCGACGGCACGTGGAAGAACGGCACGTTGAACCCGCGCACGTCCTCGGCGACGACGGTGTGGTTGGACACGACCATCGGGACCGTCATGTTGATCTCGCCGCGCCGCTGGCGCCACAGCAGGTCGAGCAGGTTGTGGTCGGTCAGGCTCGCGAGGATCGCGACGCGCTTGGGCACCGAGATGTCGGACAGCGTCCAGGTCAGCCCGAGCTCGCCGCCGACGATCTCGGCCAGCGCCGCTTCGAGCTGCGGCTTGACGGCGATGAAGTCGGGGACGATGAACTCGGTGCGCTGGAAGAACTGGCCGCCGACCGGGTCGGTGGAGTACTGGTCGAGCGACACGATGTTCGCCGAGTAGTCGGCGAGCAGCTTCGTGACCGCCGCGACGATGCCGGGGTGGTCGGTCCCGTGGACGACAAGGACGGGGCGGGAGGCGCGCGTCGTCACTTGACCGCCTTCCGCTGGAAGTTCTCGATCCACTCCGCGGTGGCCTTGAGGCCGCCGAACGCGTAGAAGTGCAGTCCGACCTCGCCATGGGCGGGGGTCAGCTTCTCCGCGAGCTCAGAGATGAACTTCTCCGGCCCGGCGGTGCCGAGCAGGTTCGTGATCGAGAAGCCGTACTTCTTGACGATCATCGCGTTCGCCCCGATGCCGAACCGGCCCGCGAAGGACAGCAGGCGCTTGATGCCGGCCGGGCCGGGGACGCCGATGCGGATGAACGTGTCGACGCCGTGCTCGCGGACCTGCTCGATCCACGCGACAGCCGCGTCGACGTCGAAGAGGAACTGGGTCAGGACCGTCGAGGCGAGGCCCGCTTCCTTCAGCGCCGCGTACTTGCCGGTCAGCGCCGACCACAGCTGCGCGTCGGTGATGTCCGGGTGGCCCTCGGGGTAGCCCGCGATGCTCACGTGCTCGACGCCGTACTTCGGGAACAGCCCGGTCTGGATGAGCTGCAGCGAGTCCTCGTAGGGCCCGAACGGCGGGTTCGGGTCGCCGCCGACCGCGAAGACGTTCTTCGTCGCGCCGACGCCCTCGAGCGCCGCGAGGAACTCCTCGAGCTCGTCCTGCGAGTGCAGGCGGCGGGCGGAGATGTGGGGGACCGGGACGAAGCCCTGCTCCAGCACCGCGGCGCTCGCCGCCGTGCGCATCGGCAGGTCCTCGTTGCCGAGGTAGGTGACGTTGACCCGGGTGCCGGGGGCGAGATGCGGCGCGGCCTCGAGCAGGGCGGGGATGTCCTTGCCCGTCATCTCGATGGACGGGTGCTGCAGGACGGCGGGGAGTTCAGTCATCGGTGTTCGCTCCTGACGGGTCTGCCTCACGCGTCGGTGCCAGAGGGAGCCCGGAAGTGAGAATACCTATGGAGATAGGTATTGGCAACCCATGCGGGTCATGTCGACCAGGTCAGCGCAGCGCGCCGGCGAGCGAGCCCGTCGTCCGACCCGCGGGGTCCGCGACGATGCAGAGCACCTCGCGGTCGCCCTGCTCCCACGTCGTGTCACTCGGCGCCACGTAGCGCAGGCTGAGCTCGCTCGCGTCGTACTCCAGGCCGATGAACGAGCCGAACGCCGTACGGCAGCGATCGGTCGCCGTCGTCTCGAGGGTGTCGGTCGGATACTCGGGCGCGTCGACCAGCAGGCTCGCGAAGACCTCGAACGAGTGCGGGTCCGCGCAGTCGAGCACGAGGACGACACCCTGCCCGGCCTGGTCGTAGCAGTCGCCGACGGCGAGGTCGGTCAGCGGCGTGGTCGTCTCGGTCGGCGTCGGGACCGATGTCTCGGGAGCGGGCGAGACCCCGGCCGCGCAGCCCGTGAGGAGCGCCGCGAACGCGAGGATCGCCGCGGCGAGTGCCGTGCGCCTCACGAGCGGAGCCGATCGAGGAGCACGTCGTGCAGCAGCCCGTTCGTCGACAGCGCGGAGCCGCCCCACGGCCCCGGGGCACCCTCGACATCGGTGAACCGCCCGCCGGCCTCCTCGACGATCGGCACGATCGCCGCCATGTCGTAGGGCTGGAGGTCGAACTCGGCCGCGGCGTCGATGAGCCCCTCCGCGACGAGCATGTGCTGCCAGAAGTCCCCGTAGCCGTGATCGCGCCAGACCTCGCGCGCGATCGCGGCGAGCTGCGCGCCGCGCCCCTCGTCCTCCCAGAGCCGGATCGCGCCGTGGCTGAAGTACGCGTCGCCGAGCTGCGCGACCGCGCTCACCCGCATCGGCCTCGGAGCATCGCCGTGTGGGCCGTCCGTGCGGTCGACCCAGGCGCCGAGCCCGCGGGCGCCCCACCAGCGCAGCCCGAGCGCGGGTGCGCTCACGACGCCGACGACCGGGACCCCGTCGATCGCGAGTCCCATGAGCGTCGCCCAGACGGGGACGCCGCGCAGGAAGTTCGCCGTCCCGTCGATCGGGTCGATGATCCACTGCCGCCCGCGTCCGTCCGGGTCGCCCTCGGTCCCGAACTCCTCGCCGAAGATGCCGTCGTCCGGTCGCGCCTCGGCGATCCGGTCCCGGATGAGCCGCTCGACCGCGCGGTCGGCGTCGGTCACGGGACTGCGGTCCGGCTTCGACTCGATCACGAGGTCCGCCGCGCGGAACCGCGGCGCCGACACGAGGTCGGCGTCGGCCGCGATCGAGAGGGCGAGCGACAGGTCGTCGGCGAGATCCACGGGACCAGGCTAGCGAGCGCTACCGGGCGATCTGTGTGAGCAGCCGGCGCAGCGACTCGAGGCGTGCGGCGCCGCCCGGCCCGAGCCGGCCCTCCTCGATCGCCTCCGCGATCGCGCAGTCCGGCGAGTCCGCGAGGTGCGTGCAGCCGCGCGGGCAACCGGCCTCGGGATCGTCAGCGATCGCGGCGAGGTCGGGGAAGGCCTGCAGGACGTGATCCGGCGAGATGTGGCCGAGGCCGAAGGACCGGATGCCCGGGGTGTCGACGATCCAGCCGGAGCCGACCGGATAGGCGACCGACGACGAGCTCGTATGCCGCCCGCGGCCCGTCACGGCGTTCACGTCCCCGGTCGCCCGGGCCGCCTCGGGGACGATCGCGTTGACGAGCGTCGACTTGCCGACGCCGGAGTGGCCCACCGCGACGGCGATGTGGCCGTCGATGAGCTCCTTGAGGCGCTCGAGCGGCGGATCGTCGCGCGTGCTGCGCACGACCTGGAGCCCGAGCCCGTCGAAGAGCCGGATGAACTCGGTCGGGTCGGCGAGGTCGGTCTTCGTCATGACGAGGATCGGCTCGATCCCGACGTCGACCGCCGCGACGAGATAGCGGTCGATGAGCCGGGGGCGGGGCTCCGGGTCCGCCGCCGCGACGACGATGAGCATGCGGTCCGCGTTCGCGACGATGATGCGCTCATCGCGTTCTCCCGTCGGGGCGTCGTCGGCGCTGCGCCGCAGCAGCGTCGTGCGCGGCTCCACCCGGACGATGCGGGCGAGCGCGCCGCGCGCCCCGGTCACCTCGCCGACGAGCCCGACCCGGTCGCCGACGACGACCGCGCCCCGCCCGAGCTCGCGCGCGCTCGTCGCCGTGATCTCGGTCCCCGCCCCGGTCACCACGCGGTAGCGACCCCGATCGACCCCGATCACGAAGCCGGGGACCGCGTCCTCGTGCGTCGGCCGGACCTTCGTCCGCGGGCGGGAGCCGCGCGGGTTCGGCCGGATCCGCACGTCGTCCTCCGACCAGTCGTCCCAGCCCTCGTCGTCCGTCATCCGAGCATGCGCTCCCACAGCGCGCGGAACTCGGGCAGCGTCTTCGCCGTCGTCCCGATGTCGTCGACGACGACGCCGGGCACGGCGAGCCCGATGAGCGCACCGGTCGTGGCCATCCGGTGGTCCTCGTAGGCGCGCCAGGGGCCGCCGTGCAGCGGCCCGGGCTCGATCGCGAGGCCGTCCGCGAGGATCGTGACGCGGCCGCCCAGACCCCCCAGATCATCGGCGAGCGCCTGGAGCCGGTCGGTCTCGTGACCGCGGAGATGACCGATGCCGGTGAACTCCGTCGGGCCGTCCGCGAGGGCGGCGAGGCCGACGAGGTTGGGGGCGAGCTCGCCCGCTCGGGAGAGGTCGAGGCGTCCGGGGGACCGGATGGCACCGGAGCCGCGGACGGTGAGCAGGCCGTCGACGAGCGAGATCTCGCCGCCGAACGCGACGAGGAGCTCGCGCAGGTCGTCACCGACCTGCGTCGTCGAGCCCGGCCAGCCCTCGATCGAGACCTGTCCGCCCGCGACGAGCGCGGCGGCGAGGAACGGCGCCGCGTTCGACAGGTCCGGCTCGATCGCGACGTCGCGGGCGGCGATCCGCTGCGGCGGCACGATCCAGACGCCCTCGTCGGGGCTCGTCACCTCGACCCCCCGCGCCGCGAGGCAGGCGATCGTCATCTCGATGTGCGGCAGGCTCGGCAGGCGCGCGCCCTCATGGCGGAGCACGAGGCCTTCCGTGAATCGCGATGCGGCGAGCAGCAGGCCCGAGACGAACTGCGAGGAGGCGGAGGCATCGATCGTCAGCTCGCCGCCGCGGACCGCACGCGTGCCGTGCACCGTGAACGGCAGCGCATCGCCCTCGACCTGGACGCCGAGGGCGCGGAGGGCGTTCGTCATCGTTGCCATCGGACGCCGCCGCGCCGACTCGTCGCCGTCGAAGGTCACCGTGCCGCCCGAGAGCGCCGCGACCGGCGGGAGGAAGCGCATGACGGTGCCGGCGAGGCCGACATTGAGCGAGGTGCGGCCCTTCGACTCGCCTTCCGCTCGCTCAGGGAGCGGACGCTCGGCTACAGCTCGCTCGGGGAGCGGACGCTGGCCTTCGGGTCGCGCAGGATGGGGATGCTCGCCTGCGGCTCGCTGGGAGGGCGGGAGGCCGGTCCCTGAGCGAGCGGAGCGAGTCGAAGGGGCGAGACCCACCGGCTTGACGACCCAGTCCGCCCCGAACGCGCCTTCACCGCGTTCTTCTCGCACGTCGGCGCCGAGCTCGCGCAGCGCCTCGACCATGAGCTCGGTGTCCCGGGCGTGAAGGGGCGCGATGAGTCGAGACGGCCCGTCCGCGAGCGCCGCGAGGACGAGCTCGCGGTTCGTCAGCGACTTGCTGCCGGGCAGCGCGAGCCGCGCATCGAGCGGCCCCGCGGCGACGGGTGCGGAATACGAGAGGTCGGCCATCGGTTCCAGGGTACTGATGAGCCTTCTCCTCGCCCCGCCGAATCCGAGCCTCCCGCGCCTAGACTTGCGCGGGATGCCGGATATCAGCGTCGACAACGACGAGCTCAAGCGACTGTTCGAAGAGCAGGCGCTCCCCTTCATGGACCAGCTCTATGCGGCGGCGATGCGCATGACCCGCAATCCGGCGGACGCCGCCGATCTCGTCCAGGAGACCTTCGTCAAGGCGTTCCAGGCGTTCAAGTCGTTCGAGCAGGGCACGAACCTCAAGGCGTGGCTCTACCGGATCCAGACGAACACGTACATCAACCTGTACCGCAAGCGACAGCGCGACCCGTACCGCGGCTCGATCGACGAGCTCGAGGACTGGCAGCTCGCAGACGCGACCTCGGCGACGTCGACGACGAGCCGTTCGGCCGAGGCCGAGGCGATCGATCATCTGCCGGACTCCGATGTCAAGGACGCGCTCGCGGCGATGCCGGAGGACTTCCGGCTCGCCGTCTTCCTCGCCGATGTCGAGGGATTCTCCTACCAGGAGATCGCCGACATCATGAAGTCGCCGGTCGGCACCGTCATGAGCCGTCTCCACCGGGGCCGCAAGCTCCTGCGCGAGCGGCTGCGCGACTACGCCATCGAGCGCGGATATGTCGTGCCCGAAGGAGCGGGGGAGGTGACATCATGACGGACTGCGGTTGCGAGAAGGCGAAGGCCGAGCTCGAGGAGTACCTCCACCGTGAGCTGTCCGATGCCGATTTCGCGGACATCACCGAGCATCTGGCGAACTGCGAGGACTGCAGCCAGGACCATCTCGTCGCGCTGACGCTGACGGAGAAGGTCCGCCGCGCCTGCCAGGAGCAGGCCCCCCAGGAACTGCGCCTAGCGATCCAGCTCAAGATCGAATCCCTGCGCGCCTAACCCCGGCGGCCGGCCCGTTGCTGTCGGCTGTTTGCCCCACTGCACGGTATTCAAACCGCGTGCGGCAGGGCAAACCACCGATCAGAACGACGTGTGGGCGGCTCAGATCGCGAAGGCGGCGTCGAAGAGGACCGTCTGCTCCGCGGCGTGCCGCTTCGGCAGGCCGGTCGCCGTGGCGGCCGACGACGGACGCGAGACGACCCGGACCGTGCGGTCGAGGTGCTTCGAGATCTCCTGGTTGACGAACGGCCACGCGCCCTGGTTCTCCGGCTCGTCCTGCACCCAGACGAGCTCGGCCGAGGGGTACCGGGCGATGACCGCCTGGAGCTCCTCGATGGGCTCCGGGTAGTACTGCTCGAGGCGCACGAGCGCGAAGTCGCCCGCGTTCGGGAGCTTGTCCCGCTCGGCGGCGAGGTCGTAGAAGATCTTGCCGGCGTGCAGCAGCACGCGCTTGACGGCGGCCGCATCGGTGACCTGCGCGTCGTCGAGCACCGGCTGGAATCCGCCGCCGGTGAAGTCGGCGAGCTCGCTCGTCGCACCCTTGAGCCGCAGCATCGACTTCGGCGTGAAGACGATGAGCGGTCGGCGCGGCCGCGCGTACGCCTGGCGGCGCAGCAGGTGGAAGTACGAGGCCGGGGTCGAGGGCCGCGCCACGGTCAGGTTGTCCTCCGCGCACAGCTGCAGGTAGCGCTCGATGCGCGCGGACGAGTGATCGGGTCCCTGGCCCTCGTAGCCGTGCGGCAGCAGCAGGACGACGCTCGAGCGCTGGCCCCACTTCTGCTCGCCGGACGACAGGTAGGTGTCGATGACCGTCTGCGCGCCGTCGGCGAAGTCGCCGTACTGCGCCTCCCAGAGGACGAGGGCGTCCTCGCGCTCGACGGAGTAGCCGTACTCGAACGCCATCGCCGCGTACTCCGAGAGCAGCGAGTCGTAGGCGTAGAACCGGCCCTGCGACTCGGCGAGGTTGACGAGCGGCAGCCACTCCTGCCCGTTCGCCTGGTCGAAGAACACCGCATGGCGCTGCGCGAACGTGCCGCGACGCGAGTCCTGGCCGACGAGGCGGACGGGGTGCCCCTCGAGCAGCAGCGAGCCGAAGGCGAGCAGCTCGCCGAAGCCCCAGTCGATCCCGCCGCTGCGGCTCATCTCGACGCGCTTGTTGATGACGTTCTGCGCGAGCTTGTGGTGGACGTTGAAGCCCTCCGGAGCGTTCGCGTGCGCGTCGCCGATCGCCTGGATGGTCCCCTCGGTCACGAACGGGACCGCGGGCGACGGGTCCTCCTCGACCGGGACGATGATCGGGATGGGGCTCGTCTCCGCGGCGTGCGTCTCCGCGAACGCGCGCTCGAGGCGATCCTGGAAGTCGCGCGCCGCCTGGTCGTGCTCCTCCTGCGTGATGTCGCCGCGACCGACGAGCGCCTCGGTGTAGAGCTTGCGGGTCGAGCGCTTCGCCTCGATGAGGGAGTACATCAGCGGCTGCGTCATGCTCGGGTCGTCGCCCTCGTTGTGGCCGCGGCGGCGGTAGCAGACGAGGTCGATGAAGACGTCGCGGTGGAAGCGCTGGCGGTACTCGAACGCGAGGCGCGCGACGCGCACGACGGCCTCGGGGTCGTCCCCGTTCACGTGGAAGACGGGGGCCTGGATCGTCTTCGCGACATCGGTCGAGTAGGTGCTCGTGCGCGCCTCGTCGACCGGGGTCGTGAAGCCGACCTGGTTGTTGATGTTGACGTGGATCGTGCCGCCGGTGCGGTACGCCCGCAGCTGCGACATCTGCAGCAGCTCGACGTTGATGCCCTGGCCCGCGAGCGCCGCGTCGCCGTGCACGAGGATCGGCACCGTCGTGTACGTCGCGATCGGCAGGCGGTCCTGCTTCGCGCGCGTGATGCCCTCGAGGACGCCGTTGACGACCTCGAGGTGGCTCGGGTTCGCGGCGACGTAGACGGGGACCTTCGCGCCGTCGGGGGACTCGAAGACGCCCTCGGTGCCGAGGTGGTACTTCACGTCGCCCGATCCGCCGGTCTGGCCGAAGTCGCCCTCGAACTCGCGGAAGATCTGCCCGTAGGTCTTGCCGGCGATGTTCGTCAGCACGTTGAGGCGGCCGCGGTGGGCCATGCCGATCGCGACGTCGTCGACCTCGTCGCTGTGCGCGGCGCGCTGGAGGAGCTCGTCGAGGAGGGCGATGGTCGACTCGCCGCCCTCGAGGCTGAAGCGCTTCTGGCCGACGAACTTGGTCTGCAGGAAGGTCTCGAACGCCTCGGCCTCGTTGAGCTTGCCGAGGATGCGCATCTGCTCGTCGTGGGTCGGCTTCTCGTACTTGACCTCGAGCTTCTCCTGGAACCACTTCCGCTGCGCGGGATCGGCGATGAACATGTACTCGACGCCGACCGTCCGGCAGTACGAGTCGCGCAGGATGCCGAGGATGTCGCGGAGCTTCGCGCTGCGCCGACCGCCGAAGCCGCCGGTCACGAACTCGCGGTCGAGATCCCAGAACGTCAGGCCGTGATTCGCGAGCTCGAGGTCCGGGTGGGAGCGCTGGACGTACTCGAGCGGGTCGATGTCGGCCATCAGGTGCCCGCGGACGCGGAACGCGTTGATGAGCTGCTGGACACGCGCCGTCTTGTCGACCTGGGTCGCCTCGTCGACCGAGACGTCCTCGGCCCAGTGGATCGGGTCGTAGGGGATGCGCAGCGCCGCGAAGATGTCGGAGTAGAAGCCCCGCTCGCCGATGAGCAGCTCGTGGACCTTGCGGAGGTACTCGCCGCTGCCCGCGCCCTGGATGACGCGGTGGTCGTAGGTCGAGGTGAGCGTGATCGTCTTGCCGATGCCGAGACCGACGAGCGTCTTCTCGCTCGAGCCCTGGAACTCGGCCGGGTACTCGAGCGCCCCGGCGCCGATGATGCAGCCGGCGCCCTTCATCAGGCGCGGGACCGAGTGGACGGTGCCGATCCCGCCGGGATTCGTCAGCGAGATCGTGTTGCCCGCGTAGTCATCGGCCGTGAGCTCGCCGCCGCGGGCGCGCCGGACGACGTCCTCGTAGGCGGCGATGAACTCGCCGAAGCCCATCGTCTCGGCGCGCTTGACGCCGGGGACGACGAGCATGCGCGTGCCGTCGGGCTTGGGCAGGTCGATCGCGATGCCGAGGTTGATGTGGGCGGGGGTGACGACCGCGGGCTTGCCGTCGACCTCGTCGTAGTAGACGTTCTGGCTCGGGAACTCCTTGAGCGCGCGGACCATCGCCCAGGCGATGAGGTGCGTGAAGGAGACTTTGCCGCCTCGGGTGCGCCCGAGGTGGTTGTTGATGACGATGCGGTTGTCGATCATCAGCTTCGCGGGGACGGTCCGCACGCTCGTCGCGGTCGGGACCGTGAGCGAGGCGTCCATGTTCGTGGCGACCGACCTCGCGATGCCCTTGAGGATCTGGACCTTCGGCTCGTCGTCCGAGGGCACGTCGGTCGCCCGCGTGATCGGGTTGGTCGGGGCGTCGGCGGGCACCGGTGCGGCCTGCGGCGGACGGGCCGTCGTGCGAGCGGCGATCTGTCCGGTGGTCGTGGCCGGCTCGGCAGGCGCGGCCGGGGGCGTGGCGCCTGTCGCCGGGATGGCCGCGGACGCGCCCGAGGCGGCGTAGCCGGGTGCGGTCGGCGCGGCGGTCGCGTTGTCCGGAGCCGCGGGAGTCGAGCCCTCGGTCGCGAGCTCGGCGAACGCCGCGTCGAGCGCCGCGAGGCCCGAGGCGCTCGGCGCCTCCGCCCGCCCGCTGCGTGCCTGCGCGTCGAGCTGCGCCTGCATCTGAGCGATGATGAGCTCATCGGTGCTCTGCTCGCCCGAGTTCTCGGTCACAGGGGGATTGGGGTTCGACACGGGCTGTCAGCCTGCCTTCGCGTGTGGATCCGGATATCTGCGGCGCCCGACTTTCCGGGCATACCGCGTTCAATCCTAGCCCTCGGCCCCGTGAGGGTCGCCTGAGTCCGGGCGCGTCGTCGGCCTCGCGATTAGCCTGGACCCATGAAGTTCCTCGACGGGAAGCCGGAGCACGATCTGACGTACAGCGACGTGTTCCTCGCCCCGTCGCGCAGCGGCGTCGCGAGTCGGCTCGACGTGAGCCTCGCCCCCGGAGACGGCACCCCGGCGACGATCCCGATCGTCAGCGCGAACATGAACTCGGTCACCGGCCCGCGCCTCGCGACGACGCTCGCGCGCCGCGGTGGGCTCGGCATCCTCCCGCAGGACATGCCGCTCCAGGAGCTCGACGAGGCGCTGCACTGGGTCAAGGACCAGCCGGTCGGCTTCGACACCGCGATCGAGCTGGAGGCGGACCGCACGGTCGCGGACGCGCTCGCCCTCGTTCCGGTCGAGGCGGGCTACGGGGTCGCGATCGTCGACGCGCGCGGCGAGCACGTCGGAGCGATCGCGGCGGAGCGGCTGCGCGACGCGCTGCCCGATGCGCCCCTCGGCGACTTCGTGCTCCCGCCACTGCCGAGCGTCGACCTCGACGAGGTGCGCGACGCGAGGGCTGCCTTCGACCTCATGGTCGAGGCAGAGCTCCAGTTCGCGCCCGTCGTCCACAACGGTCACCTGGTCGGGACGATCTCTCGCCGGGGCGCGCTGCGCTCGACGCTCTATGCGCCCGCCGTGGACGCGCACGGCCGTCTCGCCGTCGGCGCCGCGATCGGCATCAACGGCGGCATCGCGGCGAAGGCGCGGGCGATCGTCGAGGCGGGCGCCGACGTGCTCGTCGTCGACACCGCGCACGGACATCAGGAGCGCACCATCCAGGCGGTCGAGATCGTCGCCGCACTGGAGCTGGGCGTCCCGATCGTCGCGGGCAACGTCGTGACGAAGGAGGGGGTTCGCGACCTCGTCCACGCGGGCGCGACGATCATCAAGGTCGGCGTCGGGCCGGGTGCGATGTGCACGACCCGCATGATGACCGCGGTCGGCCGCCCGCAGTTCTCCGCGGTCCTCGACACCGCCGAGGCGGCGCGGGAGCTCGGTGCGCATGTCTGGGCGGACGGGGGCGTGCGCTATCCGCGCGACGTCGCGCTCGCGCTCGCGGCGGGGGCGCACTCCGTCATGATCGGGTCCTGGTTCGCGGGGACCGTCGAGGCGCCTGGTGCGATCGCGCGCGACGCCCAGGGCCGGGCCTACAAGGAGTCGTGGGGGATGGCCTCGGCGAAGGCGGTCAACGAGCGCTTCCGTCGGATCGACCCCTACGAGCTCGCCCGCAAGCAGCTCTTCGCCGAGGGGATCTCCTCCTCGACCATCTACCTCGACCCGCTGCGGCCATCGGTCGAGGACCTGCTCGACATGATCACGTCGGGCGTGCGCAGCTCCATGACCTACGCGGGCGCCCTCGACCTCATCGCGTTCCACGACCGCGCGGTCGTCGGCATCCAGTCGGCCGCCGGCTACGAGGAGGGCAAGGCCCTGCCGGTCTCCTGGTAGGCCTGGCACACTGGCGCGGTGAGCAAGCTCGACGAGAACCGCGAGGCGACTCGAGCGCAGCTCATCGGCCTCGGCCTCGAGCGGTTCCCTCGTCGGGGCTACGCGGCGACGTCGATCCGCGACCTCCTTGACGGCAGCGGGCTGTCGATCGGGGCGTTCTACCACCACTTCGCGAGCAAGGACGAGTTCTTCCTCGCGATCCTCCAGCACGTCTCGACGGAGCGAGCGCCGTTCGGGGCGCTCGCCGCGCAGGCGCGGCCCGGGACGCTGCGAGAGGCGCTGCTGCTCGGCATGGGCCCGGTCGCGGACGGCGCCGAGGGGGCCCCGCTCTCGCTCGTCGTCGCCGACTTCGTGCTGCAGCACCCCGAGCACAGGCCGCGGATCGCCGAGCTGCGCCGGCGAGCGGTGCGGGAGCAGGCCGACTTCATCGAGGTGCTCCAGCGAGCCGGGCTCGCCCGCGCGGACCGGCCGTCCGAGGAGCTCGCCTCGATGGCGTTCGCGACGATCGAGGGGCACGTCTTCCACCAGCAGATCTATGGCGAGGGCTTCTCGACGGCACTCGACGCGGCGGTCCGGCTGCTGGAGCCATGACGCGCGGGCGGATCGATCGAAGAAAGACCGAACGATCGTTCTGTAGAGTGCTATCTTGGCGCCGTGAACGCACGTCGGGGAGTACTCGCGGGGGCGCTCGCGCTCGGGCTCGTCGGCGCCGTCGTTCCGGTCGTGACCGCCGCCGAGCCTGCCTCAGCCTGCGGCGGCGCGACCGTGATCCACGCGAGCTTCGGCTTCATCTGGGGGATGGGCTCACCGGAGCCGGCGCCGACCGACGTGATCTTCGAGGCGACCGCGCTCGGCGGCGACGGGTCGTGGTCGGCCTGGGTGCGGGCGACGGCGCTGCCGACCGGCATCGAGGGGACGTTCGAGCTCGGCTGCCTCGACACCGGGACGATGTACGAGTTCTGGTTCGACGTGGACGTGGGGCACGGGCAGTCCTACCTGTACCACGTGGGCACGAACTACCCCAACGCCTTCCAGGGCGAGGTCGAGCAGTTCCCGGAGAATCCCGGCTGGTTCACGCTCGACACCCGGTACCCGCCCGTCGTCGTCGGCGCCGGGCTGACCACCGCGCCGACCGACGTCATCCGGGTGCCGACGGGCGGTACGGCTCCGCTCGTCATCGCGCCGACGACCGGGTTGGATCGACCCGTGCAACTGCCCGCCTCGGTTCCGGGGACCGCGACGCTCCCGGGTCGCGACGTCGTGCTCGCGGCGAACGGCGCGCAAGTGACGTTCTTCCCGGGCACGGTGGTCACCGGTCCGAGCGACTGGAACGGCCAGGTCATGCTGCCGACGGCGGTGGCCGCGCCCGAACCGCCGGAGGGCGCTGAAGCGGTCGTCGCGGTCCGGGTCGGCGCCGCGAGCGGCGGCCTCTCGTTCTCCCGGCCCGCACGGATCGTGCTGCTCGGCCAGGCAGGCAAGACCGCGGCGTTCGCGCTCGACGGCGGCGCGCTCACGCCCATCACCGCAGTCTGCATGTCGAACGACGCCTCCGGCCTCGGCGCGGCCGCCGAGTGCGCGATCGAGGACGGGGATGATCTCGTCATCTGGACCACCCACTTCACGACGTTCGCCGCCTACTCGACCTCGGCGGCGGCGCTGCCACCGACCGGGCAGGACCTGTCCTCGTTCGCCCTCGGCGCGGCCGCGATCGGGCTGCTGGTCGGCGCGGTGCTCGTCGTCCTGTCGCGGCGACGTTTCGCTACACTCGAACCTGATGGACGACCCCGGCCATAGTCCCAGCCGCTCAAGCATCGGAGTTCTCGGTGCCTGAGTGGCTCCTGTTCACCATCGGCATCGTCCTGACGATCGGCACCGGCTTCTTCGTCGCGAGCGAGTTCTCACTCGTCAGCCTCGGCCGGGCCGAGCTCGAGGCGCGTCGTGACCGCGGCGAGCGCGGTCTCGGCTGGATCATCGGCGCGCTCCGGCAGACGAGCACCCACCTCTCGAGCGCGCAGCTCGGGATCACCCTCACGACGCTCCTCGCCGGCTTCACCCTCGAGCCGGCGCTCTCGAGCTGGATCGGGCCGGTGCTCGCCGGCTGGGGCGTCGCCGACTCGGTGGTCCGGCCGCTCTCCTCCGTCATCGCGCTCATCATCGCGACGATGCTCTCGATGATCTTCGGCGAGCTGATCCCCAAGAACCTCGCGCTCTCGGTCGTGCTCCCGACGGCGCGCGTGGTGGTGCCGTTCCAGGTCGTCTTCACCGCCGTCTTCCGTCCGGTCGTCTGGCTGCTGAACGCGACGGCGGGGGCGATCCTGCGACTCTTCAAGATCGAGCAGAAGGAGGAGCTGTCGAGCGCGAGGACGGCCGAGGAGCTCGTCTCCCTCGTGCGGCGCTCGGCGAGCGAGGGCAGCCTCGAGAAGGACACCGCGACCCTCCTGACCCGCACCCTGCGCTTCAGCGGCCACACCGCCGCGGATGTGATGACCCCGCGCCCGCGGCTCGAGACCATCGATCGGATGGACACGGCTGACGACGTCATCGCGCTCGCGCGCCAGACCGGCTATTCGCGCTTCCCGGTCGAGGACGGCTCGCCGGACGAGATCGTCGGCATCGTCCACGTCAAGCAGGCGGTCTCGGTCCCGCGCGAACGGCGCCGGGAGGTGCCGGTCGCCGCGATCGCGACGAACGCGCATCGGGTGCCGGAGACCATGCGGCTCGATCGGCTGCTCGGCCAGCTGCGCGCCGAGGGCTATCAGATGGCGATCGTGGTCGACGAGTACGGCGGTACGGCCGGGATCGCGACGCTCGAGGACCTCGTCGAGGAGCTCGTCGGCGAGGTCTCCGACGAGCACGACCGGACGCGCGCCGGGATCGTGCGCTCCCGTGGCGAGGTCGTCTTCCCCGGCATGCTGCGTCCCGACGAGGCCCTCGAGCACGTCGGCGTGAGGATCCCCGAGGACGGCCCATACGAGACGGTCGGGGGCTGGATCATGGCCGAGCTGGGCCGGATCCCCGTCGTCGGCGATGAGGTCTCGACGCCGCAGGGCGTCTTCCGCGTCGTGCGCCTGGACGGCAGGCGGGTCGACCGCGTGCGGTTCGTGCCCCCGGCAGGAGGTGAAGCCTGATGGACCTCTGGGGAATCTTCTGGCTCGTCGTGCTCCTCCTCGTCAACGCGTTCTTCGTGGCCTCCGAGTTCGCCGTCATCTCGGCCAAGCGCTCGCAGATCGAGCCCCGGGCCGAAGCCGGATCGCGTTCCGCCAAGACCGCGTTGTGGGCCATGGAGCACGCGACGCTCATGCTCGCGACCTGCCAGCTCGGCATCACCGTCTGCTCGCTGCTCATCCTGCTCGTCAGCGAGCCGGCGATCCATCACCTGCTCGAGATCCCGCTGTCCGCCCTCGGCTGGTCCGAGAGCGTCGTGACGGGCGTCGCGTTCACGCTGACGCTCGTGATCGTCACCTTCCTCCACGTCGTGATCGGCGAGATGGTGCCGAAGAACCTGTCGTTCACCCTGCCGGACCGTGCCGTGCTCGCCCTCGCGACGCCCCTCGTCGCGCTCGCGACCGTGCTGCGGCCGATCGTCGCGGCGCTCAACGGGATCGCCAACGGCGCCATCCGACTGCTCGGCATCACGCCGAAGAGCGAGGCGGCGAGCGTCTTCACCCTCGACCAGGTCGCGACGATCGTCCAGGAGTCGACGAAGGAGGGCATGCTCGAGGACCGGACGGGCGCCCTCGGGGCGGCGTTCGAGTTCACGACGAAGCGCGTCGACGACGTCGCCGTCCCCCTCGCGGGACTCGTGACGCTCCCCGAGGACGCGACACCGGCGGATGTCGAGTCCGCCGTCTCGAAGCGCGGCTACTCCCGGTACATCCTCGTCGACGCCGGGGGCGAGCCCACAGGCTACGTGCACCTCAAGGACGTCATCGACCTCGAGGACCGCGAGTTCGAGGAGCCGATCCCCAGCAAGCGCGTCCGGCGGCTCGCGTCGATCTGGGACGAGACGGACCTCGAGGACGCGCTCGCGGCCATGCGCCGTGAGGGCGCGCACATCGCACGGGCGTTCGATGCGGCGGGGCAGACGACCGGGGTGCTCTTCCTCGAGGACATCATCGAGGAGCTCGTCGGTCAGATCGACGACATCACCGAGCGCGACTGAGGATCTCTCGGATCGCTTCCGGCAGCGCCGCGTTGAGATCGAGGATCGTGAACGGTCCGCCGCCCGAGCCATCGGGAGCGGCGCCCGCGGCGAGACGCGCGGCCGAGCCGTGGAGGTAGGCCGCCGTCGCGCCGAGCCCGAGGAGGGCGTCGAGGTCGATGTGGCCGCGCGCGGCGCGCGTCGCGACGAGTGCGCCGAGCACGCCCGCGAGCGCGTCCCCGGCGCCCGCCGTCGCCAGCCACGGCGTCGCCGCGCGCACGGCGACGACCCGGTCGCCGAGGACGACCAGCGTCGTCGCCCCCTTGAGCAGCACGACCGCGCCGAGGTCGGTAGAGGCTTGTCGCGCGGCGCCGGTCGGGTCGCCGAGGACCTCCTCGCGCGTGGTGCCGAGCAGTCGGGCCAGCTCGCCGGCGTGGGGGGTGAGGATCGTCGGTGCGAGATCCGTCGGCGTCGTGCCGATCGCGCCCGCGTCGACGACGAACGCCATGCCGTCGGTCGGTGCGAAGGCGCGGTCGGGCCCGGTCTCCGTTCCCGAGCCGACGACCCACGCCTGCGCCCGGCCCGCTTCCGGGATCGCCTCGGGGCGGCGTTGGAGGACCAGGCGGGCGACCGCCTCGGGGCCGGCGTACCGGACCATCCCGACGCCGGTATGGATCGCCGCGTCGACCCCGATGACCGCGGCGCCGGGATAGCGCAGCGAGCCGGTCGCGAAGCCGAGGACGCCGCGAGCGTACTTGTCGTCGTCCTCCCGGGGCGGCGTGATCCACGGCACCGCATCGGCGGCGGTCCACGACTGGCTCATGGCAGGCACTTCGACTCGCTCCGCTCGCTCAGCGACCGGCCAAGGCTACTCGCCGATCGCGCGGAACAGCTGGATCGACGTGCCCGCGATCGGGACCGCCATGCCGGGCCGGTAGGCGATCTCGCCGGGGAAGACCTGCAGGGACGAGTCCCAGAGGAGCGTGTACGACTCGACGCCCTCGTGCGCCGGCAGCACGATCTCGACGTCGCCCTCGAGCCCGTGGACGACGAGCAGGATGCGGTTGGACGGCTCGAACTCGGGGGTCGATGCCGCGAGGTACTGGAGCGTCCGCTCAGCGGGGGAGTCCCAGTCCTCCATCGTCATGGGCTGGCCGTCCTTGTTGTACCAGTCCATCTGGGTGGCGCTCGGGACCGTCTCGCCCCAGACGCCGTAGCGCACCGGCCGCAGCGCTGGGTTCTCGCGGCGGAGCCTCGTCAGGTCCCGCGCGACCGTCAACAGGTCGTCCTGCCACTGCTCGAGCTCCCAGGGCAGCCAGGTGAGCTCGGAGTCCTGGTTGTACGCGTTGTTGTTGCCGCGCTGGCTGCGGCCCATCTCGTCACCGGCGGTGAGCATCGGCACGCCGCTCGACAGCAGCAGCGTGCCGAGCAGGTTGCGCATCGCCTTGCGACGAGTGGCGAGCATCGCCTCGTCCTTCGTCGGACCCTCGATGCCATGGTTGAAGCTCAGGTTGCTCGAGGCGCCGTCCCGGTTCTCCTCGCCGTTGCCGAGGTTGTGCTTCTCGTTGTAGGCGGTGACGTCGGCGAGGGTGAACCCGTCGTGGGCGGTGACGAAGTTGACCGAGGCGAGCGGCCCGCGTTCTCTCGCGAAGACGTGCTCGGAGCCGGAGATCCGCCGCGCGAGCGGACCGATCCCGTCCGGCGCCTCGCCGTGCTCGCGCGCCGCGCCGATGTCGGTGAGCCAGAAGCGGCGCATGCGATCGCGGAAGCCGTCGTTCCATTCCGACCAGCCGTCGGGGAAGTGCCCGACCTGCCAGCCACCGACGCCGACGTCCCATGGCTCGGCGATGAGCTTCGTGCCGGCGAGCACGGGGTCGCTCGAGATCGCCCGCAGCAATGGATGCTGCGGATCGAACTCGTGCTCGGCGTTGCGGGCGAGCGTCACCGCGAGGTCGAAGCGGAAGCCGTCGATGTGCACCTCCTCGACCCAGTAGCGCAGCGAGTCCAGGACGAGACGCGAGACCGCCGGGACGCTCGTGTCGATCGCGTTCCCGCAGCCCGTCGTGTCGACGTACTCGCCGTCCTCGGTCTGGCGGTAGTAGGAGCGGTTGTCGAGGCCGCGGAAGCTCGTCGTCGGGCCGGAGAGGCCCTCCTCCGACGTGTGGTTGTAGACGACGTCGAGGAACACCTCGATGCCGGCCTCGTGGAGCAGCCGAACCATGCCCTTGAACTCCCGCAGGATCGCGGCCGGTCCGGCGGTGCGCGCGGCATGGCTCGCATAGGCCGCGTGGGGGGTGAAGAAGTTGAGCGTGTTGTAGCCCCAGTAGTTCGTCAGACCTTGTTGCACGAGACGCTGCTCGGAGACGAACTGGTGGACCGGCATCAGCTCGATCGCGGTGACGCCGAGCTCGGTGAGGTAGGCGATGGTCGACTCGTGGGCGATCCCCGCGTAGGTCCCCCGCAGCGGCTCCGGCACTGACGGGTTGAGCTTGGTGAACCCTTTGACGTGCG
>Ga0182745_1000934_pt1 | contig 29610 bp, 22 predicted proteins | sample eDN3rd30CKraftBY_FD_128523 | JGI IMG/M metagenome (GOLD analysis project Ga0182745, IMG submission 128523) | Enriched backyard soil microbial communities from Emeryville, California, USA - eDNA 3rd pass 30_C Kraft BY (version 2) (version 2) | ecosystem: Environmental > Terrestrial > Soil >... | reverse complement strand
GATCCGATGAACCGCCGCACCACCGTTGGCTACGACCCTGCCAACCGCCGTATCCGCACCATCGACCCCGCCGGAAACATCACCACGACAATCTACAACGCCGACTCCCGCCCCATCGCCACCGTCGACCCGTTCGGACAACGCACCAGCATCGCCTACAACGTCCTCGGTGAACCGGTCCAGACCACTAACCCGCTCCTCAACATCACCACCACCGTCTACGACAACGCCGCAAGGCCGGTGGCCAGTATCAATCCCTTAGGGAACCGGTCCACGACTGTTTATGATGTGCTCAACAGAGCCGTTGCCCGCGTGAATCCTTTAGGAAACCGTACCACTGCTCTTTATGACATCACCAACAGACCCGTTGCCACGGTCGATCCTTTAAATCACCGGACCACGACGATTTATAATGCAAATAGTCAGGTGGTAACGACGATCGATGCCATCGGGAACCGCACCACGACCATCTACAATGCGAACCAGCAGACGATTGCGACAGTCAATGCCCTGGGGGATCGGACGACGACGATACACGATCCAGTCGGACGTCCCCAAGCCCGTATCGACTCACTGAACAATCGCTTCACAACGGTCTACGACGCCGGTGGCCGGACCATTGCCCAGGTCACTCCTCTGAACCAGCGCGTGACAACCGTTTACAACTCCGGTAATGAGGTCGTGGCTAGAGTGGCTCCCTTGGGACAGCGCACCACGTCAATTTACAACTCTGCCGGGCAACAGGTAGCCACAATCAACCCGTTGCTGCATCGAATGACCACCGTTTACGATGCTGCCGGTCGACCAATCGCCCAGGTCAATCCACTCGGCAACCGCAGTACCACGGTTTACGACAAGATCCGCGTGGCGGCAACAATCGATCCCAACGCTCATCGAACGACCGCAATCTATGATCTGGCAGGCCGTTCACTGGCTCAGATCAATGCCCTGAATGACCGTACCACCACGGTCTATGATGCGTCGGGCCAGACGATTGCCCTCATCGATGAACGGGGACACCGGTTCTCATCGACCTATGATGCCGCCGGACAACGAACAGTGCAAATCGATCCGTTGAATCGTCGCGTGACTGCCATCTACAACGCCGACGGCAGCCAGACCGGACGGATCGACGCCCGGGGAAACCGTACCACCTACGTCTATGACGCCAATCATCAATTGACCGAACGTCAATATCCCGATGGCACTCGGGCGACATTCACGTATAATACACTGGGAGGCCGCACCATGATGGCGAACCAGACCGGCCGATACACGACAACGTACGACGAACTGCAACGCAAGCGGTCCGTCATCACCCCGGTCGGAAAAATCCTCACTTACAGTTACGATGCGACGAGCCGGCGCACACAGATGAACGTACTGGAGGCCGGAGTGTTCACCTACTCCTATGATGCCAATAACCAATTGGCCGCTGTCCAGAACCCGCAGAATGACCGCACCACATTCACTTACGACAACGCCGGACGAAGAACCCTCAAGGAACTCGCCAACGGCACCAAGGCAACTTACCTCTATGATTCCGCCAACCGGACGCTTCGTATGGCGAACCTGAAATCGAACGACGACACGATTTCGCAGTTCGACTACCTCTACGATCCTGCTGGAAACCGGACTCAAATCACCACTGCCGCCGGAAGTATCACCACCTATTCCTACGATGCCACTGATCGCCTGACCGAAGAACACCACACAACGGACTCCCTCAGTTGGGGCAGCATGTCTGCCAACGACTGGGGAGATCTCTCCGCAGGCGGATGGGGCACCCTGAATACCGGAAGTGGTGGCTACCGCAACACATTCACCTACGATCCGACTGGCAACCGACTGGTGAAGAATGAAAGCGGCTCAATCACAACATCAACCTATGACGCTGCTAATCAGCTGGTCACCAGCCTCGACAGTTCCGGAACCACGACCTATTCATTCGATGCCGATGGCAATCAGGTCTTAACCATCGCTCCCAACGGCGATCGAACGACGACGACCTGGGACTTCGAGAACAAAACCACGCTCATCGAGTTGCCCATCGGTATCCGCAACACCATGGCCTACGACCCCGACGGTCTGCGAGTGCAACTGGACGACAGCAACGGCACCACCAACTTCCTCTACGAAGGCCAGGCTTATCTACTGGAAACCGATGATTCTAATATCATCACAGCCGTGTATGCGCAGGAGCCGAGTGTCTATGGCAATATCCTTTCACAGTGCCAATTTAACGGCTCACTCTGGATTCTCAGCTATTACCACAACGATGCTCTCGGCAGTACCAGCGAACTCACCGATGCCGACGAAAACGTCACCGATACCTACGAGTACGGCGCCTGGGGAGAACTCCTGAATCACACCGGAACAACCAAAAATCCATTCCTCTGGATTGGAGGAGTGGGATACTACCGAGATCCCGACACTGGTCTTTATTATGTCAGAGCCAGAATTTACCAACCGACGATCGGGAGATGGTGGAGTGCTGATCCCTTCAGGTTTGTGGATGGACTGAATTTGTACCGGGTGTACTTTGTGCCTTTTCACACAGATCCGTCTGGACTTCAAATTGGAATGGAATATCCGAATCAATTTCCAAAGGGATCGAAAAAATGTATTTTCACAATGTCAGATCCTGGACGACAGAGCGATTGGGACAAAGACGCAGATCGCTTTCGAAGAACTGACATAAACAACACTGTTCAATTCAATGGTGTAACTGACCCTGCGGTAATTCTTGGAATCATTAGAAGATCCGGGTGCTGCTCAATTACAATGATCGGGCATCGTGGAGGACTGGATAATGCAGGAATCGTTACAACATCCGGACCGCTAATTCCAAACGACGATTTTGCTTCTCATATCAAAAATGCAATGACTGCAAATGGATGTAGTTCTTGCAGTATTCGCGTTTTCGCATGTCAGTTAAGCGGTGATCCTACTGCTTGTCGACTTGTTGGAGCAGATCAAGCCACTGAAGCAGCCAAAGAGGAAAGAAATTTTCGAAAATTTGCCAGAGATTCTGGGTGCAGCGTATTAGCACCAAGCACAGTGCTACAAATCGGTATTGTGCACACTTGTGTCCCCGGCGGAACAGAAGACTTGGATTCACCAACTCTTACACCTTATCATCCTTAATCATTAATGAACAAACTTAACTCATGCTTACTGATATGTGTTTCTGCCTTTACTTTTTTGGGATGCCACAAAAGTAATCCCGCAGCAATAATTCAGATACCAAATAGTGCAACGGTGTTAAAACTACGATTTTCAGACGATAACAATGAAATAAGAGTATTCACAAATCGTGACATATATTCAGTTTCACTGAAATCTAAAAAAAAATCGATTCTAGTTCGCAATAGTAAAGGTAGTACTTGTTTCTCAGAGGCCGATGACAAAAAGAATTTCCTGTACTTTAAAGACATGTCAATTGTTATTGCCAACAAGGAATCGCATAAAGTATCGTCAACACATGAGCACTACCTGTTCTTGTCAGACTGTGAGTTATTCGGTGGAAAATATGCAGTATTTACAGGAACGACAACGGTCGATTTTGGAGTTGGCGGTTTACCTATGGTTTGCTCCATAGAGAATGGTGAAATTAAAGAATGTTTTGAAGTATCAGGATGTGAATTGGGAGCAACTTGGTCTTGTGCAGCATCTACTACTACTACTACTACGGGATACAGGCTGGCGTTTGGGCATTTAGGCGGCTGTCCCGTCAGCGTCATAGACATGAAAAGAACGGAAGAAGGAAAATTAAACATAACTAATCAATTTAATCTTCCTGAAAAATCGGAGCGCATTGCATTGAGCAAAGATGGATCTAGAATTTCTCTCAGTAATGATAACTTTTTGATTTCGTATTTGCTTTCGAACGAAGGATTTAAAAATGAATTAGTTAGAGTTCCATTAAGATCCAGATTTTCGGAAAAATCAGTCGAAAAAATGGATTTTGACCATTCCTCTTTGGCTACTCATTCTATTGACATGTCAGATAACGGAAAGATTGTCACCTGTTCTTATCGTACTGGACTAGTTCTTGTCCATGTAGATCTAGGAAAAATATGGTCTATTAATATCCCCACTTCGGCTGTCGCCTTATCAGGTAATGGGGAATTTCTAGCGGCAGCTCACAAAGGTAAGATACAAATCTATAAAATCCCGGCTGGGTGGCTTCTATGAAAGCCGGTTTGCTGTCAAGTGAGGTAGGCTTTGGGCAGGGTGGCTGGGGCGTCTTGTGATGATGCAATAAGTGAAAGCCCTCCATTAAATGGAAACCAGAGCAAAGTGAAAGCGTGATAGCCCCAGTCCTCTCGTGTGACGCCCTCGGCCCGAAGGCACAGATGAATGTGGTGGACGTAGGCGTGTTCACATACTCCTACGATGAAAATAACAGACTGTCGGTCGTTCAGAATCCTCAAGGAGACCGGACGACACTCAGCTACGATGATGCTGGAAGACGAACGCTCAAAGAACTCGCCAACGGCACCAAGGCAACTTACCTCTATGATTCCGCCAACCGGACGCTTCGTGTGGCGAACCTGAAATCCAACGACGACACGATTTCCCAGTTCGACTATACCTACGATGCCGTTGGCAACAAGAAAACGATCGCCACCGCCGCTGGCGGACTGACGACATACTCCTACGACGCCACCTATCGACTGACTGAAGAACATCGAACAACCGATTCTCTCAGTTGGAGCAGCATGTCTGCCAACGACTGGGGAGACCTTTCAGTCGGCGGTTGGGGAACGTTAAGTTCGGGGGGCATCAACTACCGTAACACGTTTGCTTACGATCCGACCGGAAATCGCACTCTGGGAATCCGGGATGGAGCCAGAACCACCAGCACGTTCGACGCCGCCAATCAGAATGTCTACTCCGAAAGCACCGCCGGTCGAACAACCTATACGTTCGATGCCAGCGGCAATCGAACGGTGGTTGAGAAGCCGGACAATTCTCGTACTACCACGACATACGATTACGAAAATCGCGATATCGTGATCCAGCTTCCGACGAGCATCATGAACACGATGCAATACAATCCCGATGGGCTTAGGTGTAGATATCATTCGAAAAACGTAGCGCCCGTCGTGGAGGGGAATTTCAGGGAAGAGTGCAGCGCCCAGATGTTCACTTGTTGTCATTTGTTCAGACTTGGAGGTCGTTGGGCCGGACGTTCTGAATGCTGGCGGCGGGGGACGGTGTGTACACAGACATGGAGCAATGGGCGGAGATTCGACAAAAAGTTCTGACGAGCCAGATGAGCAAGCGGGCCGCCTGCCGACTGTCTGCTGAAATGGTGGCGAGGCCACTGGGAGATCGGGAGTACCTACTGGGTCCGTGATCAGGTGTTCGGTGAAGACCAGAATCGCAGCCGCACCGGGTTCGCACCGTTTGCGTTGGGCCAGATCCGTAATGCCACCATCAACTTCTATCGCACGCTGAAACTGCGGAATATTCAAGCTGTATTGAGGGAACACGCCGGCAAACTCGACGTCCTTCTGAACAGGCTCCATATTGTGAAATAATCCGGAGCCATGGAACGGGGGTTGAGATTTCGCCGTAAAAATGGGATCGATGAGGCGAGGCAGAATGGCGTTCCTCATCTGGTTGCCTCTTCCCGTTGCGAATCGTCAGAAATCCGGGCCAGTCGGGCATCCAAGTCAGTTGGATCGAAGAGATCCAACAAAGGGATCGCCGTTCCTGGTCAGCGAAGTCGATTGAGTGAATTCCCAAATCTTTTCATATTCTCCCTCCAATTCTCTCCAGAGATCAAAATATCAAGTTAGGACAGGTCATTTCTGTCTCATCTGTTCTCCGGTATGATGAACTCAGGACACGAGAAACAATAATTTGGAACCGACAGCACGTCAGAGTGGGCATGGAGAATTCATCCGTCTCTGGACGGCGGCGTCCCACCGTGTGCACACGTATCTATTGACCATGGTTCTCAGTTGGGCCGATGCGGAAGATTTGCTCCAAGAGGTGGGGGTGACCGCCTGGGAAAAATTCGACGAGTATGACCGGCAGCGTGATTTTGCTGCTTGGGCGTGCGGGATCGCCCGCAATAAAGTGCTGTCATTTAATCAGTTGGTCTGGCATCGACTGGTGCAGTCCTCCGATCTGCTGGATCGGATCGCACAAGAGATCGAAGTGGAGTCCCAGGTTCTTGAACAGCAAAATGAAGCACTCTTCTTCTGTCTGCAGCGGCTCAACGAGGGGGATCGACGTATTCTGCAGGCGCGATACACGCCGGGGATGTCGCTGAAAAAAATTGCTCAGGAAGCCGGCCGACCGTTGCAAGGATTGTATAAATCGCTGCAGCGAATTCACGCACAAGTATTTGATTGCGTCACACGCCGCATGGCGATGGGGAGAGACCGATGAAGGATCGTGATGCCCTCCTCAATCTATTGCAACTCCCCCGGGAAGCGCGGGAGACCCCGATCGTCTTCAGTACGATTCGACAACTGATTGCTCGCGACGATGAAGCATTACGTCTGTACATTCGCTGGGCAGCGTTCGAAGCCAGCTTGAGCAGGGCCTTCAGCGGCGATCCGTCTGAACGTTCGCAGATCGTGTCCGCCGTCCGTCGCCAGCGAAACCAGGCATTCGGGCAGTGGATCGGCCTGATGCTGACGCTGTTGCTGATTTCGGTGACCGGATTTTATCTATGGAGCCGTGGGAGCTTTCCAAAGGAAGCCGGTGTGCCTATTGCCGCCCAACTCGACACCCCTGAACAAATCCTCTGGGGAGGGAAGGAACCGGAGCAACTGGGGATCGTTCGACCGGGAACGCGCCTGAACGCCCTGACTGGACGTTTTCTTCTGCGCCTCGATAGTGGTGCGGTCGCTGCCTGCACCGCCCCCGTGGATCTGGAAGTCGTGGACGGTTGGGAATTGTTCGTCCATCGGGGAGACGTCTGCGTTCAAGTCCCACAGCAGGCACGCGGATTTCGTGTGAACACCGAGGCTGTCAAGGTAGTCGATCTCGGGACGCTGTTCGGCGTGCGAGTGGATGACGAAGGTCGTGCAGAAGTCCATGTTCTCGAAGGGCGTGTGCAATCGACGACACGATTCGGTTCACAGGACCTCACAACCGGATTTGCCCAGAAGGTCGACAATTCCGGTCGACCGGAGAAAATCATTCCTGCTGTCGGGGAGATGTTTTCCACGCAGCTTTCTTCGCTGGCAGGAATTGCCCCCGGAACGGATTCCATTCGCATCCTTCCTCATCCCGTGTCACCCGTCCGAATCGAGGATCTGAATCAGGAAGGGACGATTCACCTGCTCATGGAACGAGCCCAGATCACGCTGGACACCACTTTGGAAATCGCATCCTCACTTCCTGGCACTTATGACGCCCAGCATCTCCCCAAACTGACCAAGATTCCCAAAGATGCGCTGGTTTCAACCTGTTTGATCATGGGAGGAAAGACATCGTCGGCACCGTTAGGGGGAACAATCACATTCGACAGGCCGATTCTTGGAATCGCGTTGTCCTCCTCGCAACTGGACATGACGGACCGTCGGTATGGGCATCGGCTGGTGCAATATCTCAATCCAGAAGGGGTGAAGCAAAGTTCCCTTTCACGAGTTTTTTTCACTGAAGGCACAGCAGCGGCGACGACGGCAAACCGCTTCACCATTCATCCTGACGGCAGAACGTTAACTGTTCATATCGATTCCGCGTCGGGCGAATTTCCTCAGCTCCGCGTCTTCATCGCCGCCAGGCACGAAGGACCTTGATTTCTCAGCAGTCACACTGAATTTGCATTTATCCCTCATCTCAGGAGAAAGCCCATGACGGTTCCTCAAAGGAAGATCGATCAGCCAAGGAGTCGAACAGGATTCACATTAATTGAACTGCTCGTTGTGATTGCCATTATCGCCATCCTGGTTGCCTTGTTGCTTCCCGCGGTGCAGCAGGCACGAGAGGCGGCTCGGCGCTCGACCTGTAAGAATAATCTCAAACAGATTGCGCTGGCACTTCACAACTATCACGACACACATAACGCGTTTCCTCCCGGATGGATTCGCGATTGGAACAGCACCGATTCGCAAGGACGGGGCTGGGCCTGGAGTGTATTCATCCTTCCAATGCTCGAACAGGGGGCACTCTATCAGGCTCTGGAAGTTGGAGTTGGGGCGGCACAGGTTCCGAATGCTACCGATGAAAATGCACGGAAAGTTCTGAACGTTTACAGTTGCCCATCCGATCCGGGACCATCATATACAAATATCTTCAAGGACTCAGACGGGAACAAGTATCCCAGGTCAAACTATGCCGGCGTCCACGGGCGGCAGATGGGATCTGCTACTAGCGGAGAATATTATGGTCGCAGCACAAACACTGCCGCTCTCTTCGCCGAGTCCAATAATGCCCAGAATGGAATCTTTGGTCAAAACAGTTGTATCCGTCTGCGTGATCTCACTGACGGGACGACATCACAGTTCATCGTCGGAGAACGTGTCAACAATGACACCAATATCGCCGCCGTCTGGATTCGAGGAATCAAGGCCTACACCAGCACCCTGACAGAATACGGCCGCGCGGTGGTGGGGGTGTGTTGCCGAGACTCTAATGGAGGTTCTCGCTGCATTCAGGGTGGAGGATACGGGTTCGGCAGCGCCCACACTGGGGGAGCACATTTTGCCCTTGCAGACGGTTCCATCCGGTTTATCAACAACAGCATCAGTACGCTTGTCTATGGAAATCTTGCTCATCGTAACGACGGAAACGTGCTGGGAGAATTTTAGAACTGTGGCGAAGCCTCTGATAATAATAGAATCTCTTTCCGCGAATGGATTGAGGCGGCTTTAAAGAGGCTGAATGGTCGATGTTAAAGGAGACAAGAAGCAAAATGTTAAACGGTGTAAAATGGTGCCTGGCGATTCCGGTCGTGCTGGTCTCTCTAAGCGGGTGTGGAAACGGCGGATTCGACCTGTCTGGCCAGGCACTGTTTGACGGTGAGTCGATCGTCGCCGGATGGGTGGAGTTCACACCAAAGATGTCCGACGGAAAGAATCTGGTGTCGTCGGCTGTTGTTGCGAAGATCGAAAATGGACGCTACGCCACCACTGGCAGAAGTATGAAGCCAGGAAAGTACACGAGCCGATGGACGGCCTACCCCGAACCTCTCCCGGAAGCGACGGAGGATGAGGACAACGTGAAGGATCCTGTTCCATTATTCGCCTGGTATGCAATGGATGTGGAAGTGACATCGAGTACGCTTGACCTGACCGTCCCCAAAGAAGCCCGGGGATATGCTCCCAAGTAGAGCAAACGAATCTATAATGTCGGCTGAATCGAACGATAGGCCTGATCGAGTGCGTCGACTTTATCCCATTGGCGGGAGAGACCGCTCCAGTGAAACGCCATTACTCCGGTCGCTGGCAGCCGGGTGCCGTGATCGATCACTTGAGCGCCCTGCTTAGCAGAGACGGTTTCCCCAAGATATGGTCGTCCGGATTCCGGTTGAAATACGATCTCAATCCCGGAAAGGGGAACTCCCTCCATGGTCACGACTCCTTCAACACGTCCGATATTCGGGTCGTCTCCTTAGCCGCAACCAATGAATACTGATGCAATAAAGGAGACCGCCAGAAAGCATAATGTGGAACAATGAATCTGATATCTGTTTCGAAGTAGCATCATTTTCTCGTTCGCAAATTCAGTGTCCAGTCGATCTTCATGAGAACTGGTTGTGATAACGTGAATTCTTCATTGTTTCAGGCTTCATAAATTTGACTAAAATTCTCCAATGGGAATTCCATCGTGCCGATTCAGCAGATACTCATATAGACGATCTGCTGCGCTATTGTTCGTTGAGGTTGCACTACCGCTGATCTGTATTCGATATTCTCGCTTATGAATCGAACAGCACCATCGACAAATAAAAAATGTGTTCCACTTTCATGTTTGCTGTTATATGAACGCTGCCGAAGATAGGTGTCCGTGGATGCTGTGTTAATTGTCTGAAATCCCCCTGCCAGTATATCGTTTATCGCAAACCCGTTGCTGCCATGCTTTTGCCACCCCAATTGATCCTCCATGTTCGTGGGCAGCTTCTCCTATTGCGATCATATTACTTGTGCCATCTGTGATATCCCTGATACGAATCTTGTTATGGCACCAGAATAGCCCAGTTGCTCCTTTTTTAAACACGGTGTTTGACTCATCTGAGCTTGCGTTGGTATGACGATGTTTCCGGCATGATTGGAAGTTACTGCAGCCTGAAAACTAACGTTGCTTGGAAGGCCAACTCTGTTCGGACGAATACTGGGAGCAGAATCCGAAAGGCAGCGATAAACCGGTAACGAAACCATTACCAGACCTCCGCTTTGGTGTTCTTCGTTCAGTAATCGGCCGCTGCTGATTGTTTTCTGGTAAAGCGTCGCCAGATCGAGATAAGGAAGTAGAAAAGCTCCCCAGCCCCAACATGAAAGAGAAAGAGTCGTATTTCCGACGCTTCGATAAGCACCATTCGAAGCAATATGCCCCGAAGGAACTGGTTTTGGATAATTCTGGTGAAAAATCATCTGAATGTAACCTGGGGCGAAGGATTGATGGGGTTCATAGTAGTTATGCAGAGCAAGTCCGATCTGCTTCAGATTGTTGCGACATTGAGAACGACGTGCGGCTTCACGGGCTTGTTGTACTGCGGGACTCCACTCAGATGAATATCCGCAAAGCCGAAGTCCACCTGAGCTTCGCCCGGTGGATGCGAGAGCGGCAGAAAGACCTCACGCGACGCCTGTTTCAGATCCCGCACCGCCATCGACGCCAGTGTAATGCCACCCGCATCGCCATGCTCGTCACGCAGACGCTCAAAGATCTTCTTCGCCATATGACGTTGCTTGTGGTGAGAGAACTTGTCTTCCTTGGGAATCTGCTCAACCACCGGCACAAATTGGTCCAGCTCCGACGTGTGTGACTGGCTGCGTCGATACCCCGGCGGCTCGGTGTGAGAGAGCATCTTCTCCAGAGTCTGTCAGTGAATGCCGTAATGCCGACAGGCGGCCCGCTTGCTCATCTGGCTCGTCAGAACTTTTTGTCGAATCTCCGCCCATTGCTCCATGTCCGTGTCCACCCCGTCCCCCACTGCCAGCACTCAGAACCTGGAAGTCCAAAACTCCAAAATCTGAACAATCGACAACATGTGATCACTTGAACACTTCACTCTTCCCTGAAATTCCCCTCCACGACGGGCGCTACATTTTTCGACTGATGTCTACATCATAAAACAGCAGCTTAAATCGTGAACGGCGTTGCATGGCACCCCACGGGTAACCGGCCCAACACATACAAAATGGTATTAGAGAAAAAGATGGTTTTTCAATAGCGAAATAGTTCTCTGGTCATCCGTCTCGTAGAATTTCGTCCACAATCGATAGCCAGCAAGATGTTTTTCCTTTAGTTCGCGATAAACCTCCGGTCGTGTCCCCCTGAATGGCTCGGCCGATCCGCCGAAACTTTTTACGACCATAACTGAGTGAATTGAATCCATGTAACTGGGGGTTGTCGGCGTATCCACCACCCAATTTGTGGATCACCAGTAACCGTTGCCACTCGAATCGAATTGTGGATTTCCGATTGCCATTTGGGTAGGGGGAATCGGCGACTATTTCATATTTGGACTGAAACCATCGTCCCCCGTGGGGGAGCAAGCCAAAGCTATGGCCGTGGTCAATTACAGTAGTTCACTCTATCGTCTGCAGGCGTTTGAGGACGCCTTGGCACAAAAGCCTCACAATGAAAATGGTCTAACACACTATTAAGTATTAGGACGGACAATATGGTCCTTTAAGATGTTCGAAAACGGGTATGATCATGCATCACACAACAGCCTCCGATCCGGGAGAGCAAGCCTTCGACTTAGGCGTTCGGCCTTCCCGGGTCCGGTTCGGCGTTCTGACTTTTCTGTGTGCGCTGATTTTTATCCTTTATCTTGACCGTGTCTGCATTTCACAGGCAGTCGTATCGATTCAGGAAGAGCTTCATCTCTCGAACAGCCAGATGGGGATCATTTTGATGGCCTTCACGCTGGGCTACGGTTTGTTTGAAATTCCAACCGGTTACTGGGGTGATCGCTTCGGCAGCCGGGTGGTGTTGACTCGAATCGCAGTCTGGTGGTCAATGTTTACTGTTCTGACGGCATTTTGCGTCGGGTTCTATTCGTTGGTGGTCGTGAGATTCCTGTTCGGAGCTGGCGAAGCCGGAGCGTTCCCAAATACTGCCCGAATCATCGCGAGATGGTTTCCTGCCGGAGAACGTGGTCGGGTGCAGGGCTTCGTTCTGGCCTCGGCGATGATCGGAGGGACCGTGGCCCCCGTTCTGGCGGGGTACATGATCCACTACGCAGGCTGGCGTTTGCCATTCATCCTGTTCGGAACTCTGGGAATCATTTGGGCCATCGTGTTCGCCATGTGGTTTCGAGATGATCCCGCCAAGCATCGCGCCGTCAATGATGGTGAACGACGGTTACTCGAAGAGAACTCCCATGCAACCACACATCACGAACCGATTCCATGGCGCGCGGTGCTGAGGAATCGCAATGTCTGGCTGCTCGGGACCATTACGACATGTGCCGCGTTCACATTTTATCTGTATTACTCCTGGTATCCCAAATATCTCCATGCAGCCCGTGATGTCGGGATGATCGAGGCGGGCTGGCTGACATCGTTGGTTTTGGGAGGAGGCATGTTCGGCACGGTAGCCGGGGGATTGATCGCCGATCGCTTCATTCAACGGAGTCAGTCCCCAATGCGATGGCGGCGTTATTTCTGTTTCATCTGTTTTGCCTTAGCGGGATTGTTCCTGCTATTCAGTTTTCTTGTCGATTCGTCACACCTCTCGGCGGGATTGGTTTTTGTTTCTTGTCTGACGATGAGTTGTCAGCAGTCGAGTTGGTGGTCGAGTGTCAGTGAGTTGAGCGGCCGTCATATCGGAGTGCTGTTCGGACTGATGAATTCGTTGGGAATCCCCGGCGCCATGGCGTCGCAGTATTACTTTGGGGCATCCGCCGACTGGCGTGAAGCGGCGGGTTTTACAGGACGCGCGCAATGGGATCCTGCCTTTCTCGCTTATCTCTGCCTGTTATGGACCGCCGCGGTCTGCTGGCTGTTTGTCGATTCAACCTCCCCCATTACGGCGAAAAATGCGCCGCCTTCCGTCAATGCCGAGGAGAAGTGCCAGTTATGCAGCACCTGAATCACAAACAAATCGGTCCCACATTGAATCGTGGAGTTGAGAATCGATGAGCATTTTTGAGAAATGGGGAGTTCATCCCATTATTAACGTTTCCGGCCCCGTCACTCGTCTGGGTGGGGCTCCGATGCCGGAATCGGTACTCGAAGCGTTTTGTCAGGCCGCCCGGGAGTCGGCCCCTCTCGATCAATTACAGGGAGCCGCTTCACTGGCGATTGCCGAGGCAACGAGAGCTGAAGCGGGACTCGTCACCTGCGGCGCTTCCGGGGCGCTCATGCTTGGCGCGGCAGCCATTCTTGCGGGGGACGACATCGGTCGCATGGAGCGGCTGCCATTGAGTGAAAGCTTTCCCAATGAATTCGTTGTCGCACGTGAACAGAGAAACCCTTACGACCATGCCGTTCGCGCCGCGGGCGTACGGTTTGTAGAGGTCGGTTTTCATGAACCTGTCGCGGGATCAGGGGTGCGTCGGGCAGAGTCCTGGGAATATGAAGTGGAGTTTGGTCCTCGCACGGCAGGTGTGTTCTACGTCCTGGGACACAATTCGCAACCATCTCTGAACGAAGTGGTGGCCGTGGCCCACTCGCAGGGCTTGCCGGTCCTTGTGGATGCAGCGGGTGAAGTCCCCCCTCACTCCAATCTACGCAGCATCCTCACGACCGGGGCGGATCTGGTCGCCTTCAGTGGTGGGAAAGGGATTCGAGGACCGCAATCGACCGGAATTCTTTGCGGCCGCCGCGACCTGATCGCTTCCGCTGCTCTGCAAATGCTCGATATGGATGACCATCAGGAACTCTGGGAACCGCCGGAACATCTGATCGATCCATCACGGTTCAAGAGAATTCCTCGTCAGGGGATTGGCCGCGCCCTCAAAGTCTCCAAGGAACAGATCGTCGCATTACTGACCGCGTTGGAGTTGTTCCTCTCCGGAGCCTATGACCAGGAATTGGTGGCGATGTGCCACCATCTCGAACGGGTGGCCGCTTCCCTCAATGGGCTACCGGCGCAGTGCCGTTTGCTGGCTCCGAAAGAAGGAGGAGTCTTGCCGTCGCTGGAGATCACTTTGGATGAGGTGCAACTCGGACGATCCGCACTGGAGATTTGTCGAAGCCTTCGTCGTGGGATCCCGTCCATTCAGGTGGGACACGGCCTTTTGCACGAAGGCAAGTTGACTGTGAACCCGATGCACCTGAATGAGGCACATACAGAAATTCTCATCAGGCGTTTCCGTGAAGAACTGACCAGAACATGCATTTGACCAGTAAAGAAATCCTGATTCGATTGGGAACTGGAGAATCGATCCAGTCCATCTCCGATACAGCGGGAATATCGCGTGCAGAGTTCGACACGTGGTGGAAAAAGGAATGCCGCCGGCGCGTTCCCTGTGAGCAGGGCGTACATCACGTCAACGGACTCTTCAGTGATGTGACCATTCATCGCGACACATGGGGGATTCCACACATTCGAGCAGAAAACGATGCTGATCTGTTCTTCGGCTTTGGTTATGCCACCGCACAGGATCGGCTGTTTCAACTGGATTATGCGAGACGTAAAGCCCGAGGACGCTTGGCGGAGATTCTCGGGCGGGATGCGGTTGAGTCTGATGTGTTGTATCGAACGATCAATTTGGCAGGGATCGTTGAATCTCAATGGGCCGGGCTTCCGGAAGAACCTCGTCGATTGCTGGAAGCCTACACCGCAGGCGTGAACGCATGGATCGAACAGAGTCGTGACCGACTGCCGATTGAATTCGACTTGCTTGATTATCAACCGGAACCGTGGAGTCCGGAGGACTCTCTGGCGATTCAGGCCGAATTCTGCTGGTATCTGACCGGCCGACTTCCGCTCATTATGATCCCGGAACTGGCAAAACGACTCTTGGGTGACGGCCCGTTGTATCGGGCATTTCTCCAGGGAGAAGAAGATGCTGAATGCATTCTTCCTCCCGGTTCGTATTCGTCCACCAACGTCCCTTCAGAAGGCGTTGGAGCCACTGTCAATGATCAGGATGAAGAATTGGGGAGTAATAACTGGGTTGTTGCCGGCAACCGGACAGCAACAGGAAAACCATTGGTCTCCAGCGATCCGCATCTTCAGTTCGGAGCGGTATCGATCTGTCAGGAAGTGGTGTTACAGGGCGGCTCTTTCGATGTCGCTGGTCTGGTATTGGCGGGAATGCCGGGAATCCTGATCGGTCGCAACCGACGAGTGGCATGGGGCTTTACCAACAACATCTGTTCGCTCCGGGATCTGTATCAGGAGCAGACTCATCCCGAGAACCCGGATTCCTTTCTCTATGACGGCGCATGGGAAACGGCGCGTCAGCGCGTAGAAGTGATCCACATTCGAAATGAAGAACCGATTCACAAGACAATCCGATCTTCCCGGAACGGACCGATTGTTAATGAACTCCTGCCATCCGCTGCGCAGCAAGCAGGGTCAATAGATACAGCGCCCGTCTCCCTGCGTTGGCAAGGAGAGTCTCGATGTGGTTCGTTGACGGCATTACTGAATATGAATCGTGCTCAGTCGTGTGAGGAGTTTCGGGAAGCGACACGTCCATGGGACGCCCCGACGTTTAATTTTGTTTTTGCGGATATCGAGGGAAACATCGGGCTTCAGACAACCGGCGAAATTCCGATCCGTCACATCGCGGAACGGGGTTATCGGTCGGGTTGGGATCCGCTGCATCAGTGGAAGGATTCGATTTCGTTTGAAGATCTGCCTTACCTGATCAATCCTTTGCAAGGCTTTGCCGTGACCGCGAACAATCGCCTGGCCCCTGATGACTATCCCTCTCCACTCTCTGGCGCCTGGTCGAGTGGATATCGTGCACGCCGTATCCGTGAACTGATTGAAGCTCAACCGATCATGACTGAAGAATCTTGCAAGCAGTTTCAATTGGACATCCGGTCGGGGCGGGGAGTGGCGGATGTTCCCCGGCTTGTTGAATTGCTGGCATCTGATGCCGATCCACAGGTCCGGTCGGCGGTGGAGGTGTTGAAAGCATGGGACGGTCAGGTACGTGCCGACTCCGTAGCAGCGACCCTTTTCAATCTGTTCTTTCGACATTGGTGTATCGAAGTCACGGCGGAACGGATTCCGGAGAACGCGGTCGAATTCCTGGCAGCGAACGCCAACGGACTGGCAACCCGTCTGCTGATGGAGGATGACCTCGGCTGGTTCAACAGACGCAACAGAACGGATGTCGTTCAGACAGCGTTTCACAAGACACTCCATGAGTTGACTGTCCGGTTTGGTCCAGACATGTCCGAGTGGACGTGGGGAAAATTGCACACGATTCTGCAAAAGCATTTCCTGTCCGGTCGGGGAGAGCTTGGTGAACTTCTGGACCGAAGTGGAGACCCCGCCCCAGGTGACAGTACGACCATCTGTAATAATTCTCCTGCTCCCGATCATAAAGCCTACCTGGGGCCAGCCTATCGCATGGTGGCCGATCTGGCCGATGCGTCATGCGGTTTATGGACGGTGGAAATGGCATCGGTCTCGGGGCATCCCGGCAGTCCGCATTATGACGATCAGTTCGCCGTCTGGGTAGAGGGGGGCTATCACTTCCTGTCACTGGAATCCGGACCTGCGGACATTGAGAGCAGGCTGCATCTGCAACCAAAGGGATCACCATGTTAGTCGGTTTCGTGAGCGACGAACGGTATGTCGCGCTTTCCGATGTTCTGCTGGAATTCGTCAATGAACGGGGTGTTTCCTGGGAAGCCCGTTCACGTGCCAGCGGTGCGATCCACTGCGAACTCCCTCCAGGAGAATATCTGGTCACACTCGCCAAATCCGGATTCGGCGCGAAGCGGGTTCGCATGACCATCAAGCCTGACAAACCGTATCAATTTCGTCTGCTGTCCGACGGACTTTTAGGGTATGCCTGGCCGAAGTGCGTTCGGTCCGGAGACGTGTCCGAGTTTCGGGTCCACTCCGTCGAACCGTATCATCTGGAATTGTGGCGTTACGGCTGGAAGAAGGAACGGATTCTGGAATTGGGCTGGCATGACGAACATGGTCCTCGGGCAACCATGCAGATTACTCCGGATGGAGATTACACGCAAAGCGGCGTCCGCTGGAACGAAATCGGATATCAGAGTGAGAGCAATCAGCAGACCGTCTCCGCTCCTGAGCGTTCAGGGCTTTATTATTTTCACGCATCCACTCCTTCCGGAAAATCATTTACATTCCCCTGGGTGGTTGCTCCTGCCCGGCCGCAGACCCGGATCGCGGTGCTTGCCTCTGACATCAACTGGAATTCCTACAACTCCTTCGGCGGGCGGAGCAACTATCTGCATGCCGATGCGTTTCCATCCACTCCGACGGTCAATTCCCGGTTGGAGTTGAGCCGATACACAAGTCAGGATGCCCTGGTCTGGAATTGTCCGGAGTATGCTCCACTCTCGTTCGATCGCCCTGAGCCGATGAATCATATCGATGTCTCAACCAATGTGATGGATCCCATTGCGGGACGTTCAGCGTGTCACATCGCTCCGGCGGAATGGCGGTTATTCGGGTGGCTGGAACGAGAGGAATTCCAGTATGACCTCTACAGTGAAACACAACTTCATCATGGTGTTCTTGATCTTTCCGCCTATCGCGTGCTGATCCTCGGTCCGCATCCGGAATACTGGACTCGCCGTATGTACGATCGGGTCAAGACCTGGGTCTTCGAAGAAGGGGGACGCTTAATGTACCTGGGGGGAAACGGCCTGAATTGCGAAGTGACAATCGAAGATGACAACCGAATGGTGGTTCACAACGGAGCGCTCCGCAGCCTTTGGCCGGAAGGAGTAGGCGCGGAAAGTCGATTCGCTAAACGGCATGAATCCGAAGCCCATCTTTTAGGCGTTGTCTTTTCCCCTTCAGGAATCATGACGGGGGCGCCGTATCGAGTTGTTGATGAGTCTCATTGGGTCTTTGATGGAACCGGGTTGCAAAACGGCGATCTGTTCGGAACCAGCAGCCAGCACGAGCGTTGTCCCGGAGGAGCCTCTGGCCACGAGACGGACAAGATCTCCGCGAGTTCCCCCAAGAACACGAAACTACTCGCCAAGGGAACCAATCCGGACGACGGCGGCGCGGAGATGGTCAGCTTTCCGACAGCCAGCGGCGGAGCAGTCTTTTCATCCGGATCGATTACTTATGTCAGTTCCCTCCTTGTGGATGACCACATATCGCGAATCACCGCGAATGTCCTGCGACGTTTTTTGGACTGACAGTACTTCCAAAGTCGTTCACATAGAAACAAGGGATCAGGATTCAGAAAAAGGCTAGAAATTCATGCCATTTCCTACCCACCACCCACTACCCACTTCTCTCCTATTCAGATCAAACTTGGAAGTACTGACTGAACAGACTTGTTGACACACGTATGAAATCATGAATATTGTGGCCAGCCTATGACAGAGAGCGTTCGGTACAAAGACCTGCAACTGGCAACGCTGCGCAGCTTTTGCGAGGTTGCCCTTTCCGGCAATTTCACGGAGGCCGGGAAGCAACTGCGTCTTTCGACTCCCACCATCTGGCAGCAGGTGCGCGCACTGGAGCGAAAGCTGCAAGTCAGACTTTTCCGGCGACAAGGGCGGGCGGTGGTGCTCACCGTTGAGGGAAAATTGTTGTTCGAGCTGGTTCGAGACCATGTTTCCGGACTGGATTCCCTGGCGCGACGCTTTGAAGCAGAGCGATCTGATTTGCCGCAGCAACTCACCATTGCCTCCACTCCCTATTTCATGTCGTATCACCTGCCTCAGCCTACCCAGCACTTCAATACGGAGAACCCGTCGGTCCACATGACGTTCTCTGTTCTCGATACATCAGAGATTTTGCAGGTCGTGAAGCGGGGAGAAGCGGACATCGGCATTACCTCGCTGATTCCAGACGATTCGCAAATTCCCACGCTCAGTTACGAACCATTATTTGAGATCCCCTTCACGTTGCTGACATCGTCTGAACACCCCTTGGCCCGGAAGAAGGCTTTGAATCCGTCAGACCTGGTGAAGTATCCCTTGATCATGCCTCCGGCTCATGGGTACGACGCGCGTCTGTTGCAGCAGATTTTGCTGCGTCACAACATGACCGACCAAATTCGACCGGTCATGGAAACCAGGAATCTGGAAATCATTGCGAGATACGTCGCCCTGAACATCGGGATCGCAGTCTGTCATGTCAGCCTGGATATCAAAGAGTTACTGCCGGGCTTGCACCTGCGTGTGTTCAATTCAAATCTGCCGAAGCTCGTGGCTGCGGTTGTCGTCCGGAAAGGGGCTCATTTGCCTCCTGCCGTTGAGGAATTTCGTACGATCTTACGGCAGTCGTGGGGAAGGATGAACTCCTCTGGCGATTCATAGAGTCTATCCGGAAATGTCGGTGTCACGGCGATATCGAGTGTTCATTGCATCGCTCATATACTGCATATTGTGCGTTGTCGGACTTTCCGGATAGCTTCATAGAGGAACAGTGAAACTCTGTTCGATTATTGGAATTTCGTCGAACTGAATTCTTGTCGTGATGGGGGAGGATCTCCCATCTGGCATTCCGCTTCGCTGCTCACTTGTCATGCCGTCGTGTAAGTCTCTTGGGATTTCATCAGAGAAAAACCTCGTTTTTCAAAACCGAAATCGTTTTCTATTCACAGGTTAAGTAATATTTTTAAATCGCTCAAGAATGCAGAGAAGAGAGACCGAACGCCGAATCCCCCTATTGCATCGTCCAGACTTAATTTTCGGGTTGAAAAACAGGACGAGAGCGGCCAACGAACCGCGGAACAAATCGTTCAACACGCAGATTGAGGCTGGACGCAGCCCTGAGTGGTACGACAAAGGCAGACACTCCTCGAAGCTGATGGGACTGAATCAATGCCGTGGATTCCTTTATTATCCATCGTGGTGCTGGCGTCGATTGCCGTTTCTGGCCAGGCTTCCGACATTGCTTATGAGCGTGACGTTCGATCCCTGTTGAAAGAACGATGTTGGGCCTGCCACGGGGCCCTGAAGCAGGAGGCCAGTTTAAGACTGGACACCGCTGCACTGATGTTTCAGGGGGGAGACAGCGGTCCGGCGATTGTCTCGGGAAAACCGGGAGAAAGCCCGCTGATCGAACGTATCTCCGATCCCGATCCGGCCATACGGATGCCTCCTGAAGGGGCTATGCTCACTCCGGAACAGATTGAGATTCTCTCGAAATGGGTGAAGAGTGGAGCACCGGCCCCGGAAGACGAAGATCCGGAAGCCGATCCGGCCCAGCACTGGGCGTTTCAAACGCCGGTTCGCCCTGCACTCCCGAAATTGAAAGGAGCGGCAGCAGCGCATCCGGTTGATTCCTTCCTGCTGGCTACCATGGAGCAGCAGGGACTCACCCCGTGCCCACTTGCAGACCGTTCAATATTGTTGCGGCGATTGTATCTCGATTTGATTGGAGTTCCGCCGACGCCGGAAGAACTGCATGCCTTTCTGTCTGATGAGTCTCCGAATGCTTACGAGACAGTCGTCGACCGGTTGTTAAATGATCCACGTTATGGTCAACGCTGGGCGCGGCATTGGCTTGATATCTGGCGGTACAGCGACTGGTATGGCCGACGCCAGGTTCCGGATGTCTGGAACAGTGCTCCACAAATCTGGAGGTGGCGTGACTGGACAGTCCGGTCTCTGAACGAAGACGTCGGTTACGACGAGATGGTTCGGCTGATGCTCGCTGCCGACGAAATCGCGCCGGAGGACGATGACGCCGTCGTCGCCACCGGTTATCTGGTGCGCAACTGGTACGCTCTCAATCACAACGACTGGATGCGAAGCAATGTCGAGCATACCGGCAAGGCATTTCTGGGTCTCACGTTCAATTGTGCTCATTGCCACGATCACAAATATGACCCCATTCTCCACGATGAATATTTTCAGATGCGGGCATGGTTCGAGCCGATTGATCTTCGCCAGGACCGTCTGCCTGGAGAAACCGATCCTGGCCCGTTTCAAGAGTACGTCTACAGCACCGTGCGAAAAGTGCAGAGGGCGGGACTTGTGAGGGTTTATGACCGGCAACCGAATGCCGAGACATGGTTCTATACAGGAGGAGATGAACGGAATCGCAAGACGGAACGGGGGAGTATCCCGCCTGGAGTTCCGGCGATCTTCAAAATGGAAGCCCCGAAAATTGAACCAGTCTCTCTGCCGGCACCAGCCTATTACCCTGGACTACGCTCCGAGATCCAGGAAACGATTCGGGGCGACTTGCAGGCTCTGCTCACTTCCGCCGAAGCAGAACTCAAGGAGGCAAAACAAGGGACCAGTGAACCTCAGCCGCAACTGCTCGAACAGATTGCCACTGCAGAAGCAGAACTTGATGCGGCGATTGTTGCGGCGCAGGAGAACATGCAGCCCGGAACACTGGAGGGAAAACAATCTCTGTTGCTGGACGCGACAAGCGGTCGCCGTCTGCTTGTCAACAACTTGAATGAACTGAAAACGTATCCCGACAATCTCAGCCTGGAATTCCGCTGCCGAATCACGCGGGATGCTCACAGCAACTTTCAGTTGTTGAAAGATTCCGTTCAGGGGTTAACGGCAAGCGTCATTATCTTTGAGCAGGGGCGTATTCTCTCGTATCGTCCCGGTTCCGTATCTGAGTTCGTTGCAGGACAGTACGATTGGGCTGGAGGGCAAACACAATTCCATGTGTCACTTCGGATTGATTCCACGGCTGATGAATGTGAATTGACGATCATTTCGGAAACTGACGGTGCCGCGCTGGTGAATGGCGAGCGCGTCGCGCTGAATGGCTGGAATCCGGTCGGCAATCCTCGTCAGGGAATCGCGTTTGACGCACGGACCGGAAGCCAGATTTTCATTGACGCCATACGCTTTTATTCTCCGGCCTCAATGACGACGGCCAGCGAACCACCAATGCCGTTATTGGTTTTTGACTTCGAAGAACCGGCCTATCCGGAAGGACAAGATGTCGTCGGAATCCAAGGATGGGAAGATTCAAAATTCAGCACCGCACCGGCAACATCGGAAGTGACGCGGATCATTCCCAATGAAGAAGTCAGAGCAGCTCGACAAAAGTTGACAGCAGCGAAACGAATGCAAGAAGGGCCGCAAACGCGACTGACTGTGGCTGAGACGCAAGTCCATTCCATCCAAACCCAATTGCTCCTTCTGGAAGCGAAAATTGCTGCGGATCGTGCTCAATACGGTGCAATTGCACGGGAAGATGCAGCCAAATTGGCACGGACTGCCAATCACCTTGAACGGCAGGTCGGCGTGAGTCAGGCGGAAGCCGATCTCCGTCGCCACGAATGGGCGTTAATTAGCGCAGAGTCCAAACCGGAGGAAGAGAAGAACCGTCAGAAAGAAATTGATGTGGCGACGAAAGGAATCGCTGCCGCTCGATCGGCTCTCGATGCGGCACGAAAAGGTCTGGAAGACAACACTTCTACCGAGACCTACCAGCCACTCACCCCGGTCTATTCGAAAACAAGCACCGGTCGTCGCCGTGCTCTCGCAGAATGGATCACCCGGCCGGAAAATCCGTTGACGGCCCGTGTCGCCGTCAATCACATCTGGACACGGCACTTTCATTCCCCGCTGGTCGCGACGATGTATGACTTCGGACGCAACGGCGCGATGCCCACTCACCCTAAACTGCTCGACTGGCTCGCCGTCGAGTTTGTGGAGTCCGGCTGGAGTATGAAACATCTGCATCGGCTGCTGGTCACCAGCGAAGCCTATCGCCGGACCTGTACTGTCGACGAAGAAGCGTCCAATCTCACACGTGATCCCGACAACCGTTATTTGTGGCGGATGAACTCGGGGCGAATGGAAGCAGAGATCGTTCGTGACAGTCTGCTCGCCTGTGCCGGGAAGCTGGATTGCGAAGTCGGTGGACAGGAACTGGAGAACAGCGAAGCACTGACCACATTTCGTCGCAGCCTGTATTACGCCTCTCATCCGGAAGGAGACACCGGAATGAATTCACTCGGAATGCTGTTCGACGCCCCGAATGCCCTCGACTGCTACCGTCGGACAGAAACAGTGATTCCTCAACAGGCCCTCGCTTTAACCAACAGCGAATTGGTGCATGCCATGAGTGCCGAAACCGTCCGGCAATGGCCGCCACCACGGAATGAATCGGGAGAACTGCGATGGGACACCTTCATCGACAGCAGCTTCGAGCGGATTTTATCGCGTCTTCCGACGAAGACGGAACGTGACTTGTGCCGGGATGCGATGCACAGACACCAGGAACTGTTGACTGCGGAGAAGGTCCAGAATTCGGAACTCCGTGTCTGCGAAGCACTGATTCGGGCGTTATTCAATCACAACGACTTCGTCACCATCCGATGAGAGAGACCGCTATGCAAACGACACCAGACAATGACGGTTCCGGTTGTCAATGCCACTCCGGTAACCGCCGTACGTTTCTGTCCGATCTCGGGATGGGGTTCACCGGACTGGTTCTCGGATCCATGCTCGCTGACGATGGACAATTGAAGGCCGGAGAAGTCGCCGCTTCGACGACTCTCGGTCGCCATCGGGTTCCCAAGGCGAAGTCGGTGATCTGGATCTTCCTGTCTGGTGGTTATAGCCATCTGGAGACATTCGATCCCAAACCCGCGCTGAACAAATATGCCGGGAAGACGTTCGATGAGACAGAGTTCGAAAACCCGGTCAAATCGGCGTTGCATGCCAAGCGGTTCCGCTCGGTCGCCGCGGAGGAGGTCAATGTCCGTGACGTCTACCCGACAATTTATCCCATGCAGGTCGGTTGGCGGAAGCACGGAGAAAGCGGCATTGAGGTTACCGATTGGTGGCCTCATCTCGCGAAACAGGTCGACGACCTTTGCTTCGTCCGCAACATGTGGACGACCGACAACGACCACGCTGCGGAAAATCAGATCCATACCGGTCGCCATCGTCTGGATGAGACGCAACCCTCGATCGGTGCCTGGGTTCACTATGGTCTGGGGACACTCAACGAAAACCTTCCCAAGTTTGCCGTACTGGGAGGACCGACCGCGTCTGTCACGCGGCAGTCGATCGATGGTTATTATCTCGGTCCCCAACATGCCGGGGTTCCGTTGCAACTCGACCCGAAGAATCCTCTTCCGTTCGGTCGACGGCATTCCGGTCAAAGCCTTGAACGGCAGCGTCTCGAATATGACCTGATCCATCAGTTAAATGAATTAACCGCCGTCGAATATCCCCACGATCAGCAGTTACGAGCGAGGATTCGCGCTTATGAGCTGGCGTTTCGGATGCAGGACGCCGTCCCGGAGGCGATCGACTTCTCACTGGAGACGGAAGCGACCTCAAAGCTGTATGGTCTTGACAACAAAGCAACCAAAGCTGCCGGAGAGCGATTGCTGGCGGCGCGCCGTCTGATTGAGCGGGGCGTGAGATTCGTGCAGGTCTTCCCGTCTGCATACAGTGTCTGGGATTCGCATCAAAAGTTGAAAGAAAACCACGAGCGATTGTGCGGTACCATTGATCTTCCGGTCGCCGGGCTCATTCAGGATCTGAAACAGCGGGGACTTCTGGATGAGACGATCGTCGTTTTCTGTACCGAATTCGGTCGCACGCCGGGATTGGAACTTCGGGGCGGAGGGACCGATGGCCGGGATCATCATCCTAACGGATTCACCATCTGGATGGCCGGAGCAGGACTGAAGCAGGGCTACATTCACGGCGAGACCGATGAACTGGGATACCACGCTCTCGGAGAAGGGCACTATGTCACCGATCTGCATGCGACTGTGTTACATTTGTTGGGACTCGATCACCATCGGCTGAAGTATCCGGGGCGTCAAAGACTGGAGATCGATTTCGGCAACGTCATGCATGACATATTAGCATAATCAATCTGGAAGCCTCAGAAGAACACATCATCCCAAAACTTGATCATCTCCTGCTTCACAATTTTGAAAATGACATTTATTGAAAGATGGATATTACAGGTGCTCGTAACTCATCAAATCAGTCGTTACTCACTGAAAAAGGGCAATTCTCATGCTTTATTTTTTACGAAAAGGCCAGTGGACGATCACAGCAACACGGGGCCAAGGCTTCACATTAATTGAGTTGCTGGTCGTGATCGTTATTATCGCGATCCTGGTCGCACTGCTACTCCCGGCGGTGCAGCAGGCCAGGGAGGCAGCACGCCGCAGTACCTGTCGAAATAATCTCAAACAACTGGGACTGGCGCTGCATAATTACCACGATGCCCATAATCTTTTCCCTCCCAGTTGCATTGTGACCAGCCCTGGGGGGACCTGTGCGGGCTACGGAGCTCCTGCGGTTAGTGGACTGACGTTATTACTGCCGTATCTGGGTCAGACGCCACTTTACAATAATTATGACTTCAACGTCGGACAGAATGGAGGGGGTTCCGGTACTTCGCAAGGGCGTCGAGTGAATGAAGCTGCGGCCAATACGAACATCTCAGGCTTTCTCTGTCCTTCCGATCCCAACCGACTTGTACAAATTACGGGTGCCTGCGTGCGTTACCCATTCCCCGCCGCCGAGAATTCCGGAGGGACGAATTACATCTTCTGTATGGGTTGGGGGGCATCCAACTGGTACGTCAGTGCCACGAACACTCCTCATTTGGGGAATACCGTGGGGATTTTCAACGTGAACGGAAAACGTGGCTTCCGTGACATCACCGACGGCACTTCGAATACCATCGCCATGGGAGAAGTTCTGTGGGTGACCCATTATGACGGTGCAGCCTCGAATGGTCTCGGAGGAAAACCGTCTTGGTCGGCGGGGATTGGAACCCAGATCAGTTTCAGTGCCACTGCAGGCATCAATGGCAACTTCCCTTGCAAAGGTCCGAACACGACCACTGGCACTGCATGCGGAGGGGTGCGGGGCGCGGCCTTGCAAAGCGAACACGTCGGAGGCGCCACTGTCCTGGTTGCTGACGGCAGTGTGCGGTTTGTTTCAGAGAATATCAATCAGGAGACCCTGAACGTTCTTTCTGAACGTGCTACAGGCAACATCGTGGGACAGTGGTAATTCGTGATGAACAAAGGGGCGTTTGCTCTTCCATGTGCCCACGCAGCATGATCCTCGAACAGAAAAACGCTGTCCGCCGTGTGACGAAGACAGGAATGAGATTCTGCAATTTGCTCTAACTCCAAAGAAATGGGATATGATGTCTGGTCATTTTTCGTTTCTGCAATTCTACTTGATGGCTGTATGTGGAATGTCTCTTGCAATCGGATGCTCTGCCGTACCGGACGATGCTCCTCCCAAAGCAAAAACAGCTGGTAAGGTTACTTTTCAGGGAGAGCCCATTCAAAATGGTATGATCAGGTTCATCCCTGATGTGGGAGCACCGGTCCAAACGGTTATTGTCCAAGGAGAGTACCTCATCGACTACAAGGGAGGGGTGCCTCTCGGAAAGGCGCGAGTCGAGATTGATGGCTTCCGTGAAACTGGAGAAATGGCTTCGGTCGGTCCCGACAAGACCGTCCCGGAATCCGTGCAGTTCCTTCCGGATCAATACAACAAAAAAAGTACGCTCGTCGTCGAAATTACGGGGGACATACTGAATCGGCACGATTTCCGGCTCGATTGACGAATGCGGGTGGACCGGGATGCGATTTCTGAAATGACCTTGATCGCAAACCGATTTCATCACTTACACAGAATGAAGACGCCCGCATGCAGATGAAACTTCTCACCACCCTGATTGTCCTGATGTTGTCAATGTCCCCTTTTCCCTGCGGCGGAGAGGAATCTCCCCGATACGAATGGGAGTTAATTACATTGAAAGCTCCGTTCGCTCCCCGGGATGGAGCCGGAATTTTGAGTTACCGAGGGAAGATGTATCTGCTGGGGGGCTGGAATCCACTTCCGGCCGACCGGCAGTTCTTCCCTAGAATCTGCAATAACGAAGTCTGGGCATCCACTGACGGACACGATTGGGAACTGATCAAACTAAATACGTTCAAAGACCGGACCTTCGATCCGGCGTCTGACTGGGAAGGCCGCCACACCGCCGGTTATGCCGTTTATCGGGACCGGATGTGGATCATCGGCGGAGACGTGAACCAGGGGCACTATCACAACGATGTCTGGAATTCGACCGACGGCAAAAACTGGGTGTATGTCAACAAGGGAAAAGAGGTCCCTTGGGGGCCACGGGCGTTGCACCATACTGTGATTCACAACGACAAACTATGGGTGATCGGCGGCCAGACGATACCAGGGTTCGCCCCCGCTGAAGAGAACTTCTACCGCGACTTGTGGACCTCCACCGACGGCGTGGGATGGCAGCAGGTAACTCCCGTCGAACCGTACTGGTCGGCACGGGGGATGATCGGCGGCAGCGCTGTCATGAACGGCCGCATCTGGATTCTGGGCGGCGGGACTTACGATACCCCCACAACTCCCACACGCAAGTTTTATAACGACGTCTGGAGTTCCGTTGATGGCATTCACTGGACGGAGCACACGGCGAACGCCCCCTGGCATCCACGACAATACCACGAGGTGGCCGTCTGGGACGATCGGCTGTGGGTCATGGAAGGTTATCATTCGTCGAGAGGGAACCGTAATGACGTCTGGCATTCCGCCGACGGAATCGAGTGGACCGAACTTCCGAATACCCCCTGGAAGTCCCGGCACGCAGCGAGTCTGGTCGTTCACAACGGATCTCTGTGGATGATCGCCGGCAATAATATGGAACCTGATGTCTGGCGTCTGAAACGAAACTAAGCCGCCCCTAACAAAACGCCCCCCGATCCCGCTCGCGGAAAGCAAAATTTCATCGTTTATATCGATCTTGTTCGCGGCTCTAAAAGATCTTCAACGCAAGGAGGACTTTCTTTTTACTTATGAACATATCCAACAATTCATTGGGGGGCGTGCTCCCGGTCTTTCAGACACCGTTTCTGGAAGATGAATCGATTGACCTCCAGACACTCGAACGGGAGATTGACTGGCTGTTCGAATGCGGTGCCGACGGCATCGTCATGGCGATGGTGTCCGAGGTGCTGCGGCTCAACGACGCGGAACGGAGACAACTCGCGGAACTTGCTGGCCGTTTGGCACAGGGACGCGGAGCAGTTGTCATCAGTGTCGGTGCGGAGAGTGCGAAGCTCGCAGAAAGCTTGACTCAACATGCCGAGGCTAGCGGTGCGACTGCGGTGATGGCAATTCCCCCTGTTTCGGTGGTAGTGCAGGAGGATGAGTTGTTTCGCTACTTCGAACGGATCATTCGGGCGACAAGACTGCCGGTCATCGTGCAGGACGCCAGTGGGTACGTCGGGCGGCCGATGAGTATTACCTTCCAGGCCAGTCTGCTGAGCAAGTTCGGACCGGAGCGAGTTCTCTTCAAACCGGAAGCCGCGCCGATCGGTCCGCGACTGTCGGCACTGCGTGATGCGACAGCAGGACGCGCCGCTGTCTTTGAAGGGACTGGAGGGATCGCGCTGGTGGATAGCTTTCGCCGTGGCGTTGTCGGCACCATGCCAGGAGCCGATCTCATTTGCGGACTCGTCGCTCTTTGGAAAGCTCTACAAACTGGGGACGACCAACGAGCCTATCGGTTGTCGCTGCCGATCTCGTCGATCGTGGCGCTGCAAAGCTCACTGGATGCGTTTCTGGCCATCGAAAAACATCTGCTGGTGAAACAGGGGATCTTCCGGAACACCATCGTTCGTGGTCCGAGCGGGTACGTGCTCGATGCAGAGACGCGCGAAGAAGTGGATCGGTTGTTCGCAATTCTTAATGAGTGTGTCTAGCACTGGGTGACCACCCGCATAGCCATGCTCATCCCGCAGTCGCTCAAAGATCTTCTTGGCCGTATGCCGCTGCTTGCGATGAGAGGACTTGTCTTTCTTGAGAATCTGCTCAATCACCCGCGCATACCGGTCCAGCTTCGACGTGCGTGACTTGCTACGTCGATATCCCGATGGCTCGGTGTGAGAGCATCCTCTCCAGAGTCTGCCAGTGAATGCCGTACTCTTTGCAAGCCCCCGCTTGCTGATCTGCCCCGTCAGCACCCGACGGCGACTCTGCCCATGGCCCCATGTCTGTGTACATCCCATCCCCCGCTGCCAGCACTCAGAACGTCCAGTCCAACGACCTTCAAATCTGAACAACTGACAACAAGTGAACATCTGGGTGCTGCACTTTCCCCTGAATTCCCCCCTCCCCGACAGGCGCTACGTTTTTCGACTGATGTCTACAAACTTCAACTACATACGCTCGGTCAGAATGACAAGTTCCCTCAACTTGTCTTAGAACGCCTAACAAAACCCTGTTGAGGCAGGTGTTATGATGTGAGGAGAAAATCCAGGGCGATCAGGGAGGAATCGCATCATGGCCGAGCCATTGGTTTGTGATGAGTTGTGGGAAATTG
>Ga0182745_1000930_pt1 | contig 29628 bp, 20 predicted proteins | sample eDN3rd30CKraftBY_FD_128523 | JGI IMG/M metagenome (GOLD analysis project Ga0182745, IMG submission 128523) | Enriched backyard soil microbial communities from Emeryville, California, USA - eDNA 3rd pass 30_C Kraft BY (version 2) (version 2) | ecosystem: Environmental > Terrestrial > Soil >... | reverse complement strand
ATATTCGCGCCACATCAGCCCCTGCATGATCCCCGCGACCCACATCGAGGCGGCGTAGAAGACGATCCCCAGCGTCGCGAGCCAGAAGTGCCAGTTGACCATGCGCAGCGAATAGAGCCGCGGCCGTCCCCACAGGCGCGGGACGAGATAATAGACCGCGGCGAAGGTGATCATGCCGTTCCAGCCGAGCGCCCCGGCGTGGACGTGCGCGATCGTCCATTCGGTATAGTGGCTGAGGCTGTTGAACGCCTTCACCGACAGCATCGGCCCCTCGAAGGTCGCCATGCCGTAGAAGGCGAGCGCGACAACCATCATGCGGATGATCGGGTCGGTGCGGATCTTGTCCCACGCGCCGTTCAACGTCATCAGCCCGTTGATCATGCCGCCCCAGCTCGGCATCCACAGCACGACCGAAAAGACCATGCCCAGCGTCTGCGCCCAGTCGGGCAGTGCGGTATAATGGAGATGGTGCGGCCCGGCCCAGATATAGAGGAAGATCAGCGACCAGAAATGAAGGATCGACAGGCGATAGCTGTAGATCGGCCGTTCCGCCTGCTTGGGCACGAAATAATACATCATCGCGAGGAACGGCACGGTCAGGAAGAAGGCGACCGCATTGTGCCCGTACCACCATTGCGTCAGCGCATCCTGCACCCCGGCGAAGGCCGAATAGCTCTTCGACCCGAAGATCGTCGCCGGCACCGACAGGTTGTTGACGATGTGGAGCATCGCGATGGTGACGATGAAGCTGAGATAGAACCAGTTGGCGACATAGATGTGCGGCTCGCGGCGTTTGACGATCGTCCCGACGAAGACGACGAAATAGACGACCCAGACGATCGTCAGCCACAGGTCGACATACCATTCGGGCTCGGCATATTCGCGCGCCTCGGTGACCCCCATCAGATAGCCGGTGGCCGCGAGAACGAGGAAGAGCTGATAGCCCCAGAAGACGAAGCGGGCGGCCGCCGGAAAGGCGAGCCGGGCGCGGCAGGTGCGCTGGACGACATAGAAGCTGGTCGCGATCAGCGCATTGCCCCCGAAGGCGAAAACCACGGCCGACGTGTGCAGCGGGCGCAGCCGCCCGAAGCTCGTATATTCAAGTCCCAGGTTGAGCGCCGGGAAGGCGAGCTGCAACGCGATATAGAGCCCGACCGCGAGCCCCGCGACGCCCCAGAAGATGGTGGCGATGACGCCCCAGCGCACCGGGTCGTCGTCATAGACGCCCTGGTCGGGCGGCATCTTCAGGAGGCCGCGCGCCATGGCCCCGTAATCGGCGCGCGAGACGCGGCTCCACAGCATGATCAGGCAGGTGGCCGCAACGATGACCATATGCACGGCAAAGGGCGTGTCGACCGCCAGCGCCGCAAAGACCAGCGCCAGCAAGGCGAGCCCCAGCCAGCCGCCCGCCTTGAAAACCAGATCGTCCATCATCGCGAATCCCCGTTCGGCGCGGCTCCATCGGCCGCGTCCATCAAAGCCCATGGCCGCACCCGCGGCCTGGAACATTGACCTGGATCAACGAAAAATGTTGCAGCGCATCAATAGGACGATTTGTCCCAGTCGGGAGATAAGCGCGGCCCGAAGGCGGTCAGCCGGCGATGGCCTCCATCGCCGCGCGGTCATTGATCACGATCTCGCGGCGCGAGGGCAGATCGAGCAGCCCCTCGGCGCGCATCCGGGTGAGCTGGCGGCTCGTCGTTTCGATCGTCAGCCCCAATATGTCGGCGATCTGCTGGCGGCCGAAGGGTAGCTCGAACCCGCTCTGCGCACCGGAGTTGCATCCTTGCCCCGACAGGCGCTCGGACATTTCGAGCAGGAAGGACGCGACTTTCTCCTCCGCCGATTTGCGGCCGAGCAGCATCATCCAGTGCCGCGCCCGGTCGAGCTCGTCGAGCGTGCGGCGCAGCAGCTTGTGCTGCAGGTCGGGATGCGCGCTCGCGAAATCGTCGAAGCTCTTGCGATTGAAGATGCAGACCTCCGCATCGGTCATCGCGGTGACGCTGTACGGACTTTCCTTGCCGAACGGCCGGCCGATGAAATCGGACGGAAAGACGACGCCGACGATCTGCTCGCGCCCGTCGGCGGCCGCGACGACCAGTTTCAGCACGCCTTCGAGAACATTGGCGACGACCGGCGCGTCGTCGCCTTCCCACAGCAGGGTCTGCCCCGCCTTGACGCGATGATTCCGTCCGAGTTTGCCGAGCAGCGCCAGTTCTTCGGCATCGAGGCTTGCGCAGATCGCCCGATTGCGGACGACGCAGGAGGCACAGTCGGTCACCCCTCCGCCATAGTCGACTGCGGACCCGGTGGGAAGGGACGATGGGTCGAAGAAGGCTTCGGTCATGCCGGATCCGCGCCGCGAACCGGCCGCACCGCCATCGGGACATAGATGAGCAGGAACAGCAGGAAAGCCGCGGCCCACAGCCCGCCCGCGACCGCGATGACCGCCATATAGTCGAACGGCAGCAGTGGCGCGATCACGCGCAGCAGCGCCCCCGAGTGAACGAGGATATAGATGAGGACGGTCGCGCGGTCAGCCTCGAGCGGCCGCCCGGTGTGGCCGCGCGTCGCGCGCGTCATCACCGCCAGCGTCATCGCCCCCATCGCGCCGGCACCGAGCGCATGCACCGCGCTCGACACCGGCAGCAGCGGATGCAGCGTCGCGCAGCCGAGCAGGATCAGCCCCGCCGGAAGCCAGGCGTAGGAGAGGTGGAGCACGAAGACGAGCGGATCGCCGAGCGCCTTCAGCCCCGCCCAGCGCGCGAGGCGAACGAGCTGGAGGCCGCCCGCGGCGATCAGCAGCCCGGCCGTGACGGGGCTGGCGGGCCCCGCGACCCACGCCGTGAGCGCTAGCGCCGTCGTCCCGATCACCGCCATGTCGAACCGGTTCGGCAAGGTCGGCAACCCCTCGCTTGTCCCCTGCCGCATCAGCCAGTTGCGGGTGAAGGCGGGGGTGATGCGACCGCCGATCAGCGAGATCAGCAGCAGGATCAGCGCAAAGCCCATATGCACCCCGAGCGCAGGATCGGCGAGCGCGCCCATCATCGCGGCATGATCGAGCGCGCAGGCGGTCGCGAACAGGAAGAGGATGATCAGGATCGGCTTGTTGCGGTTGCCCGAGGCGAAAATCTCGCGTGCCGCATAGGCGAGCAGGATCAGCAGATAGACGACATCGAGCGCCGCGCCGACCAGCGGCGGCACCGTCGCCGAGAAAAGGATCGCCAGCCGCGCCGCCAGCCACAGGCCGCCGACCGCCGCGACGCGCCAGCCCGTCACCGTCGGCCGCCCGGTCCAGTTGGGCATGGCGGCGCTGACGAAACCGCCGATGATCGCGCCGAGATAGCCGAACAGCATCTCGTGCTGGTGCCAGGCGAGCGGGTCCATCGCGATCGGCAGCGTCCAGCGCCCGCCGAGCGCGCCGACCCACAGGGTCACGACGATCGCGGCCCACAGCGCGCCGCACCCGAAGAGCAGGCGATAGCCGCCGCGCAGCCACAGCGGTGACCGCGCATCGGCGCCCGGCGCACCGGCGGCCATCATCGCCATGCTCATGCCCGCGCGCCCCTCCGCCACAGACCGAGGATCACGACCTGCCACGCGACCGCGACCGCGCCGAGGATGAACACCACGTCGCCGAAGGTGCGGACCCAGCGCAGCGTTTCGAGGAAGTCCTGCTGCAGGAATTCATCGCTGCGCGCATACCACATGCCGGTGGTCACGCTCGCCTCGAACTGGAACAGGCCGACCGGCAGCAGGCTGGTGAAGATCATCAGTACCAGCCCCGCGTTGAGCCCCCAGAAGCCGAGGCGCATCAGCCACTCGTTGAACGCGATCTCGGGCCGGATGTAGCGCAGCACCAGCAGGGTGAAGCCCAAGGCCAGGAAGCCGTAGACCCCGAACAGCGCCGCATGGGCGTGGACCGCGGTGGTGTTGAGTCCCTGGAGGTAGAAGAGCGCGACCGGGGTGTTGATCATGAAGCCGAAGACCCCGGCGCCGAGCATGTTCCAGAAGGCGACCGCGACGAAGCACATCAAGGGCCAGCGCAGCGCGCGCATCCACGGCGCGCGGTCACGCAGGCTCCAATGCTCCCACGCCTCGTAACCGAGCACGATCAGCGGCACGACCTCGAGTGCGCTGAACGCCGCGCCGACCGCCATCACCGGGGTCGTCGTCCCAGAGAAATAGAGGTGGTGGAAAGTGCCCGGCACCCCGCCGACCATGAACAGCGAGGCGGAGGCGAGGCTGGCCGCGGTCGCGATCCGCTTCGACACCAGCCCCATCGACGCGAAGATGAAGGCGATGGCGGCGGTCGCGAACACCTCGAAAATGCCTTCGACCCACAGGTGGACGACCCACCAGCGCCAATATTCCATGATCGTGATGTGGGTGCGCTCGCCATAGAAGAGGCCCGAGCCGTAGAAGAGCCCGATCGCGACGGTCGAGACGGTGAGCAGCAGCAAGAGGCTCCGGTCCCCCTCCTTCTCGCGCCGCAACGCTGGCATCATGCAGCGTAGCATCAGCACCAGCCAGAAGAGCAGGCCCGCGAACAGCGCGATCTGCCAGATGCGGCCGAGGTCGAGGAACTCATAACCCTGATGCCCGAGCCAGAAGCCGAGCCCGTCGGGCATTTCCTGCGCGATGGCGAAATAATTGCCCGCAAACGACCCGACGACGACCAGAATCAGCGCCCAGAACAACAGATCGACACCCAGCTTCTGGTGCTTCGGATCGCCGCCGTGGAGCACCGGCGCCAGGAACAGCCCGGCGGCGAGGAAGGCGGTGGCGATCCACAGCACCGCGCTCTGGACGTGCCAGGTCCGGGTCAGCGCGTAAGGAAAATATTGCGACACATCGATGCCGTAGAAGCTCTGCCCTTCGATCGTGTAGTGCGCGGTGAAGCCGCCGATGAACACCTGGAAGATGAACAGCGCGAGCACCACGAACAGATATTTGCCGAGCGCCCGCTGCGACGGGGTCAGCGCCGCCAGCGTCAGCGGGTCCTTGTCGGCGGCGACGAGCGGTGTGTCGTCATGGCGGCGCAGAAAGGCCCAGCCCCAGATCAGCGCGCCCACGCCCGCGATCAGGATGACGACGCAGGCGAGCGACCAGAGGATGTTCTCGGGCGTCGGCTGGTTGCCGATCAGCGGCTCGGGCGGCCAGTTGTTGGTGTAGGTCGCAACCGTCCCCGGCCGCTCGGTCGACGCCGCCCATGCGGTCCAGAAGAAGAAGTCGGTCAGCGCCGCGCGCTTCGCGGCGTCGGGCAGCGTCCCCTCCTTCATCGCATAATTGTCGCGCATCTCGCGCAGCGCCGGGTCGGTGCCGTAAAGTCCCTCATAATGCGCAGCGACATGTGCGATCGCACGGGCGCGGCGGTCCGAGACGGTGACGGCGCCCGTCGCCGGATCGAGGCTGTTGTGCCGATATTCCTGCTTGAGCCGATGGGTCAGCGCCGCCTTCTGCTCGATGTCGAGAGTGTCGAACGGCTTGCCATAGCTCTCCTCGGCCGCGATGCTCAGCCACGCGGTCAACTCGCGATGCAGCCAGTCGGCCGACCAGTCGGGCGCCTGATAGGCGCCGTGCCCCCACACCGAGCCGAGCTGCATCCCACCCGTGCTCTGCCACGCCGCCTGACCCGCCATGATGTCCTCGCGGGTCATCAGCACCTCGCCCGAGGCGGCGACGACCTGGGCCGGGATCGGCGGCGCCTTGCGATAGACCTCGACCCCCGAAATGCCGAGAATGGCGAAGGTCACCGTCAGGACCGCGATCAACGTCCACCAGAGCTTGCGATATTCGCCCACTTGAACCCCCTGTCGTTTCGAAAAATCCGTTTCAGCCCGCCGCGCGTTCGTCGAACAGGATCGTCAACAGCAGCGACGTGTCCGCGACCGCCTCGACCGTGTGCGGCGTTCCCGGTTCCAGGAACAGCCAGTCGCCGGCCCGCAGCTCGGCGGGTGCATCGCCGCCCAGTCGCGCATGCCCGGCGATGCAGTAAAGCGTCAGCGACCCCGCGACCCGGTGCGACGCGATCGAATCGCCGGCGCGCACCACCAGATGGATCGTCTCGAAGGACGGCGTCCGGGCCAGCGCCGCCGTCGCGGTCGCCGGATCGTCGAGCGATCCCGGGCGCGCCACCTCGCCGGAGCGGCAATGATGCAGCGCCACGCTCAACCCTCCCGGGGCCGGGCGCGGCGGACGAGGGCGCGGAGCCATCGGCCGACGGCCTTCGCGAGGCCGTCGCCGCTGTCGTGGCGCGCGCGCCGCACGTCGAGCGGCCCCGACCCGATCACTTCGCCGCATTCCGGGCAGAACATCGTCCATTCTCCATGAGTCAGCCTTGACCCCGTGCCCGCAGGATAGCAGAGCCGGCGGCGATGAATTTGCGCTGGATCAAACTTCTCCCCCTGCGGCCCATCCTTTCCTAGAAGGCCGGGCATGGCCGTCTTGATTCCCGTCGATGCGAAGGCGCTCGCCGACATCTCCCTGTTCGCGGCGCTGCCGCCCGCCGTGCTGGATGAGGCCGCCGCGATGGCCCGTGCGCGGCCGCTGCCGCGTGGTCTGCGGGTTTTCGACCAGGGCGAAACCGCCGGCCGAGCCCACGCGCTGCTGTCGGGCTGTGTGCGAATCACGCAGGCGGGCAGCGACGGAGAGGAAATTCTCGTCCGCTTCATCGGCCCGGGCGAAATCTTCGGCTGCGTGCCGGTCCTGACCGACGGCCTCTACCCCGCCGACGCGACCGCTATCGTCGATGCGGTCGAGCTGAGCTGGGATCCGGCCGATCTGCTCGCGCTGATGCAGCGCCATTCGCAGGTCGCGATCACCATGGTCGCCATCGTGGGCCGGCGGCTGGGCGAGGCGCAGGAACGGCTGCGCGAACTGGCGACGCAAAGTGCCGACCGCCGCGTCGCGCGGACGCTGCTGCGGCTGCTCGACCAGGCGGGGCGCTCGGGCGGCGAGGGCATTCGGATCGCATTTCCGCTGCGGCGCAAGGACGTCGCCGATATCGCCGGAACCACGCTCCACACCGCCAGCCGCATTCTCGCCGAATGGGAACGCCGTGGTCTGCTGGTCAGTCGGAACCGGCATCTGATCATCGCTTCCCCCGAAGAGCTGCGCCGAATCGCCGAGGGGTGAGCCGGCTGAACGGCACTGCGCCTCGCGCCGCATCGCGGCCAACGATGCGCCATGGCAGAGGCCGAACCAGATTATCGCGTTGGCGTCTTCTGGATCGCAGCGGCGACGCTTATTCTCGCAGCATCTCCACGACCCACGCCGGCACCAGCGCGGTCGCGGGCCCGTGGCGCGCCTCGTCGAACCAATAGCTTCCTTGGCTCGGCTCCATGTTGAGTTCCAATGTCCGCGCCCCGCTCGCACGCGCTTCGCGCACGAAGCCCGCGGCGGGATAGACCGCGCCCGAGGTGCCGATCGACACGAACAGGTCGGCGCGATTGATCGCGTGATAGATATCGTCCATCCGGTACGGCATCTCACCGAACCAGACGACGTCGGGGCGGAGGTAGCCCGCCGTGCCGCACGCCGGGCAGCCGGGGCGATCGATCAGCGGGCCGGTCCACGCGCTCCGCCGGTCGCAGGCGGTGCACCAGGCATTGAGGTGCTCGCCGTGCATGTGGATCAGCCGCTTCGCCCCCGCGCGCTCGTGCAGGTCGTCGACATTCTGGGTGACGATCAGCAACTCGCCCGGCCATGCCGCGTCGAGCCGCGCGAGCGCTTGGTGCGCGGCGTTAGGCGCCTTTTCCTGGATCGCGGCGCGGCGCGCGTCGTAGAAGCGATGGACGAGGTCGGGGTCGCGTACGAACGCCTCGGGAGTCGCGACATCCTCGACGCGGTGCTGTTCCCACAATCCGCCCGCGTCGCGAAAGGTGTCGATGCCGCTTTCGGCCGACACGCCGGCGCCGGTGAGGATGACGATGTTCCGAATTTCGCGCAAAAGGTTTAAACTCCATTCGTTCCGAGCTTCAAAGGACCGTCCTTCCCTTTTGGGTGGTGATGGCGCAAGGACGGCCCTTCGACAAGCTCAGGGCAAACGGGGATCGGAGTCATGACCAGCATCGGCATCATCGGCAGCGAGGGCCGGATGGGCGTTGCGCTCGCCGCCGCCATATCGGAGGCGGGGCAGCGGAGCTGCGGCGTCGACAAGGGCGGCAATGTCGCGAAGCTCGCGGCGGCGGCCGACGTCCTCGTCGATTTCTCGTCGCCCAAGGCGATCGAGGCGACGCTCGACGCCTGCGTGGCGGCGAAAAAGCCGATCGTCATCGGCACGACCGGGCTCGAGGAGCGCCACCATTATCTGATCGACGATGCCGCGAAGGACATCGCGGTGCTCCAGACCGGCAACACCTCGCTCGGCGTCACCCTGCTCGCGCATCTGGTGCGCGAGGCGGCGTCGCGGCTCGACCCCGAATGGGATATCGAGATCCTCGAAATGCACCACCGAAACAAGGTCGACGCGCCGAGCGGCACCGCGCTGCTCCTGGGCGAGGCGGCGGCCGAGGGGCGCCGGATCGACCTCGCCAAATGTTCCGAACGCGGCCGCGACGGCCTCACCGGCGCGCGCGGCCATGGCAAGATCGGCTTTGCGAGCCTGCGCGGCGGCACCGTCGCGGGCGACCATGACGTGATCTTCGCCGGACCCGAGGAGATGATCACCCTGTCGCACCGCGCCGAAAACCGCATGATCTTCGCGCGCGGCGCGGTGAAGGCGGCGCTGTGGCTGATCCATCAGAAGCGGGGCCGCTACACCATGCCGCAGGTGCTGGGGCTGTCGTGACGGCGATGACCAGGGCGGAGATCTTCGAATTCTTCCGCCGCCTCGCCGAGCTCGACCCCGATCCGCAGACCGAACTCGAATATGGCAACACCTACCAACTGCTCGTCGCGGTGGTGCTCTCGGCACAGGCGACTGACGTCGGGGTCAACAAGGCAACGCGCAAACTCTTCGAAGCGGTGAAGACGCCGCAGCAGATGGTCGACCTCGGCGAGGCGGGGCTCAAGAGCCACATCAAGACGATCGGGCTGTTCAATGCGAAGGCAAAGAATGTCATCGCCCTCTCTGGAATTCTGGTCCGCGATTATGACGGACAGGTCCCCGCCGACCGTGACGCGCTCGTCGAACTGCCCGGCGTCGGGCGCAAGACCGCGAATGTCGTGATGAACTCGGCCTTCGGGGCGGAGACCTTCGCGGTCGACACCCACATCTTCCGCGTCGGCAACCGCACCGGCCTCGCGCCGGGCAAGACGCCCCTCGCGGTCGAGAAGCAGCTCGAAAAGAAGGTGCCCGGCCCGTTTCGCATCGGCGCGCACCACTGGCTGATCCTCCACGGCCGCTACATCTGCAAGGCCCGCACGCCCGAATGCTGGCGCTGTCCGGTCGCCGACCTCTGCCGCTACAAGCCCAAGACCCCGGCGCCGAAGGCGAAGAAGGCGGCATGACGGTCCAAAGCTCAGGTGAGAGACGGCCGCATTGGGGTGGGAAGCTGCCAGGCGGCTACAGACCGCCAGACTAGCAGTCGGAACATTATTTAGCGCGCGAAAAGGATTCTTCGTAATCTGTGATCAGCTTGGCAAACTGCTGTTTTGACCGAGCAACCCTTTGCTTATGCCAATAGGTGAATAAAAGTATCGCAACTCCAGCGACGGACGGTCCGGCGATCCATTCAGGCTGGCGTTCACGAATGGCGAGCATGACCAAGAATGCCATCAGTGCAGCCGTGATCCATGCATATGCCGTGAAAAAGGGAACGACTTTCCACCACATGGGCGGAATAGGTCTGCCGCTTCTCGGGTCGAAGGTGATGGAATACAATGCCGCCATGCCTGTTCGTTCTCATATTTCAGTAATGTCCGCAACCGGTCGAAAATCGCCGTAAAGTGGCCCAATTGCCGCTTGCCGCCGATCGAAGATGCCGCTTAACTCGCGTCCCATGCGCACCGTCACCGCCCCGCTCGCCCTCGCCGCCGCGCTGATCGCCGCGGCGCCCGCCCACGCCCGGCCCGCCGATCCGGCGGTGGCGAAGAAGATTCTGATCGACAGCGTCGCGATCCCGACCGTCGAGGGGCGCGGCAAGGTGCCCGAACTCGCGGCCTATTATGCCGGGGTGCTCAAGGCCGCGGGCTTCACCGACGCCGATATCGAGATCACGCCGATCGGCGAGACCGCGACCCTGGCCGCGACGCTCAAGGGCGGCAGCACCGAAAAGCCGATCCTGCTCCTCGGTCATATGGACGTGGTCGAGGCCGACGCGAAGGACTGGACGCGCGATCCTTTCGTGCCGGTCGAGGAGAATGGCTATATCTTCGGCCGCGGGTCGGAGGACAACAAGTTCGATGTCGCGATGATGGTGGCGACCCTCGCGCAATTGAAGAAGGACGGCTTCAAGCCCAAACGCTCGATCATCCTCTTGCTCTCGGGCGACGAGGAAACCGCGATGGTGACGACGCGCGCGCTCGCCGCCAAATATAAAGGCGCCGAATTCGCGCTCAACGGCGACGGCGGCGGTGGGCTGATCGGCGAGGACGGCAAGCCCAAATATTACGGGCTGCAGGCGGGCGAGAAGACCTATGCCGACTTCACCCTCGAAGTGACCAACCCCGGCGGGCACAGCTCGCGTCCCTCGGACACCAATGCGATCGTCCAGCTCGCGAATGCGCTCGCGAAGGTCGGCGCCTATCGCTTCCAGCCGCAGCAGAATGAGCTGACCAAAGTCGGCATGCCGATCGTCGCCGATCAGGTCGGCGGCGAGATCGGCGCCGCGCTCAAGGCTTTCGCTGCCGACCCGGCCGACGCCAAGGCCATCGCGGCGATTCGCGCCGATCCCGAATATGTCGGCCAGATCGGCACCACCTGCGTGCCGACTTTGGTCAAGGGCGGCCACGCCGAAAATGCGCTTCCCCAAAGGGCGACAGCCAACATCAACTGCCGCATCTTCCCGGGCGTCGCGATCGAAGCGGTGCGCGCCGAGCTCGAGAAGGTGATCGCCGACCCCGCGGTTGCGGTGAAGACCGATCCCGACGCGACCGCCAGCGACGCTTCGCCGCTGCGCCCCGACGTGATGGCGGCGGTGACCAAGGCGGTGCATGCGCGCGCGCCGGGGCTGCCGATCATTCCGTCGATGAGCGCCGGGGCGACCGACAGCCTGCATTTCCGTGCGGTGGGCGTGCCGAGCTATGGCGTCGCGGGGCTGTTCAGCAAGGCGAGCGACAGCTTCGCGCACGGCCTCAACGAGCGCGTGCCGGTCGATGCGATCGCCCCGGCGCTCGCGCATTGGGACAGTTTGCTGCGCGATCTGTCGAAATAGGCGTTATAGCAGGCCCGTCACGGCCCGTTCGATCATCGCTACCGCCGCCTCGGCGCCGAAGCTCGCCGGGTCGAGCGACAGTTCGAGCCACAGCCCGTCGACCATCGCGGTCAGCATGATCGCGAGCCGCCCGGCGTCGGGCGCGCCGCACGCCTCCAGCAGCTCGCAAAGCCGTTCGCGGTAGCCCGCGTAACTTTCGGCGTGAATCTGCGCCATCCGCGCATCGCTGCGCGCCAGCGCCCAGAAGGCGGTCCATGCGCCGAGCAGTTCGGGATCGGTCACCGGCGGGCGGAAGCTGGCGGTGAGATAAGCCGAGAGCCGTGCGCGCGGATCGTCGCCGGCCGCTTCGACCGCTTCGGCGAAAATCGCCTCCATCCGGTCGCTCGTCGCCCGATAGGTCGCGGCGATCAGTTCGTCGATCCCCGCGAAATAATGGCGCAGCAGCCCCGGCGACACCCCGGCTTTGGCGCAGATGGCGCGAACATTCGTCCCCGCGAGGCCATGTTCGGCAAGGCACGCCGCGGTCGCCTCGATCAGCGCGGCGCGGCGGGCGTCGGCGCTTTCGCGCGTAAAGGCTTGGCGGGCGGCTCGCATATTGTTATACATGTGTATAACAAGGATCGATTCATGGCAACGCTGCGCGACACTTTCGACAACATCGACCCTCTCGACGGCTGGTCGCTTCCCGCGTGGACCTACAGCGACCCCGATTTCCACGCGGCCGAGGTCGAACGCATTTTCCGCCCGAGCTGGCAGGTCGTCTGTCACGACAGCGACATCCCGAACCCCGGCGACTGGCACAGCATCGACTATGCCGGCGAAAGCGTGATCCTCGTCCGCGGCACCGACCGCGTCGTGCGCGCCTTCACCAACGTCTGCCGCCACCGCGGCTCGCGCCTCGTCGACGGCGCGGCGGGCTGCGCGAAAAAGCTCGTCTGCCCCTATCACGCCTGGACCTACGAGCTCGACGGCCGGCTCACCGGCGTCCCCGATTCGGCGAGCTATCCGACGCTCGACAAGGGGCGCGCGGGGCTGGCCCCGGTCGAGACCGAGCGGTGGCGCGGCTTCTGGTTCGTCCGGCTCGCCGACGACGGCGGCCCCTCGGTCGCGCGCATGATGGCGCCCTATGAGGCGATGATCGAGCCTTATCGTTTCGAGGAACTCGGTGCGCTCGGCCGCGTCACGCTCCGCCCGCGCGACGTCAACTGGAAGAATGTCGGCGACAATTATTCGGACGGGCTCCACATCCCCGTCGCGCACCCCGGCCTCACCCGGCTGTTCGGCAAAAGCTACGGCGTCGAGGCCGAGGAACGCGTCGACCGCATGTGGGGCGACCTGATCGACCGGCCGTCGGTGAATTGGTCGGAGCGGCTGTACCAGCGCCTGCTGCCGCCGGTTCCGCATCTCCCCGAGGACAAGCAGCGTCACTGGCTCTATTTCAAGCTCTGGCCCAATGTCGCCTTCGACATCTATCCCGACCAGGTCGATTTCATGCAATGGCTGCCGACCGGCCCAACGAGCTGCCTGATCCGCGAAATTTCCTATGTCCTCCCCGATACGCGCCGCGAGATGAAGGCCGCGCGCTATTTGAATTGGCGCATCAACCGGCAGGTCAATGCCGAGGACACCGCGCTCATCACCCGCGTCCAGCAGGGCATGCAGTCGCGGAGCTTCAGCATGGGGCCGCTCAGCGACAAGGAAGTGTGCCTCAAGCATTTCTGCTCGCGGATGCGCGAGATCATCCCCGAAGCGCGGCTGGAGCAGGCGCCGGCCGCGGGGTGGAGCCGCCGGTGAGCGCCGCCGCGCCCGTCGTCATCGTCGGCGGTGGTCCCGCCGGCATGGTCGCGGGGCTGCTCCTCGCGCGCGCCGGGGTGCGCGTCACGGTGCTCGAAAAGCACAAGGATTTTCTCCGCGATTTCCGCGGCGACACGGTGCATCCCTCGACGCTCGAGCTGTTCCACGAGATCGGCCTGCTCGGCGAACTGCTCGAGGAACCGCACGCGAAGCTCGATACGATGACGCTCAATCTGCTCGGCGGCCGCTATACGATCGCGACGATGAAGCATCTGCCCGTCGCCGCGCCCTTCGTCGCGATGATGCCGCAGTGGGATCTGCTCGATTTCATCGCGGGGCAGGGGCGGCGCTATCCGACCTTCGATCTGCGCATGTCGACCGAGGCGACCGGGCTCACCCATGACGATGCGGGCCGCGTCAGCGGGGTGACGCTCGCGAGCGGGGAGGCGCTGCCCGCGCGGCTCGTCATCGCCGCCGACGGGCGCCGCTCGGTGCTCCGCGGCGCGGCCGGCCTGCCGCTCGACGATCTCGGCGCGCCGATGGACGTGCTGTGGTTTCGCGTGCCCGTCCTCGCGGGCACCGACATGTCGGAGGTCGCGCTCGGGACGGTCGACCGGAGCGGCATGGTCGTCGCCATCCCGCGCGGCGATTACTGGCAATGCGCGCAGGTCATCGAGAAGGGCGGTTTCCCGGCGATCGCGGTGCGCGGCATCGCCGCCTTTCGCGCCAATATCGCGGCGCTCGTTCCGGGGCTTGCCGCGGGCATCGACGCCGTCCGAAGCTTCGACGACGTCAAGCTGCTCTCGGTCGCGCTCGACCGGCTGACGCGCTGGTCGCGCCCCGGCCTGCTCGCGATCGGCGACGCCGCGCACGCGATGTCGCCGATCGGCGGGGTCGGCATCAATCTCGCGGTGCAGGACGCGGTCGCCGCCGCGAACATCCTCGCCGCGCCGCTCGCTGCCGGAGCCGATCCCGACCCGCTGCTCGCGCGCGTCCAGGCGCGACGCTGGAAGCCGACGGTGCGGATGCAGGCCCTCCAGCGCTTCGCGCACCAGCGCGTCATCGAACCGATGCTGCGCGGCGAGATCACCCGCGTCCCGCTCGCCGTCCGCCTGCTCGACCGCATTCCCTTGCTGCGCCGCATTCCCGGCCGCGTTCTTGGCCTCGGCTTCGGCCGCCAGCATGTCGAATCCCCGCTTGCGAAAGATTTCTCATGACCAAAGCCTATGACGCCCTCATCATCGGCGCCGGCCATAACGGCCTCGTTTGCGCCTTCTATCTCGCGAAAGCGGGGCTGAAGGTGCGGATCGTCGAGGCGCGCGACGTCGTCGGCGGCGCCGCGGTGACCGAGGAGTTTCATCCCGGCTTCCGCAATTCGGTCGCCAGCTACACGGTCAGCCTGCTCCAGCCGAAGGTCATCGCCGACATGAAGCTCGCGGATCATGGCTATCGCGTGATCGAGCGGCCGATCAGCAATTTCCTGCCGCAGGAGGATGGAAGCTATCTGAAACTCGGCGGCGGGCTCGAGCGCACGCAGGCCGAGTTCCGCAAATTCTCGAACCGCGATGCCGAGGTGCTGCCCGCCTATTACGACGCGCTCGAACATGTCGCCGAACTGCTCCGCGATCTCGCGCTACGCGTGCCGCCGAACGTCGGGGAGGGGCTGCGCACGCTGATCGATGGCGCGCGGCAGGGACGGCGCTTCGCCACCCTCAGCCTCGAACAGCAGCGCGACGTGCTCGACCTGTTCACCAAGTCGGCGCGCACGATGCTCGACAGCTGGTTCGAGAGCGAGGCGGTCAAGGCCGCCTTCGGCTTCGACGCGGTGGTCGGCAATTATGCGAGCCCCGACACGCCCGGCAGCGCCTATGTCCTCCTCCACCATGTCTTCGGCGAGGTGAACGGCAAGAAGGGCGCGTGGGGCCACAGCGTCGGCGGCATGGGCCGGATCACCGAGATCATGGCCAAGGTCTGCCGCGACATGGGCGTCGAGATCAGCCTCGAAAGCCCGGTCGCGAAGGTGCTCGTTGACGGCGGCAAGGCGGTCGGCGTCAAGCTCGCGAGCGGCGAGGAAATCGCCGCGGCGCGCGTGATCGCCAATGTCGGGCCGAAGCTGCTCTACGAACGGATGATGGATGCGGCCGACCTGCCGCAGGACTTCCAGCGCCGGATCAAGGGCTTCAAGGCCGGCAGCGGCACCTTCCGCATGAATGTCGCCCTGTCGGAGCTGCCGAAGTTCACGTGCCTTCCCGAACCCGGCGAGCATCACCAGTCGGGGATCATCCTCGCGCCGACGCTCGACTATATGGACCGCGCCTTCCTCGACGCGAAGCAGTTCGGCTGGTCGAAGGCGCCGATCGTCGAGATGCTGATCCCCTCGACCGTCGACGACAGCCTCGCGCCTCCGGGGCAGCATGTCGCGAGCCTCTTCTGCCAGCAATTCGCGCCCGAACTGCCGGACGGAAGGGACTGGGATGACGAAGAGGAAGCCGCCGCCGACTGCATCATCGACACCGTCGAAAAGCACGCCCCCGGCTTCCGCGCCAGCATCGTCGGCCAGACGCGGCTCAGCCCCAAGGGCCTCGAACGCAAGTTCGGGCTCGTCGGCGGCGACATCATGCACGGCAATATGAGCCTCGACCAGCTCTGGGCCGCGCGCCCGGTGCTCGGCAACGGTGGCTATCGCGGGCCGGTCAAGGGGCTCTACATGTGCGGTGCGGGGACGCACCCCGGCGGCGGCGTCACCGGCGCGCCGGGGCACAATGCCGCGCAGGTCGTCCTGCGCGACCGCGGCCTATTCGCCCCGCGCTGGCGCTGAGGCGCGGCCGAAGCCGATCGGCTGCGGGGTTGCAGGCCGCGCCGCGCGTTCGTACCGCAGCCGTTCGAGCAGCGCCGCGTCGCCGAGCGAACCCGCGAAGCGCGCCTGCCGCGCGACGACCGCGAAGTCGCCGAGCGTCAGATCGCCGACGCGGTCGAGATCGGCCGGCGCTTCGCGCCCGAAAAAATGCGCGAAGGCGCGCCGCGCCCGGGCCGCATCGAGCGGCCGCATCTCGACCTTGAAGACGAAACGGCGCGCCGATGCGGGGTCGAGCTTCGCGGCATGGTTGGTCGCCGCGGCGAAGGGCAGGGGATGTTCCTCCATCCAGGTCAGCAGTTCGTTGACCTGACTGACCTCCCAGCTTTGCGCCGCATGCTGCCGGTTGGCGAGCAGCGAATCGACCTCGTCGAAAAAGAGCATCGCGCCTTCGCGCCGCGCGTCGGCAAAGGCCGCCGCGATCAGCCGCTCGGTCTGACCGACCCATTTCGACATCAGGTCCGACGCGCGCTTGACGACGAGCGGCCGCCCGAGCCGGCGCGCCAGCGCCTGCACCGCTTCGGTCTTGCCCGTTCCCGGCGGCCCGGTGAGCAGCAGCGAAAAATCCGCCGGCGCGCCGTCCCGCGCGACTTGCGCGAACAGCGCGGCAAGGTCGGTGTCGGCGCACAGCAAGGCCTCGTCGAAAGCGCGTGGCGCGCGCGGCTCGACCGTCGGGCCGCGCATCGCGCCGAGCACCGATCCGGCAAACCGTCCCGCGCTTTCGGCATCGCCCGCGAGCGCGGCAGCACGCGCCGCGACGCGGAACAGCGACGCGGCCTCGGGCGCCCGCGCTGCGAGCGCCGCCAGCGCGGGGTCGACCGCGACCTTCTCTTCGGCGCTCACCCGCTCGAGCATCGCCGGGCTGTGCGCCGCGCCGGGGAAATCCATCCGGATCGACAGGCTGAAACGGCGCAGGATCGCGGGGTCGGCGTCGGCGATGCAGTTCGAGGTCCAGATCACCGGCACGACATTGTCCTCGAGCAGCCGGTTGACGAACAGCTTCGATCCCGCTCGGCCGCGCACGCGGCCGCCCTGTTCGATCCGCGTGTCGCCCAGCAGATCCTCCATCTCGTCGAACAGCAACAGCGCGCGGCCGCGCTTTTCGAGCGTGCGCAACGCGAGGCGCAGCGCCGCGACGCGCTCGTGGCGCGCCGGTTCGTCGCCGTCGCGATCGGCCTCGCCCACCGCATGCAGCGGCTCGCCGGCGGCGGCGGCCAGCGTGCGCGCGAGTTCGGTCTTGCCGGTGCCCGGCGGCCCGTGGATCAGGATGTTGATCCCGCGCGCGCCCTGCTCGATCGCCCCGCGCAGCAGCGCGACCGCCAGGTCGGCCTCGCGCTGCTGCGCGGGGAAATCGGCGAGGGTATGGCGCGCCGCCTGCCGTTCGCCGAGTAGCCCGTCGAGCAGGCTCGCATGTCGCCCCGGCGGCGCGTCGAGCAGCCGCTCGAACGACCAGCAGAGACCAAGCTGAACATGGCCGTCCTTGCCCGACCAGCGTCCGACGAGGTCGAGCCGCACCACTTCGGCGCGGCGGATCGCATGCGGGGCGATCCCGGTCAGCGCACTCGCAAGCGCCTCGATGTCGAGACCTTCGGTCTCGATCAGCTGCACGAGACTGCGGGTCAGCGGGGCGCGGTCCAACGCCGTCGCGAGCAGCAGCAGCGCGCGTTCGTCGTCGGCGAGTTCGAGCGCGTCGGCCAGCCGGTTCGCCTGCGCCAGATTTTCGTCCTCGCGCCCAGCCGCTGCCATGTCTTCGGCGAGCAGCGCGGCGCGGTTCATATCCTTTCCCGCGAGCCCGAGCGCGGCCGCGCGCGGGCGCGCCCAGCCGAGCAGCGCGCGACCGGTCTTGCTTCTGCCCGGATGATCGAGCGCAATCGCCCGCGCGAGACCGCGGGCCCAATGACTGTCGTACAACATGAATCCCTGCTTCTAACCGGCGCGCGCAGACGCGCTGCGGGTCGCCGGACCAGCGTGATGTTTGGAACGATGGGGTCGCGGCGCCGTCCGATGGCGCACCGCGTCAGGAAGAACGCGCTACGACAGCGGGCGGACGCCGCAGGGTTTCGAACCCTGTATGCGATGGCGGTCCAACACGACGCGTCTCCAAAAAGCCCGAATCCGGGCGGGAAGGTCGGCGCCGATAGGCGATTTTGGCCGCTCGCGCAAGGGCGGGGTCAGCGGATCGCGCGCGAAGCCGCCGATCTTTGCGTCCACCAATAGAGGGGCAGGCCCGCCGCCATCAGGATCAGGCTCATCGCGCTGACGTCGATCCCGGCGCCCCACAGGGTCCAGACGGCGTAGATGAGCCCGAGCGCGGCGACGGGCATCGCGACGCCAAGGCGCAGCGCCGCGCCCGCGCAGGCGAGATAGAGCCACAGCGTCACCGAGGTCGAGAGTACCGCCATGAAATTGAACATCTCGGCGGTCGATTTGTTGTCGTTGAGGATGACACAGACGGTCGCGATCGCGCTCGACAGGATCAGCGCGTTCGCCGGGGTGCCGTGGCTGTTCGTCCGCGCGAACCAGTCGGGGAGCAGGCCCTGCCGCGCCAGCGTCGCGGGCAGCTCGGCCTGGATCAGCGTCCAGCCGTTGAGCGTCCCGAGCGCGCTCACCGCGGCGAAGGCGGCGATCAGCAACGCGGGTTCGTGCGACCAATAGGTTTCGACGAACAGCGAGAAGGGCGAGCCCGAGGCCGCGACCGCCTTCGCCGGCAGCATCAGGATGATCGCCGAGCAGACGATCAGGTAGAGGAGGCCGGTCGCGAGCGTGCCGATCATCGTCGCGCGCGGGATCGTCACCGATGGCCGGTCGACCTTGTCGGCGGCGACGCTCGCCGATTCGAAGCCGAGCAGCGCCCACAGGGTGAAGATCGCCGAGGCGCTGACCGTGGTCAGCGACAGCCCCTCGGCGGGGAAGGGCGTCAGCGCCACCGGCGCCGCGCGACCGAAGGCGACCGGGATCAGCACGATCACCACCGCCAGCGGCACCAGCTTGATCAGCAGCGTGGCGATCTGGAAGCGTCCCGCCGCGCGCGCGCCGCGCCAGTTGATCGCGGTGACGATCCAGATCAGCGCGATCGTCGCCGCGGCCATATGCTCGGCCAGCGCGGGGACGAAGATGCCGAGGAAGCTGACCGCAGCCACCGCCAGCGTCACATTGGCGGTCCACACCGATATCCAATAGGCCCAGCCGATCATGAAGCTGGGGATGCGGCCGAAGGCGCGTTCGACGAAGCCGGTCGGCCCGCCCGCTTCGGGAAAGGCGACGGTCAGCCGCGCGAGCACCGCCGCGAGCGCGAGCGCGCCGGCGATGGTGAGCGCCCAGCCCGCGACCGCGTTCCAGCCGAAGGGAGCGAGGCTCGCCGGGAGCAGGAACACCCCCGATCCGATCATGTTTCCCATGACCAGCGCGACGCACATAGCGAGGCCGAGCCGCTGGCCCGGCCCGGAGCCCTCTGTCAGCGGAGCATGCGGCCGATCAGAAATCCTTGCTGACCTTCAACCCGATCAAGCGCGGCCGGATGACATTGTCGTAGAAGACCCCGCCGGTCGAACTGATGCCGTCGGGATCGCCGCAGATCGATTCGCCGCACTGGACCGCGCTGTTCACGATGCCGCGGCTGTCGAACAAGTTGGTCGCGAACAGCTCGGCGCTCCAGTCGTCGGCCTTGACGCCGATGCTGACGTCGGCGGTCGTATAGGCCTTGAAATCGCCGACGATCGCATTCTCGAAGGTACGCAGGTCCGACCGGCGCTTGCCGATATGGTTGACCGCGAACTGGACATGGCCGTCGAGCCCCGCGACCGGGAAGTCGTAGCGCGCCACCGCATTGCCCTTGAACTTCGCGGTGACGGGCAGCCGCGTGCCCGCGGGCGCGAGCAGCGCGTTGGTCTGGCCCGGCGGGTCGATCGTGCAGTCGAACTGGTCGTTGGCGATCGCGCAGAAATCGCGGCGGATCGTCGCGTCGTTGTAACTGCCGCCGACATTGAGCGACAGTCCGCCCGAGCGATAGCCAAGGTCGAACTCGAAACCGCGGATGCGCGCGATGCCGGCGCTGCGAATCTCGGTCAGGCCGTTGGCGCCGAGGAAGGAGAGCTGGATGTCGTCCCAATCCTCCTGATAGACGGCGCCGTTGAAGCGCAGCGGGCCGAAGCTCGATTTCCAGCCGAACTCGTAATTGTCGAGCGTGTCGGGGCCATAGGGCGGCAGCGTGCCGCGGCGGTTGATGCCGCCGGGCCGGAAGCCGCGCGACCAGGTGCCATAGACGAGGACGTCGTCGGTGATCTTGTAGGTCAGGTTGAGCTTGTGGATGAAGCCCGTGTCCTTGGTCCGCTTGTCGAGGTTGGTGCACGGCGATCCCGCGACGACCGGCCCGGCGAAGCAGCCCGCGACCCCGGTGCTGCCGCTATAGCCGTCCGAATAGCCGAAAAAGCCGACGAGGCTGTTGTCGAACTTGTAGATGCGGCCGCCGCCGGTCAGCGTCAGCTTGTCGGTGATGTCGAAGCTGATCTCGCCGAACGCGGCATAGTCGCGGTCGACGCGAAACTGCTTGGTCAGCCAGATGTCGCTGTCGGTGCCCGGCACGGTGATCGCATCGGCGATATTGTCGACGATGTAATTCTGCTCGATATTGTGCGACTGGCGCTGCCAGAAGACGCCGCCGATGAAGCGGATACGCGCGTCGGCGGGTGAGGCGATGCGGGCCTCGAAGAAGCTCTTCTTATAACGGTCGATACCCTGGATATACTGGTTCGGGCTGACGAGATCGCCGTTGTTGTCATAGAAATAGGCGCCATAGCCATAGAGCGCGTCGTAGAAATAGGCATAGTCCGAATAGTCGCTGTCGACCACGGTCTTGCGCCGCAGATGGCCGCCGGTGACGGTGAGATCCCAGTTGCCGAGCTTGCCCTCGATCGTCAGCGCGGCCTGCAGCCATCTGTCCTTCGACAGCTCGCGATTATATTGCACGGTCTGCAGATCGTCGGTCACCGCGCTCGAGCGTTCCTGCGCGAAATTGCCGTTGGCGTTCTGCACCTGGCCCATGATCGTCGGGCGCAGCGTCCAGTCGTCGTCGAGCTCGATGCCGAGCGCGAGGCGCGCGCCATAGGTGTCGACGTCGTTATAGTTCTTCTCGACCAGCGCGGCATTGTCCTGCGTCGCCGCCGCGGTTCCCTGCTCGGCCTCGAGCGAGGGATAGACGCGGCTGCCGTGGATATTGTCGATATAGCCGCCGTCGTGGCGATACCAGCCGACGAGGCGCAGCGCGGCGCGATCGCTCAGCTTCGCGTTGATGAAGCCTTCGGCGACGCCGCCGATGTCGCCGTGCGCGACGCTGTTGAGTTCGAGGCCCATCGAGCCATAGGTGCCGCTGGTGTCGGGCGGATTGGTGACCAGCTTGATCGTGCCGGCCATCGAACTCGCGCCGTAGAGCGTGCCCTGCGGCCCCGCGAGCGCCTCGACGCGCGCGAGGTCATAGGCATGGATGTCGAGCGCGCCCTGGATCGTCGTGATCGGCATTTCGTCGAGATAGGTGCCGACCGTCGGCAGCGACGCCGAATGGTTGGCATTCTCGCCGCTCGCGACGCCGCGGAAATAGACCTGGCTGAAGCCGGGCCCGAGCGACTGGATCGTCACCGAGGGCAGGAATTTGACGACGTCCTGAAATTCCTTGACCTGCAGCTCGTTCAGTTTCTCGGTGCCGATCGCCGTGATCGCGAGCGGAACGTCCTGCAGATTCTGTTCGCGTTTCGACGCGGTGACGACGATGTCGTCGTCGTTTTTCGTGTTCGATTGCTGCGCGAACGCCGCGCCCGACGTGCAGAGCATCGTGCTGCCCAGCAGAACCGCCCCGCTCTTTGCTACCACCGCCCTCAAATACCGCATGAGAACCCCCCTCGAATGACAGCTATGTGACGCGAGCATGACGCGGCGCGGCGCAAGCGCAAGCATTGTTGTCGGAGCGGCGGGGCGCTTTGTCGAAAATGTCGGACCCTGTTGCCCAAACGCAACGAATTTGCGCGAACGCGCTTCAGCCGAATGCGGCAGGAATCCGCGGATAAGAGCCCAAAACCGGGCCCAGCGCCTCGCGCAGCGGGTCGAGCCACGCATCATAGGCCTGCCACTGGCCGACGCCGTCGCGGTTGATCGGGCGGCGCACCTGCTCGCTCGACGCGGTGCGCACGGCGCGGGCGTTGGCGTGAAAGGCCATGCAGTCCGCCTCGAACGGCTGGCCGAGGAAGGCGAGCATCGCGCGCACTTCGGCCTCGGGATCGTCGAGCAGCGCTTCGTGGATCACGCGGTGGACGGCGCCCGGCTGCACCGCATCGACATGCGCCATCAACCGCACATAGTCGCGGTAATAGGCGCCCATCTCGGCAAGGCCATAGCTGAACGCCTGGCCCTTCGCATAATGCTGGCGAAAGTTGGACCAGCAGCAATCGAGCGGATGCCGCCGCGCGTCGACGATCTTCGCGTTGGGCAGGATCAGCCGGATCAGCGGGACATAGAGCCAGTTGTTCGGCAGCTTGTCGATATAGAAGGGCTTGCCGGTCTTGCGCTGGACCCGGGTGCGGCGGAGGAAGGCGGCGCCCATCTCGGCCAGCTTTTCGGGCGATGCGTCCGCGATCGCCTCGACCCAGCGCGACCCCTCGCCCAGCGTCTCGCGTCCGAAGCCGAGCGCGAGCGCGGGAATGTCGGGCAATTCCATCGTCCCCTCGATCGCCGAATGGCTCGCGAGGATCTGCTCGACCAGCGTCGATCCGGCGCGCGGCATGCCGAGGATGAAGATGGGGTCGGGGGCGGGGTCGCCGCTACCCGTACGGTCGGCGAAGAAGCCGGCGGTGAAGGCCCCGATGGCGGCGTCGACGATGGCCGTGGTCTCGGCCGCCGCATAGCCGAGCTGGCCGGCGCGGATCGCATTGCCCGCGGCATAATGGCGAAAGGCGGCCTCGGCCTCGCCGGCGTCGTCATGGGCCTTGCCGAGCGCGAAATGGAGGTGCAGCCGGTCGTCGGCGCGACCCCGATCGGTCGTATCCGCGCCGTCCAGCGCCGCCTCCATCGCCGCGCGGTCGCCGGCGTCGAAGCGGATCGTCTTGAGGTTCGCAAGGCTCCACCACAGTTCGCCGAGCCCAGGATCGGCGGCGAGCGCGCGGCGATAGGCGGCGATGCTCTCCTCCTGCCGCCCCACGGTCTTCAGCATATGGCCATAGCTCATCCACAGCTTGGCGTGGTCGGGGAAGCGGCGGGTCAGTTCCTCGTAGAGCGCGATCGCCTCGTCATAGCCGCCGATGCGGCCGAGCGCCGCCGCCTTGAGGTTCGCGTGCGCCGGATTGTCCGGATCCTCGCCCAGCACCGCGTCGAGCGTCTCGACCGCCTCGGCATAGCGGTTCTGCTTGTAATAGACGGTCGCGAGATTGGCGCGCGCCGCGCCGAACCCCGGCGCCAATTCGAGCGCACGGCTCAGCAGCTTTTCGGCGTCGCCATAGCGCCCGATCCGCCCCGCGACCTCGGCGAGCATGCGGATCGCCGCGACGTCGGTCGCGTCCGCCTTCAGCCGCGCGCGTAGCGCGCCCTCGGCGTCGGGCAAGCGGTTCTCGGCGAGCGCCAGCGCCGCCTCGATCATCGCCGGATCGTGGATCGCGGCGCCGACCGCGGCGAGCGAGGCGTCCTGTGCCTCACCCTCGCGTCCGAGCGCGCGCAGGGCGTGCGCGGCGATGCGGTGCGCCTCCGCCGCGGTCGGCAGCGCGGAAACGATGGCGCGCGCCTGTGCGAGCGCCGCTGCGGGTTCGCCCCGCAACAGCCGGCGGGCATGGGCGAGCGCTTCGTCGACGGAAACGGTCGCCATGCCCGCGGCCGTCACGCCTTCGACCGCGCCTTGGCGATCGCCTGGCGCAGCGCGTCATAGCCGACCTGCCCCTGGAAGAGCTGATCGCCGACCACCCAGGTCGGGGTCGCGTTGAGCTGGAGCTGGCTCGCGATCGCGAGATTGCTGTCGAGCTCGCGCTGGAACAGCGCCTCGTTGGCGGTCGCGTCGGCGCTACCGTCGGTAATCACTCCGGCCTTCTGGGCGGCCGCCGCGATCGCCGACCGGTCGAGCGAGCTCGCCGCGAACATCGCGTGGTGGAAGGCGTCATATTTGCCCTGCCGCGCCGCGGCGAGCGCCATCAGCGCGGCGTCGCGGCTCTGGGCGGAGATGATCGGCAGCTCGCGGAACACGACCTTCAGCCGCTTGTCCTCGCGGATCAGCCGGTCGACATCGGGAACGCTCGCGCGGCAGAAGGCGCAGGCATAGTCGGTGAAGACGACCAAGGTCACGTCGCCGTCGGCGTTCCCCGCCCAGGCGCCGGCATAGGGCTTTTCGAGCGCGGGGCGGATCGCGCCGATTGCCTTGGCGATCTCGCGCCCGCGCTGCGCCTCGAGCGCTTCGGGGATGATCTGCGGATTGGCGCGGATATAGTCGGCGACGATGGTTTCGACCTCGGCCTTGCTCATCCCGCCGCCGAAGCGGCCGCCGAGCCAGAAAGCGGCGCCGATGAGCAGGATCGCGCCGAGCGCGAAAAGCCAGCCGCGCGCCCTGAAATCATCCATGGAGGTCCCCTGCACGCGCGCCGGCGGCGTCGCGGTCATTGCTTTGGTGCGCTGCGGCGCCTTCGCGGGGCTTGCAGGCGCGATATGCGGCGTCCGGTCGTCGTCCTCGGCCAGGGCAGGCGGCGCCGACGGCGTTTCGGCGGCGACCGGCGGCGCGTCGGCGAATAGCGGCAGGTCTGCCGCTGCGGGCTTCGTCTTGCGCGCTTCGGCTTCCTCGCGCGCGAGCAATTGCTCGAGCCCCGAGGGCGGTGGCGCGGGTTCCTCGCGCGGCGCGGGGCGCAGCTTGGTCGCCGCCTCGCCGAGGCCGTCCTTGCCCGCCTTCGCGACCTGGCCCAGCCCCGCCTTCGTCTTGTCGGCGACCTCGCCGAGTCCGCGTCCGGCCTCGCTCGACAGCTTTCGGGCCTTGTCGCCGAGCGCCATCTTGTCCCACGCCTTGCCGCTCGTCGCGGCGGCTGCGCGTCCGGCCTTGGCCGAGCCGCGACCGACCGCGCGCGCGCCGCGCGCGACCGCGCTGGCCGTGGCGGCGGCGGCCTCGCGCGAACGGCGCGGAATCTCCATCGCCTCGACGCGCGCGGGAATGTCGGCGCGTTCGCCGGCGCGGATCGTCCAGTCGGCGAAGGCGCCGGCGCCGTTTCGCACCGCGCTCCAGAAGCCCGCGGCGCCCGCGCGAATCCGCTCGGGCTTGATCAGCGGGTCGCGCGGCGTTTCCGCGCGCGCCTCATAGCGCGTCAGATCGAGGCCCACCGGCGGACCGTCCTTCGGCTTGGCCAGGCCTTCTTCGGCCTTGGGTGCGGGCGCGGACCCTTGCGTCGGCGCCGGGTCGCGCAGCCAAGGCTGGTAATATTCTTCTTTTTTATCTGTCACTTATTGCCCTCGGCATCGTCGGATTGCGATGCGTTCCGTCTGGTTCGCGCGAATCTAGCGCCGTTTGCGCGTCCGTTCCACCTCGGCGCGCGCGACGAGCGAAATATCCTGTGCGCGAATCCAGTCGGGGGAGCCTTGCGGAAGGCCTTGCATCGCCATCTCGGCATTACGCAGCGCGAGCCCCGGCTGTCCACCCTCGAGGCTGTAGCGCTCCGCCGAGGCGAGCGCCGCCCGCGCCTGATCGCCCCTGGCGGCATAGACGATGCCGAGCTGGTACCAGGCGAAGGGGTTTTCATTGTCGAGCGCGACCGCGGTCTTCAGCACCTCCTCGGCCTCGGGATAGTTGGCGGGGTCCTCGGTCGCGATCAGCGCATGCCCCAGCGTCCCGGCGATCAGCGGCGCCGAATGCGAGTTGGCGACCGCCTTGCGCAGCGGCGCGATCGCTTCCTTGGGATGCCCCGATTCGAGCAGCACCTGGCCTTCGAGCTCGAGGAAATAGGGGTCTTCGGGGTCGGTCTTGAGAAGCGCCTCGGTCTCGGCGAGCGCCTTGTCGGGATAGGCGCCCTTGTGCCACGCATAGGCGCGGGCGTAATGCGCGGGGACGCTGTTGTCGCTTTCGGGATAGAGGCGCAGCGTCTTTTCGGGTTCGGCGATATAGCCGACGAGCTTCGCCTTCACGCGCTTGAAGCGCTTTTCGATGCCGGGGTCGCTCGGCTTGTTCCACGACGGGTCGACGACATAGACCTCGCGCAGCGCCTGGATGCGGTCGCCCGACAGCGGGTGGGTGCGGCCATAGGCCTGGTCGTCGTCCTGCTTCACCGCATAGCGGAATTCGATGTTCTGCAGCTTCTTGAAGAAATCGAGGCTGCCCTTGCCGCTGATCCCGGCCTTCGACAGATATTGCGCGCCCGCGGCGTCGGCGGTCGCTTCCTGGACGCGCGTGAAGGCGAGGAATTTGCCGAGCGCGGCCTGCTGGCCCGCCATCATGATGCCCATGCCCGCATCGCCGCCGCCCGCCGCCATCGCCGCGGCGCCGAGCAGCAGGCTGAGGATCGAGATGCCGGTCGCGACCTTGGCGCCTTCGCCGACGCGGATCGCGTGGCCGCCCATGATATGGCCGAGCTCGTGCGCGAGCACGCCCTGCACCTCATTGGCGCTGTCGGCCGCCTCGATCAGCCCGCTGTGGACATAGATGTCCTGGCTGCCCGCGACGAAGGCGTTGATGCTGCGGTCGCTGAGCAGATGGACGCGCACCTGGCCGGGGCGCAGCCCCGCCGCGACGGTGATCGGGTCCATCATGTCCTGCAGCAGCGCCTCGGTCTCGGCGTCGCGCAGGATCGACTGCGCCATCGCCGGCCGCACCGCGACCGCGAGCAGGACCAGAAACGTCAACAGGATACGGAAAAGGGCGCGAGAGTCCCGCCCGCCGAACGCGGCCTGCTGGAGCGAAGCGGTCATCGCCGCCTGTCTTGCGCCGGGCGCCTGAACCTCGAATGAAGCCATGACGGGATTATCGGGGGCGACGCCCGTCAACGCAAGGCGCGAGATGGTGTTTTTGCGGTCGGCCGCCCGAAAGGAAAAACCGTGCGTTCCCGCCTTCGCGGGGACACACGGCTTCTCATCGAAATGCGGCGATCGCGCTCAGTTCCCGAACGTGCGCTGCCACCAACCGCGGCGCGGTTCGCCATCGGGCCCTTCTTCGTCCACCGGCGCCTCGTCGGCCGCGACCGCGGCGACGGCTTCGAGCGTGTCCGTCTCGGGCGCCGCTTCGGCGGCCGCGGCCTTCTTGGCACGGCTCGCGCGCTTGCGGACCGGCTTGGCCGCCGGCTCGGCCTCGACAGCCTCGGCAGCCGGCGCTTCCGCGACCGGCGCTTCGGCTTCGGGGGCTGCAGCAGCAGCCTCGACGGCCGGCTCCGCCTCGACCGTCTTGGCCTTGCGCGGCGCGCGCTTGCGCTTCGGTTTCTCTTCAGCGGCCGGCGCTTCCTCGGTCGCCGCTTCGACGGCTGCCGTTTCGGCCGGCGCTTCGGCTGCGATCTCGGTCACTGCCTCGGCCTCGGTCTCCTCGACCTTGCGCCCGCGTCCGCCGCGGCGGCGCTTCGGCTTCGCCTCGGCCTCCTCGGCTTCGGCGACGGCCGGAGCCTCGACTTCGGCGGGGGCTTCCTCGTCGGCGGCGGCATCGGCTTCGATCACTTCGCCATCATGCTCGACGGTCTCGCCGTCACCGGCTTCGCCGCCCTCCTCGTCGCGGCGGCCGCGGCGGCCGCGACGGCGGCGGCGGCGGCGCTTGCGGCCTTCGCCGTCCGCTTCGCCCTCATCGCGCTCGCGGCGGGCGGGGCGCTCGTCTTCCTCGGCGTCCTCGTCTTCCTCCTCGTCGACGATCTCCTCGTCTTCGTCATCCTCGATCGGTTCGATCGGGGCGAAGCTGCGGCGCTGGAGCGGCGGCGGGCCGCCGACCTCGATCGCCATGCGCGCGCCCTCGGTCTCGCCGTCGGGCAGGATCTCGACGCTGACGCCGTACAGCTCCTCGATTTCGCGCAGCTCGCGGCGCTTTTCGTTGAGCAGGTAGAAGGTCGCTTCCTGGCTCGCGCGCAGGGTGATCTTGCTGCCCTTGCCGCGCGCCGCTTCCTCTTCGATCAGGCGCAGCGCGCTGAGACCCGCCGACGAGGCGGTGCGGACGAGGCCGGTGCCCTCGCAATGCGGGCAGGGGCGGGTCGAGGCCTCGAGCACGCCGGTGCGCAGCCGCTGGCGGCTCATCTCCATCAGCCCGAAGCCCGAGATGCGGCCGATCTGGATGCGCGCACGGTCGTTCTTCAGCGCTTCCTTCATCGCGCGCTCGACCTTGCGGACGTTCGAGCCATGATCCATGTCGATGAAGTCGATCACGATCAGCCCCGCCATGTCGCGCAGGCGCAGCTGGCGCGCGATCTCGTGCGCGGCTTCGAGGTTGGTGCTGAGCGCGGTCTGCTCGATATTATGCTCGCGCGTCGAGCGGCCCGAGTTGATGTCGATCGACACCAGGGCCTCGGTCGGGTTGATGACCAGATAGCCGCCGGACTTGAGCTGGACGACCGGATTGAGCATGCCCGCGAGCTGGTCCTCGACGCCGTAGCGCTGATAGAGCGAGACCGGGTCGGCATATTGCTTCACGCGCCGCGCGTGGCTCGGCATCAGCAGCTTCATGAACTGCTTCGCGGCCTTGTAGCCCTCGTCGCCCTCGACGAGCACTTCCTCGATGTCCTTGTGATAGATATCGCGGATCGCGCGCTTGACGAGGTCGCTGTCCGAATGGATCAGCGCCGGCGCGCTCGACCCCAGCGTATTCTCGCGAATCTCGTCCCACAGGCGCGCGAGATAGTCGAAGTCGCGCTTGATCTCGACCTTGGTGCGGCTCATCCCCGCGGTGCGGACGATGCAGCCCATCGTCGGCGGCAGCGCGAGCTCGTCGATCATCGCCTTCAATTTGCGGCGGTCGGCGCCGTTCGAAATCTTCCGGCTGATCCCGCCGCCGTGCATCGTGTTCGGCATCAGCACGCAATAGCGGCCGGCGAGCGACAGATAGGTGGTCAGCGCGGCGCCCTTGTTGCCGCGCTCTTCCTTGACGACCTGGACCAGCATCACCTGCCGGCGGCGGATGACGTCCTGAATCTTGTAGCGGCGGCGCAGCGACATGCGGCTTTCGCCGTCCTCGTCGTCGCCCCGGCGGCCACGCCCGCGGCCCCGGCCGCCCTTGCGGCCATCGCGCCCGCGGCGCCGGCGGTCGCCGCGGCCGTCCTTGCCCTCCTCGGCGCCCGGCTCGCCGTCACCGGTCTCGGTTTCGCTACCTTCGTCGTCGCCTTCGCCTTCGGCCTCTTCGCCAATGGTTTCGGGAGCGGGGGCGTCGCCATTCTCGTCGTCATGCTCCTCGACGTCGGCGACATCGCCTTCGAGCTCGTCGAGATCCTCCTCGGCGCGCATCGCCGCCTCGGCGGCATGCTCGGCCTCTTCGCGAAGCAGCGCTTCGCGGTCTTCCTTGGGAATCTGGTAATAGTCGGGGTGGATTTCGCTGAAGGCCAGAAAGCCGTGGCGGTTGCCGCCATATTCGACGAACGCCGCCTGCAGCGACGGTTCGACGCGGGTGACCTTGGCCAGATAGATATTGCCCTTGAGCTGCTTGTGCTCGGCGGACTCGAAATCAAACTCCTCGATGCGGTTTCCCTTGGTGACGGCGACCCGGGT
>Ga0182745_1000929_pt1 | contig 29636 bp, 21 predicted proteins | sample eDN3rd30CKraftBY_FD_128523 | JGI IMG/M metagenome (GOLD analysis project Ga0182745, IMG submission 128523) | Enriched backyard soil microbial communities from Emeryville, California, USA - eDNA 3rd pass 30_C Kraft BY (version 2) (version 2) | ecosystem: Environmental > Terrestrial > Soil >... | reverse complement strand
CCGGCTTTGCGGCGCAGCATGATCCGTCCTGCCACCCGTGTTTCGGATCCCAGGACCCCATTTTCAGCAGGGGCCAATAGGCGGGCTTCACGGATAGAAGCATGATCTTCAAACAGCTGACCGAAGGGGTCATGCCCTAATTCCTTGATTTTCTGCAGCTTATCGATGCGGGCTTGTTCGAAACGGTCAGGCTTCATGATGGAAAACTAAGAAAGGTCAAAGGTCAAAGGAGTGGACGCGCCACAGGGACGCCGCATTTTAGACCAGTTTGGTCTATCATGTGCCCGCGTTGAGGGAGTTTCACTTGATGAAAGACTGAATACCGCGAGGCAAGTTCGCCACAAGATTTACAAAAACGCTCTAGTGCCCTGTCAGGGCTTGGATTTCGGGCACATGATCGACCAAACTGGTTTAAGATAGCATGGGAATTTCTTTGCTGCGAACGAGATTTCAGGCAGGTTCTCAGGGAAGCTTCAGCTCATGCTCGCCAATGCTTAGAATGGTGAAATCACGAGCCGGGTAACGACACACGTAGTCCACAATTTGTTCAACCGTTAACTGATCGACAGCCGCATGCACGTCGGCCAGAGTATTGATCTTTTTCAAATGAAACCAATCCCGGGCCAGGGCACTGGCGCGGGAACCGGTCGATTCCTGCTGCATGATCAATGAACTTTTCGCACGGGCCTTGCATCGAGCCAGTTCTGCAGACTCAATTCCGGAACCGAGCTTCTGCATTTCTTCCAGCATCACTTCCAGCGTCTCCTGGGCACGCTCGGAAGTCGTCCCGGCATAGGCTAGGACGCGTCCTTCAGAAAGCAGGCTGTTGAGTGTGGCATAGACCGAATAACATAACCCCCGTTTCTCACGGACTTCCGTGAAGAGTCGGGAACTGCTGCCTCCGCTCAAAATGTTGACAGCCGCCCAGGCGGCATAGTAATCCGCGTGTCCATAAGGAACAGAATTATACGCCAGTCCAAGATGAGTCTGGGTCGATTCATGATGGAGATGCCGCCCCAGATGCGGTCCCGGCAGACGCACCAGTGGAGGATCTTGAACGACCTGCCAGTCACCAAATGCCGCTTCCACAGCATCACGAACTTCCGCTGCCTGGACATTCCCGGCCACTCCAATCAGCGTCCCGTTAGGATGCACAGCCCGATCATAGAATGCCTGGATTCCTTCCAGAGAAATCTGTGAAAGTTCTTCAAGTGAACCGTCTGTCGGACGGTTCCAGGGGCTGTCATAGCAGTATTTGCGCAGCTCGGTGAGGACTTTTCGTTGAGGTTCATCCTCTTCCGCCAGCAGACTTTGTTCGATTCCACTCATGACCGCTGCAAACTGATCCGCAGGCAATACAGGCCGCCGAAGAATGTCTGCATAGATCGGGATGGTCTGCAGCAGATTGTCTGCGAGAGTGGCCCCGGAGAAGGAGAGAAAATTCCAACCGACATTTTCGCTGCGCTGCACTCCCAGATTGTCGAGGGCACTGGAGATTTGTCGGCTGTTGAGGCGACCCGCCCCGCGAGTCATGAGATCGCACAGTGCGGCAGCGGTCCCGTTTTGACCAGCCGGTTCATGCACCACCCCTGCTGGCGTCATGATGGTGAAGGAAGCGGATTGCACATGCCGCATCTCTTCCACCAGCAACGTTAAACCGTTGGGAAATTCGAAAACCTGAATCGACTGTTCGTTCATAAGGGCAAATGAAAAGTTGACGATCGAAAACGGCAGAGTTTAGGGGATTCTCCCACGGCACGTAAGCCAGTGATGATCGGCTGTGAATGGGAGTCCTGAAAACGAGCGCAACTTTCGAACTCAAAATTCGATGCGGTCACGTTTCCATCATGTGCGAGGAACATGTCCTTCAGCACAACCCCTTCAGCACAATCCCTTCAGCACAATCCCTTCAGCACAATCCCTTCAGCACAACCGTAGCAATCCTTGCCGAAAACTTTGTCCCGTGATCTTCGGCATCGATCACGGAGGCCGCTCCGGGATGATCGCCAGAAATCATGCCGTCGGATTCTCCGGGACCTTGACTGGGGTGATTGATCCCAATGGGAAGCTTGTCAAAACCAACATTGCGCGGCTCTGTTCAGACAATATGTTACCCGGCATGTTACCCGGCAGCTTGTGCTCGCATCTCCACCCGCCCTGTCCACACTCGCGGGCGATCTGCAATCGTTTCATGACGAATGTTAAGGAATGACTCTGCTGGCGGAAACGAAAATGGACCGGGGAATCCTTCGCCCATTGGGGGAGTACCGGTTCATTCGAAACGATGCTGGATTTACTCCACGGACGGAATCCATTCAGGCGGAAGCACTCGGGCGTAAAGCAGAACGACCAGTCCCACCAGAGCGGCAAGCGTAATGCTGTGCCAGAAAACAGCCCGCAGAATGGTGCCTTCTTCTCCTTCTTGTTCGGTGGCCACGGAGGCGACCACCAGACTTTGAGCATCGATCATCTTTCCCATCACGCCTCCGGTTGTATTGGCGGCAGCAGTCAGGACCGGGTTCAGTCCCAGTTGCTGGGCGGTGATTTTCTGCAGACCGCCGAACAGAACATTGGAGGAGGTATCGCTGCCCGTTAAGGCCACGCCCAGCCATCCCAGCAGGGCACTGAAGAACGGAAACAGGAACCCCGCGCTGGCAAAGGCCAGTCCCATGGTGGCATCGAGTCCAGCCGCTTTGGTTGTGAATCCCAGTGCGAGCATTGCGGAGATGGTCAGCAGTGAAAGGCGCACCCGCATCAATGTTCCTCGGAAAATCCGAAACAGCTCCCATGGACGCATTCCCAGCAGCAGCCCGCTCAAGATGCCTGCCAGCCACAAGCCGGTGCCGGTCGCGGAAAGCCAGTTCACCGTGAAGACGGCAGCTTCCGCAGTGGGCTTGGCCACAACGGGCGGCATGCGGACAATACCCCGATCCAGCCAGGGAATCGGGATGTCGATCCGCGAAATCGACAGTGGTGTTTTCGGGTCGCCAACAGAATGTTCGATGTCTCGCCCGATCAGTTGGGGAATGCCCCAGTTGAATTCATTAAGAGCCTGTTTCACCTGTGGAATTCCCCACAGGAACAGCACCAGCGACATAACCACCCACGGAAGCCACGCCTGCAGGAAAGTCGGGCGATCAGACCGGGGTGAAGAGGGTGAAGACACCGACGTTTCGACAGAACCGACAGCAGACACGGGAGCCGGGCGCCAGAATTTAAGCAGCACTACGCAGGCGGCCATCGATACCAGCGAGCTGATGAGATCGACCAGCCAGGGACCGTGAAAATTGCTGACCAGGAACTGCATCAAGGCAAAACTTGCGCCCGCCACCAGACAGGCCGGCCAGACCTCAAGCACCCCTTTGCGTCCCGCCATCGTCCAGATGATCCAGGTGGGGACAATCAGTGAGAAGAACGGCAAAATCCGTCCGGCAGCCGCACTGAGCAGCTCCACGGGAAGCCCCGTGACCGCCGCCAGTGCAATGAGTGGCGTCCCCAGTGCGCCGAATGCCACCGGGGCTGTATTCCCGATCAGGGCGAGTGTCGATGCCTGAAGCGGATGAAACCCGAGTCCCACCAGCATGGCTGCCGAAATCGCCACCGGTGTCCCGAATCCGGCAGCCCCTTCGATGAACGCACCAAAGCTGAACGCGACCAGCAAGACCTGAATCCGGCGATCACCAGACAGGTTCGCAATCGAATCCTTGACCACTTCAAATCCACCGGACTTGACGGAGATGTCATACAGAAAAATGGCATTCAGTACGATCCATCCAATCGGCAGTAAACCATAAAGTGCTCCATGCAGCGCCGCCAGCCCCGCCAATTCCGGCGGCATGCGATAGATCAGAATCGCCACAAGTAAGGCAGCCCCCAGCCCCAGCAATGCGGCCAGATGCGCCTTCACATGCCCGAACGCCAGCAACCCCAGCAGGACCACCACGGGAAACGACGCGACCAGCGCGGACAGGAAGACATTTCCGAAGACGGGAGAATAAATCTGGGTCCACGGAGTCATGCAATGGCCTTGCTTGAAGAAAATTCGCTTTGTCGGAATGAAAAATGACGCGCGAGACCCACCACAAGTGGCAGGTCTCTTTTCTTCGGTGGATTGCAGACGATCCAGATTCTTTCAGCATGCGAGGAGTCTATCTGAATGGGAATTGCTTTGGCGACAGACTACTTCGTCTCCACAGCAGGAGCAGATTCCAGAGCGGAAGCCGGTTCCGCAGGCGAATCCGTTTTTGCTGCCTGATCGGCCTTGTCAGCCTGATCTGTGAAAACAGCAGCTTCCCGACTGGGATCGTAGGGGTTCGCCTGTTCCCATTCTCGCCAGTAGTCGGCAGCACGCACCTGTCGCCAGTTGCTCAGTGCGGATCCGATATGGGTATAAAATGTGTACATCTTATTGATGTCTTCCCGTGACTGTTTGCGAGTGGTGGCAATGCACCAGTCCATGGCTTTCTTCAACTGGTCGTCTGGGATCAAAAGTTCCCGGGGGGCAATAGACATCCATTCCAGATGGTGCCCGGTGGCAATGACTCGTCGATATTCCGGTTCATCAATCGGGGTCTCCACGGCTGCTTTTCCATCCGGCCAGTTCGTGGGCCAGTAACCTTCGGCAAATTGTGACGCACTGATCGCGTCGCGAACTCCTTCGAGATAATGGTAAACCTGCTTGTGACAGTCCGGGGAGAGGATGTTGAAGTCATCATCCAGCCGCAGCAGCAACATCAGCGAGTAGACGCGATGCGTTCCCGCACAAACCCCTTTTGTCCGTTCGCCGCGCATCAGACGTTCGGCCAGAAGGTCGAACGAGTAGTGCCGGCCCTCGGCGCCGATCCATTCTTTTTCCGGGCAGATCCACAGCCCAAAGGCCATGGCTGTCCATTCTGTTTCCCGTTCATCCAGACGGAAATCCCGCATGGATTCCTGTAAGACATTGTATAACGTGGCATCGCGACGTGATGGACCATAGATCGGCGTATCGAGTGGAGCATTGGCTTCGGTCACGCAGGCCAGCAGATGGTCATGGTGGTAGGAGGCCCCGGTATCGGTCCCCCAGTGAATTCCAATTCCACGAGGCCGCTCTTCCAGGAAAGGCTTGATCTCTTTCCCCCAGGAGTCCGCAAATCGAGCGGAATCCGTCAAAAAGGCCAGCATGTCTGCACCGGAAATCGACTTGGGATTCTGAAATGTGGCATCCACCCCCCAGGTTCGCAAAGCATGCTCGATGAAGTTCGGCTTCATCTGATGCTTGTCGAAGATCGGCTGGATCTGGTCCAGAACCATGGCCAGGTCTTCGTCCGAAATCAGATCATCTCGCTGATAAGGACGCGAGATCGGAATGGGCAGCTTGCGATCGACTGGAACTGGTGTAAAACGTTCTGCTTTGATCAATGGCAATTCGTTCTGCACCATGGATCGAGTTTCTGAGTTTGCCAGCAGATAGGCAGCCCCAAAGGCCCCCACCAGCAACAACTGCACAGCCACCAACGGCATCCAGGAAGAGCGGTTTTTCATCATGATCGGGTCAGTTTCTGTCGGGAGAGGAGGAGAATTGCCAGGCACGCATCACGGGCTGCACGTCTTTAGAAAAGATCGTGCCGTCATTCCAGGGGATGCTTCCGGACGAAGACCACTCCTTTATTGTCTGCGTATTTCTTTTCCCAGGCAGCGGAGTCTTCCAACTGTTTAATGAGTGCATCCCGGCCTTGCAGCTCCATGACCACGGTGTTCACACCATAACGGTCCAGGCGATCCTGCCAGTTGACTGAACCCCGGGAAACGTCCAGATAATCTTGCCAGACCTGTTCCGGCACCAGATGGGCGTGGGAATTCACGAAGACCTGAATCCCGTCCGGACCGGCCCATTGGAGATAGTCACCCCATTCATAGGTATTGAAGACCAGTCCGATGGGAGGGTGTCGTTTCAAATAGTCGGTCAGATCGATGGGAGTAAGTGGAGAGACGCTGCTGCGATATTTCTTTTCCGCCCGACGAGGATCTTGCTCGCGTCCATGCACCGAGGCCACACCAAACGGTGTATACGCAAAGGCAATCCAGGCAATCCCCAGTGTGACCACGGTCCACAGCCCGCCGGATCGGGACACTTTGGTTCGCGGACCATGCCAGCGTTGCCAGATTGCTGCGGTATGGAGTCCCAGATAGTAGGCTGTTGCGGGAGCCCACCAGATAATCATCCGGGAGTGCCATAACATGCCCACTCCCAGGCCGATCAGCAGCAACACTTCCCGGGCGCTCACGCGCCGCGGACTCATGCGGTAAACGGCCACCAGGGCCAGCGCCAGACAGAAGGCGGCTTGCCCCTGTTTCATCCGCAACGTCAATGGGTCCCATTCCAGGAGTGAGGTCAGATTGATGTTTTTCGAAACCGCGAAAACTTCCGCATAAGCTGCAATTCCATAGGGGTTCAACAGAACGGCGGCAGCGGCCAGTTCTGTGGAGAGCAGCAGCCCCCGCACTCCCCGGTCAGCAAGGACCAGCTTCCACTTTTTCCCATGCCGGTAAACATCCAGCGCCCGGCCGACAGTGAACGCTCCCAGTAACAGCAATCCCATGATGAACGAGCCATGCACATTGGCCCAGAGAGCAAATGTGGCGGGAATGGCGAACATGTACCATCTTCGCCAACGAGAAGAACTGGCCATCATCAATACAAATGTGAAGCAGACCAGACCGGCCAATTGGGGACGAACCACTAGGATCTGCTGATAACTTCCCCAATAGAACGCCACCAGGGTCAGCAGGGCCGCCCCAAGATTTCGTGTTCGTCCATAGACGCAGAAACTCAGCAGGCCGGCAACCAGAACGATTCCCAGACCATTCAGAAACTGGATTCCAGAGACGCCGTAAGCTTGAATCATTTCATAGGCGCCCACCTGTGTCAGCCAGGGAAGATCCACAAAAGGAACCCCCCGCGCCAGGGGCATGGTCGGTTCCAATTGAGGAACAGCCCGGTGTTCCACGATCCACCTGCCATAATTGAGATGCCCCCAGAGATCCGTATGCCAGACCGGAAGAACATTCGAATAGATGTACAGGACCGCCAGGGCGATCGTCAGCCAGACCACAGAAACATTCGCCTTCAACCAACCCGGGGTGCGGTCCTGCAGCAATGCCACATTCGGCTGGCCATCTTCAGTCAGATACTTTGTTTCCACAGCAGGCTCATGATTCATTCGGGACACATTATTGTCTTTATTGTTTCTGACAATTGTACTCATAAGATCAGTCCGAACTCAGGCTGGGACAAATTCAGATTGGGCAAAAAATGGAATTCGTTGTTGCCGCGACGCACCGAGACTCCGTCTCGAAACCAGTGACCAACTGACGGCATTTCTTGTCGGCCTTTTTGCTGTGCCAATTTCGGAGTGGATCGTCCCCGCATGGCCCACGTTTCTACCGCATCGCATGGGGCGGTTCGTCTTTGGAAACGCATGTTTTGTGGAATCCGGCCACAGCAGTCAGCTTTAACCTATGCTGCCTGAAAGACGCATGTCGATCTTGAAAAGCTGTGTCGATTCAAAAAAAGTGGGCTCTGGCGAATGTCTGTCGATTGTTCCGCGTGCAACACTTTTGTTGATTTGTCGCGAAAAGGCCACTCGGAGTCTGTCCGAAAAGGGGCTTTACCAGGCGAAATCAAGCGATTTGTGTTCGGACTGTGTTCTGATCAAAAAGGCCGAAACAGCCGAATTCCGAGGATTCGTCGATGCAGATTGACGAAGCTCAAAACACAGAAGAGCTGATCGCGGTGCAAATTGACTTTTCCGGGCAGGCCCTGAAGTCCGAAGAATCAAAACTCGCCAGAAGAATGAGACGATTCGAATGTGCCTGCGGGATGAAGTGCACCCGTGGCTCTTCGATTTTTTCGTCCTCAAGATGAAACTTTCGTCAGACCTGTCCTTCAGAGATCATGCTCAGACTCAATCATTCGGAAAGAGTGCGTTTTCTTAAAGCATTCGGTGACAAGTGATTAGAGCAACAGGCTGCAATTTGTGATATGAAAGAACGCAATCTGCCTGGGGCAATTCCTCCACATGGAACAATTATTGCTAAGAAATAAATATCGCCAAAAAAATAGCGGCGGCTATTCCCTGAAGGTGCGATTTTTCTTTTGAGAGCTCCATGAAGATGCCCATCACCCGCATGCAGACAATCCGGGTTCATTCGAGGTCTCAGAACATCGTGCAATATGAATGGCAATGGCTGTGGCCGAAACAAACGCGCAGTGCAGGCATGCACAATGCGTTCACGCTCATTGAGCTGCTGGTTGTGATTGCGATTATTGCGGTGCTGATCGCGCTCTTACTGCCAGCGGTTCAGCAGGCCCGGGAAGCGGCCCGCCGCTCGCAGTGCAAAAATAACCTGAAGCAGATCGGGCTGGCGATGCACAATTATCACAGCAGCAACAATGTTTTCCCGCCCAGCTTCTGCCTGAATCCGGCGATCAATGGGTCTTCCTGGTCCATTCACGGTCGTTTGATGCCCTTTATGGACCAGTCGAATCTCTATAATCAAATCGATTTAAGCGTGGGTTGGAGTAATTATCAGATCCTGAGCGGGTTTCGTGTCCCAGTTTATATCTGTCCTTCCGATGTGAATGGAGATCGCCTGCGAGATCCGGGAAATGGAGGGCCACTTCTGTATCCCACGTCCTATGGATTCAATTTTGGATCGTGGCTGGTGTACGATCCGAATACCAATACCGGCGGGGATGGTATCACGCATCCTAATAGCAAGATTACGATGGCTCACATCACCGACGGCACCAGCAATACCCTGTTGGCCTCGGAAGTTCATGCCTGGACGCATTATACACGTAATGGAGGGCCGCCCGACGATCTTAAGAATCCCACGGCCATTCCACCCGCCAGCCGGTTTCTGGAAGTGATCGGAACGGGCGGTACCGATCGGCTGGTGGAAGGGACCGGGCATACGGAATGGGCCAACGGACATTCCCATCACAGCGGGTTCACCACCGTGGCCACCCCCAATACCAACATCAAATATGAATTCGGCGGCGTGACCTATCAGCACGTCGACTTCTCTTCTCAGCAGGAGGCCAAAAGCCCCACTGCCCCCAGCTATTCACTGGTCACCTCCCGCAGTTACCACACCGGGATGGTCAGCTCCGCCATGGCAGATGGCTCGGTTCGCAGCATCAGCGAAAACATCAACAGCGGCGTCTGGCGAGCGCTCGGCACACGCAGCGGGGGTGAAGTCGTCGGTGAGTTTTAATGCTCATCGTGTCCCCACCACCGTGCCCCCACCACCATCGTTCGTCACGACTTCGTAGCGCTGTGATACGAGGTTCACATCGCCAAGCCCAGGGCTTTGGCCACTTTGCGGCTCTGCTCCATCGCAGCCATGAAGGCGTCCGGGGTTAAGGACTGGGCGCCGTCGCTCATGGCCTTTTGAGGATCGGGGTGGACCTCGATGATCAGTCCATCCGTTCCCACTGCCACGGCCGCGGCGCACATCGGTCCCACAAGCGAAGCAATCCCCGTTCCATGGCTGGGATCGATCACAACGGGAAGATGAGTCCGCTCGCGCAGATAAGGGACGGTGGCCAGCGGAAGTGTGAAGCGGGTATGTGTTTCAAATGTACGGATGCCTCGTTCGCAGAGAATGACTTCCTGGTTTCCCTGGTCCAGAATGTATTCCGCAGCCAGCAGGAACTCATCGATCGTGGCACTGGGGCCCCGTTTGAGCAGGACTGGCTTACGGAGTTCTCCCACCGCTTGCAGCAGATGATAATTCTGCATGTTTCGAGCCCCAATCTGCAGTACGTCTGCATACGTGGCCACCAGTTCGACATGATGCGGTGTCATCACTTCTGTCACAATGGCCAGCCCAGTTTCATCGCGGGCGGCGGCCAGCAGTTTGAGGCCATCTTCTTTCATCCCCTGGAACGCATACGGACTGGTCCGGGGTTTGAAGGCACCGCCTCGCAAGCCTTTGGCACCGGCTGATTTGACCGCGCGGGCGGCCTCCAGGATCTGGGCTTCACTTTCCACGGAGCAGGGACCGGCAATCACGCCGATCTGTCCCCCGCCAATCACCAGGTCACGTATTTTGATGACCGTTGCGTCCGGCTTGGTTTCCTTGCTGGCAACTTTGTAAGGAGCCAGAATTGGAACCACTTTTTCCACATCTTCCAGCGACTCCAGGGTCTCTCGATCTGTATTTCGTTTGTCTCCCACAGCGGCAATGACAGTCCGTTCGGTTCCATAGATGACGTGAGCTTTCAATCCCATCTGCTCGACGCGCTCAGCCATTTGCTGAATCGATTGTTCACTCACGCCACGTTTCATCACGATGATCATAATTCTCTCTCGAGGCTGGAATCTGTTTGAAATGATGGCCAGTTGATCGGGCCGATAAAAATAAAACCGGCCCTGAAACCGTAAGAGGTTTCAGGGCCGGCAAAGTTGGATTCATTGAATGCAAATGAACTCAGCTACCGTGCCCGGAAACCGGGATGGTAAACAGATACCAGAACCAATAGCTCCCCATGCCTGCCTGTGGAGCAGCATGAGTGGCGAATTGATTCGTGGCAACGTTCATTGGCGGTACAACCACTCTATCTCTGAAAAGTTCTCGAGCAGCGATCGAACCCACGGGCCGATCACGGTCAGCTTCTCAACCTGTCAGTTCAGGTTTGAAGTTTCATGGGCAACCCCGAGTTGACTGAGCACTGATGCTAAATCGGCATTCGTCCAGCGTCAAGGACAGAAATTCAGGAAATGAAATTTTGAAGTTTCAAGAGACAAGAAGCCTCTGGTACCGCACGCGTGTCTCACGAGATTGTCTTCGCGGACGGATTTGGGATCGGAAGTGATCTTCCCGCAAGCAAAATCAGCAACCACTTCCCGGCGTGTGGGAGGCTGAAAAAGCAACGGCTCCGTGTGACGCACTGCCCTGTGAATCATGCGCGCCGAGATTTCCGGATGAATGAGACCTGATCATGGCTGATGAGACACAAAAAAGGCCATGGTCACGTAAAAGAACTGGACAATGGTAATACATGAATGAAAGTATGATTGAGAGTTGCGAGCAAAAACCATCAGCTATCAAACTTTACTCACGTATGCGCGATTGGTCGGTAGTTGGCAGTGTTTGACACACAGTGTTTGACACACAGTGGTCGATCGCAGTTGCGTGCTGGCGAGAGTTAAATTGCTCTGATCGGAGTTTGCCGCGAGTGTGTTGGTGTTGAGATTGATCGCATTGCGTTATTTGCCGCAGCCTGTGCGGCAGAACGGAACCGACACCGGGTGAGCACGTTCTGACCTGCTTGAGACCGGTTTACAGAGCAACCACGGAGCCACTTGGGTGATTACAACATTTGTCACGTGCTGTGTCGTCGTTGTTGTTCGCAAACTGAAGCAATTCTTCCGGGCATCTGATCGTGCCTGATCAATTCTAGACCAGTTTGATCTCTTATGTGCCCGCGTCGAAAAGGCTTCACTTGATGAAAGACTGAATGCTGCAAGGCAAGCACGCCACAAGATTTACAAAAACGTTCTAGCACCGGGGTCGATCCAATTGTTGATCGCGACTCAATTTTCGTTCAGTGCAACGTTCGGCAACGGAGGCCGTTTCGCGATCCTATATCCTGAAACCAGCCAGACCTGCCAGTTGAACTGTGAATCGTTGAACTAGGGTTGAAGAGGATCGGGATGTCGAGGAGATGTCTTTCGTCCCAGTGCTGAATTCCCGTCTCGTCTCTGGCAGCACGGACAAAAGAAGGTGCTCCGTTGGGTTTGAACAATTCGTTCCACGCGGCCGCGCTGACAACTGGGACACGCCTGTCCCTCTTTCGCATAGACCCGGTGCTTGTTCTGATAACCACCGTCGTGATTCAGCGCATTACGATAAGTCCCATCGCCCAATGTCGAGCCTTCATATTGAATCGCTTCCTGCAGAATTTCTTGAGTGGCAGTCTGCAGACGTTGTAAACGAATTCTGGAGAGACTGTTGGCAGGAACGGCTGGATGAATCCTGGCCCGATGCAGGATCTCACTGGCATACAGGTTGCCGATTCCCGCAACGACTTTCTGGTCCAGCAATACCACTTTCACCGCTCGTTGAGTCTCAGACAGACGTGCACGCCAGTCTGCCAGCGTCATCTCCAGGGCGTCTGGGCCTAATCGTGCGGGGCCCAGTTGTTCCGCGAGCTGTTCTGCTGAAAGCAGTCGTAGCGTTCCCAGTCCCCGGCGGTCCCAAAACCAGACAGACCGCCGCGATCGGCCACGAGATAAGACCCATTCAAAGCGGAGATGTGTCTGGCTGGGTGGTTGGTCGATCACCATCAGCCCGGTCATACGGGGCTCGATCACAAACGAGAAGGAGTTCTCTAACTCGATCACAATTCGCTTGGCCCGTCGTCGAACCTGTTTAATCCGACGACCTTCACAGATCTCTTGTATTGCCGGAAATTCGGGCTGCATGAGGATCGGGCGGCACAGGCATTCCCCCAGCTTCACCTTCAGAATTCGAGCGTTTTCAAATAAGGGACGAATCCCACGGACCATCGTTTCGACTTCAGGGAGTTCCGGCATCTGGGACGATCTTGATCAGTTTGGCTTGACCTGTTTGGAAGCAAATGACAATTGGGAGAGCCCTATTAAGACTCACGACAGGAGATCACCCGGCCCGACAGATCGCATTTTCCACAAAGGTGACGCAGTCTGAAAAATGGTAGTAATCCGCTTATTCGCAATAAAAGAAAGAGTGAGCCACTGCATTATACCGGCTATTCTTATTCTTTCGACACGTAATGAGCGCCGAGAACTCCCAGACTCGTTTTGAAAGAATCTCCTTGACGGTCACCCCCGTGAAGACGATCCTATATGACAGCACCACGCATGCGGACATTTTTCCTCATGATCATTGCGTGTGGCAGGTTGCTTCTGTTGATCAAGGATCTCGGTGGAGTTCTCTGAAATGGTTCTGAAATTCAGCACTTCTCCCACTCTCAATTCCCGTCTGGGATCCTGGCGAAAAATCTGTCTAAATGTCTTCGGCGGAGCAGTCATCTTCACCAGTGCTCAGATGACTCCCGCCTGGGCTCTGGACGCCACCCCTGCTGAGACTGCCACAGCAGAAGTGAATGGATTTCTGGCAGCGGGTGAATTTGGAGCTGCTGCAGACCGCGCCGCTCTCGAATCCGGCATCACACGCGACCAGCTTATGGAACGTGTGATCTTCTCCCAACTGGAAGATGGTGAAACGGCCGAAGCACAAGCGGCATTAACGCAGCTGGCCAATGATCGAGCGCGCGTCCAGGCGGCTGGACGAATGGCTCGGGAGCAAATGGCGAATGGGGGGGCGGATTTCACCGAACTGATCTATCTGATTCAGAATATTATAGAAGGCCCCTGGTTCCAGGTGGATGGAGAAGGGGGCGATCTGACTCCCTTCACGAGCGGAATCAAAGTGGACCCGAATGGAATTCTCACTCGGGATTCCCGTGAAGACCAATCCGGTCGACTCACGCAGCTGGAAAATACAGCCCGTGTGGCGGCCTTGAATGAAGAGATGGCCCGCCCTTCCGCATTGCGGCTGGTCTCTCTGACTCGGCTGGAACAGGAAGTCAGCCGACGGCTCGACGCAGGGAAACCTGTTGTCGAATCCATGAAACAACTGGCGGGTCTTTCGCAAATCCAATATGTCTTCGTTTATCCGGAACAGGGAGAGATTGTTCTGGGCGGGCCGGCAGCAGGCTGGACATATAACGAACGTGGCCTGCCCGTTTCTCAGGAAAGTGATCGTCCCAGCCTGCAACTGGATGACCTGGTAACGGTCCTGCGAACATTCAGTCCGGGAGGGAAAGCCATCTTCGGCTGCTCGATCGATCCGCGACAGGAAAACCTTAAAAAGGTCATGGAGTTTGCGAGTGAGTCTCAGGCCAGGGGACCCTTGAGTCCGGCCGGGGTCCGAAACTGGGCAAACAAAGTGGGAAACATCCTGGGAGCACAGGACATTACGGTGTTCGGTGTTCCTGGAAACAGCCGCATCGCCCGTGTGATGGTGGAAGCGGACTATCGCATGAAGTTGATTGGAATTGGCAAGCTGGAGGGCGGTTCTCACGTTCCAGACTATTTCGAATTACTGGCCAAAGATCCCGCGCTGGCCTCAGGCAGCCTGGACGCACTTCGCTGGTGGATGACCATGCAGTATGAATCTGTGCAACATTCGCCAGACTTCACTGCCTTTGAAATCCGCGGCTCCGGAGTGAAATGCCTGTCTGAAAATCAGTTCCTGAGCAAAAATGGGGAACGTGTCGCCACTGGAAAATCAGAGCCGATCAACCAGTTGTTTGCTGCGAATTTTACCCAGCATTACCAGGAACTGGCAGCCAAAGACCCCGTGTTTGCAGATCTGCAGGGGATTTTCGACCTGGCTCTCGTGGCAGCCATTGTGCAGCAGAATCAACTGGACCAGCGAGCCCATTGGGAACGGGGAGCTTTTGCTCTGGATGGCGCTTATCAGACCGCGAGCTATGCAATTCCCAGACAAACAGATTCTGTGGTGAATCATAAAGTCTATCGTGGACAGGACGTGGTCCTGCAGGTGGCAGGGGGGGTGCGTGCGGATCTGGCCTCTATCGCTAAAGATCCCGCTTTGAACCAGCAATCACCGAGAGTGGGGACAGTGGCGCAGACAGCTCGGGCTCCCCAACTTCCGGAAGGTCGCTGGTGGTGGGACGCCCAATAGAGCAAGTTGCTCTTGGCTGTGCCCGCCGTGAGCGTGTTTTGATTGATGGAATGCTGAATGCCGCGAGGCAGGCCCCGGACAGTGCGGCGTGAATGCGCTCTCAACCGGACTTCTCTCAGCACTCTTCTCCTCTGCATAATCTCGCTTTATCAGAGCAATGCTTTACCAGCGCAATTTTGTCGCCAGCGGCATCAGAAACAGCCTCTTTCCATAAACATGGAAAGAGGCTGTTTCGTTTGCAGCATGACGGATCGAAAACTGCACTTCCGAATCAGCGCGATGCCATCGTAAAATTTCGCATCACGATTTCGGTTTCCTTCTCGACGACGGGCGATGGTCATGGTCACTCGGTTCGTAAGAGCAAGCTGCTCTTGGCTGGAACCCATGGAGTGCGCCGGGATGAACGTTTTACAGTTTCCTGCATTGCAGGACGCGGCCAGCAGGACGGACAGATGCAGATGCCCCATGTCTTGGCAATCATGAAGGACTCGGGTGTTCAAGGAAGAGATTGATCATGTCTCATGCAGCAGGTCGAAGTTGTCTGAACTGGATATTTGTCAGCCTGTCGGTCTCCTGCAGTTTGCCAATGGGAATAAACTCTGCCAGCGGGCAGGTCCTGCAGGGACAGGAAACACAGACTGTGGCCATCCCGGTGGCTTCGCTGGAGCATTCGGCCAATCCTCCCACGAATCTGAGTGAACTTCTGAAAGTGCTCCTGCTCGAGTCTCTACGGGATGACTACGTGAACATGCGTCACTGGGGAGGAACAATCAAACGATTTGACGGATTGAAAATTCGAGGCCTGCATATTTCCAAACGCGAACGCGATGTCCCCCATGGAATCTGGCGACGATACAAAGCCACTTTGGTCCAACCGGAAAAAACATTCGATGCCCGGGTCACGCAACTGGAACCCCTCCCCTCGGGGAAGATTCCGTTTTCCATCGAGATCACATTACGTGCCCGTTGTGAGGCCACGTTTGCCTGGTGGGCATACGGCGTAAAAGGCCTCAATGGCACGGCAGTCTCCCATGCCACATTGCAATTGCGGATGATTCTGGAAACGAGTCCCACAATTGCATTGAATCTGAATACCCCGTTTCCCCAGGTGGAGTTGCGCCCGACCGTGAAGAGCGTGGAATTGGAATTAAAGGATCTGGATGTGGATCGACTGGGGGTGCTGAGGGGAGATCTGGCTGAGATACTGGGAAAAGGATCGCAGCAAGCTGTCGAAGTCCTGATTCAAAAACAGGAAGAGAAAATCCGCAGCAAGCTCCAAAAGGGGCTCGACAAGGCAGGAATCTGAGAGCCTGTCCGCAAAGGTACTTTGGCAGGCGAGAGTGAACGCAAAAGAGTCAATCACAGCACAAAATTGACCTTCCCAGACAGGCTCGCAGTGTCTTCTCGGACCGCAACGACTTATGATCGGGTACAGGGATTGCTGTGTATCTTGATCTCTGGAGTGTTTTTGTAAATCTAGTCACGGACTTGCCTCGCGGCATTCAGTCTTTCATCAGGTGAAACCCTTTCGACGCGGGCACAGGAGAGACCAAACTGGTCTGAAGAGAAGGCCAGTGATTGGTGAAGCTTCAAACCTGGATTGATGGATTGCGGAACTTGCCACGAACAGGCCAACAGATCACCGGTAATAATTTGAGAACCTGTCAGAACTGAGAATTCAGATTGCTGATGTCAAGTGTCACGGATCGAAATCGCACAAAAACAAGAACGGAGAATACAGATGACAACGTCAATCTCGCAGGAGTTGAAGGCCAAAAAATGTGTGCCGTGTGAAGGAGGAGTTCCCCCCGTCGAGGCCAGTGAAGCAAATCGGATGCTGGATGATTTGCAGGGTTGGTCACTGGTTGAAGAGGGGAAAGCGATTGAGAGAAAGTGGACGGTCAAGAATTTTGTGGCCGGAATGCAGTTTTTGGACAAAGTGGCAGAGGTTGCGGAGCAGGAACAACATCATCCGGACGTCCATCTGACAGGTTACCGGAACGTCAGGATTCAGTTGTCGACGCACGCCATCGGAGGGCTCTCCGAAAATGATTTCATTGTGGCTGCCAAAATTAACGATCTGCCCGTGGCTATCAAATCCAGTTGATCTGGAAACGCTGTTCGTTGAGCGATCAAACTGGCCGCTTCCCAGTCCGCGTTCAAACTCCAGCAGCAAAAGCTGATTTTTACTGTGTCAATGTCGAAGGGACAACAAGGGCCTTGCTCATTGAAAAATCAGGGGCAGATCTTCGAGTCCGTCTGGATAGACTCTGAGTTGAATCGTAAGGCTCAGCAACAGAAGACGTTGTTGAGCCTTCACAACTTCAGGTTGCCGCCGGGACCAATCATTGTAAAACGAATTGGCATCAACATTGCTAATACAATCACCCGGAGTCATTGAACCAAGTGCGATTCCATCCCGGATCGATCATTCCACAATGGGCAGTCGCCTCGGGGACAGATCATGTTTCTGAAATGGAAACACGCGCTGGACAGAAACATAACAGGAGCTGCAGGCTCCGGGGAGCACGATCATGGGTAGCCTCTTATCATGGGCAGTGACAGCACTGATTATCTCGCTGATCGCAGGAGCTTTGGGATTCACAGGAGTTGCAGCTGGAGCTGCAGTTGTGGCGAAGTTTATCTTCGGTCTCTTCCTGTTTATTGCGGTGGCTCTGTTTGTGCTGGTGATGCTGGGAGTTGGAGCCACGAGATCACTCTGATTCGGAATCCATTCAGAGTCATGGTGTCTTGCTGATCAATCGACTCGTAGTGGATCGCGACTCAAGTTTCACGCGGAAAAAAGCAAGAAAGCGACAACGAAGCAGGATCGTGAGAAACCGACTCACCCTGATGCTTCGTCAATTTTAACAATGAGAGCAGCGCTTCGCTTACTCTAAAATTCAGGGCAGGCCTAACAGCCTGTTGAAAAACACGAATTTTCGGCCAGACAGAAATGTCCGGCCCACTTTTCCCAATGATCCAGAAGCTTCCAGTGGCACAGACATTTCTGTCTGTGCATTTTTCAACAGGCTGCTAAACTTCTTTGATCGGCCTTTTCTGGGTGAGAGCTTCAAGGTCGCTGAAAAAATGTTGGTCTCCCGAAATCGACTTCGGGAGATCGAAAATATCAATGGCCAGAATCCGCGTGTCTTTCGTCCCGTGCGAATGCCAGTGGATATTCTGACTTAGGATTCGAGACCCGCAGAGTCACGTTTCCGTCGAGAACATCCGCCAGTAATTGCCCACAGACTTCTGCTCGCCAGCCCTGCATCAGACGGGGAACTTCTGTCCGGCGATTCTCAAAAACGTGCCATCGGACAAAGTCTTTCAGGTCGGCGGATGTGGCCACCAGAGTCATGGAGAGCCCCAGTTCCTGGCAACGATTCGCCAGGGCCAGACCCAGAATTTTCGCCAGAACTTCGTCTTGTGCAGGATGTCCCGGACCGCTCGGTTTTTCCGGCAATTGATCGTTGGGCAACTCCAGTGCGGCCTGGATGATTTGAATGAACGTCTCCGCATGCTGCTGGTAATCCCGGCGATTCATGTCGCGAGTCATGTTCAATTCGCGAATGGTCTTTGGCTGTCGCTGGGCCAGTTCGATAATGAGATCGTCTCGTAACACGCGGCGTTGCGGCTTGTCAATGCGTTCCGCCTCGTGGCTTCTCCATTGATACAAGGCCCGGGCCACGGCCATTTCACGACGATTCATGCGTCCATAACCCGGCAGACGCAGCCAGCCATCGCGATCTTCTTCGGCCAGAACATAATTGATGAATCGCTCAAATTCCGCTTCCGCCCAACTCAGTCGACCGCTGGTTGCCAGCGATTCTTTCTGAATCTTCCAGATCATTGGCAAATGCCGGACATCCTCCAAGGCATAACAGATCTGCTTTTCCGCAAGTGGACGGTGCAGCCAATCGGTTCGGGTTTCTTTCCCATGTTGAAGGGAGCGATTCAGCACTCGTGTAACCAGATTTGTATGAGAAATCGGAAAGCCGCGAGATCGCAGCCCCTCTGCGATCTGGACATCCACCAGCCGATCTGGCCGCCGATTGGTTGCGAAATGGCAAAAGCGAATTTCTTCCCGTCCGCCATGCACCAAAACAGTAGTCTTCTGGTCTGTCATAATCTCCCACCAGGGAGCCAGCTGGCGGACAGAAAACGGGTCCACGCCAAAGCTCTCGCCATCGGGAAGTGCAAACTGCAGCAGGCAGAGCCGCGGACGGAAATACGATTCCGAGACAAATTCCGTGTCAAAGGCCACCAACCCGGCCGAACGGATGCGGTCACACAACTGGTCAAATTCAGATTGGTCAACGATGAGTGTCACGAATCGACATCGCAAATATTATTGAACGGGAGCCCCCGGAATCCTTTGCAGCTTAAGGAACGCAATATTTCGACGCAATCTTCACAGCGAACGAACTTTTTAAGAAAAGTGAACTGAAACCCCTTATTCTCTCTCTGAAGGGACCCATGTTTCACCTGGCGCGGGTCGCGCTATTTCAGCATCTCGTACTTCTTCATTTTGTTGTACAAGGTCACCCGGCTGACCCCTAGATCCTTGGCTGTCCGGGTCCGGCTGAAATTGTTTTTGAAGAGGGCCTGCTCGATGATCTCCTTCTCTGTCAACGAGACCTGGCGTTCCAGGGAATCCCCGGGTGCTTCGGAGAAATGCCCGAGTTGTACGCTGGGATCGTTGGTGGGACCAACACGCCCGGACAACAGATGTGGAGGAAGCGATTCTCGGGCCAGCACGCCATTGCGACAATAAATGACAGCCCGCTGAATCACGTGTTCCAGCTCACGAACGTTTCCCGGCCAGGGATAATTCAGCAATGCTTCCAGCGCGGAATCTTCGATTCGATGGACTTGTATGGAATGCTTTTCAGCAAACCGGGAAATGAATTTTTTCGCCATCGGGATGATGTCCACCTTGCGGCGTCGCAATGGGGGGATTTCAAACTTCAGCATATTTAAGCGGTAATACAGGTCGGGGCGAAACCGACCTTGCTCCACCAGCGGTTCCAGATCCAGATTGCTGGCGACAACCAGTCGGGCCTGTGACTTCAACGTGGCATTCGAACCGACCGCTTCAAATTCGCCGGTCTCAATCACCCGCAGTAACTTCACCTGCTGTTCCGGTCCCAGCACATCAATTTCGTCCAGCAGCATGGTTCCTTTACGGGCGGCCACAAATTTCCCTTCCTTATCCGCATGGGCGCTGGTGAACGAGCCTTTCGCATGTCCAAACAACTCGCTTTCAATCAATTCGCGCGGCAGGGCACCGCAGGCAATATGGATAAACGGTTCCTGCCGCCGGGGAGAGGCTTCGTGGATCAGATTGGAGAGAAAAGTCTTCCCCACGCCGGTTTCCCCAATCAATAGAATTGTGACGTCGTGGCTGGCCGCAATCATCAGGTCGTCCAGCATCTGCTTGAGTTCCGCGGACCGGGTTTCGAATCGTCGCGTCACCCCTTCAAAGACGGTTTCGCCAAATGTCTCTTTTCCTCCGTCACGAGGAGAATGGCTGGCCACGATCGGAGAGGCGTCCACCGATTGCAATTCTGCCAGTGTTTTTCGATCCTGGAGGATTTCACGGATACGGGCAGCCAGTTCGCCGCTAGAGATTCTGCCCGGCAGGAGTGTGAGATTTCCTTGCTGGGTGCGTTCGTTGAGCAGTTCGAAACTGACGTCACGAACCAAAGCAATGATGGCGGTCTCCGAATATTTCACCTGCACGGACTCGATCAGGCGATCCGCTGCCCGGCCGGAATCCAGCACGAACCGCAAATCCAGTAACAGTAATTCCGTCTCCTGATTTTGCATCAACAGGGAGACCTGCTCGAGATTGGTGGTGATACTGAGAGCCAGGTGCTCATTCAATTCACCCGCCAGTTCACGGCCCAGACGTTCATCCGCGGAGGCGACAACAACAGTAGGTAACAACATCAGAGGTTCTGCCTGATCACGTTTATGGTGAGAGCGCCAGACGACTTTCAGCACAGGCTGTTGGCATGTCTGGACAACGTGTTTCGAATTGTTCACGCAAGGTGAACAATCCCTGGAACTTCAAATGTGATGCCGAACTCGTCCAACCTTTTTTTTCTCCCGACACAAGTTGATTCATGCCAAGAGATTACTGCTTGTCTTTGGGGTGAGTTCCCCGGAGAGAATCGGGACCGTCTGTGGCGAAACTGCAACATCCACAGGTCGCGCATGTTGCCCAAAAACAACGTTTCGCCAGCTCCCCGGTCCGTTCTGCATTCTTGATATGGGCTGTGGCGAAAGTGTTTGGGCCGCTTGTTTGCGGTCTTCCGCATGGCAGTACCCAGCCTTGATGGAGGGGATGCGTTCGCGCTATGGGCGAGACAAGCTGGCGATCAGAATGCCAGTGGCGACTGAGACATTTAATGATCCCACAGCACCTTGAGCGGGAACGCTGCAAAGCTGGTCGCAGCGTTCCTGGGTCAATCGCCGCAGACCCTTTTCTTCATTCCCCAGCACCAGCAACCAGCGGCGGTCCCGGTCGATCTGGTCGACATGCTCCGCAGCATGCTCAGAAGCTCCTAAAGTCCAGAGATTATGCTTTTTGGCCACTTCAATCCCCTGGGCCAGATTGGTCTGCAAGGTGAACGGGACATGCTCCACTCCCCCCGAGGCAACGTCATAGACAGTGGGAGAAATGGGAGCGGACCGATCGACCGTCAGCATGATCCCTCGCACTCCAAAGAAGGCTGCCGTCCGGAAGATGGCGCCCACATTATGTGGGTCCTGCACCTGGTCCAGTGCCAGCCACAGACCACGAGCAGGTTCCGCTGTAAAGAGATCCGGCAAGGCCCGACCTGTTTTCTCACGAACAATGGCGAAGGTGGTCCCGACGCGCCCCCCTTCGCGATTTTGGCGACGCCCCCCTGCTTCGCGAGGCAATGGTTCCCGAATTGGAATGCCCTGTGCCCGGGCCTCTTGCAGAACCTGCTTCCAGCCTTCGTGACTACTGGCACGACTGGCGTGAACTTCTAAAACATCACGAGGACGTGTGTCCAATGCGGCCAGGACGCTGTGCGGATTTGTCAATTTCAACGAACTCATGGATGAACCAATGTGATCTCGGACACCGGACGGCGTCTGGTTTGGGAATGTTTCGCAGGGTAGCCATACCACAGCAAACCGACAACCCGTTCGACGTCGAAGTCAATCTGCAAGATCGTCGTCAGTTGCGGTTCCCGGAGCACGCTGCTGGTGGACCATTTCGTACCAACCTTTTTCGACCAGAGGGACAACATCAAATTCTGGAGCACATCATCTTCCGCAGCAGGAACTCTCAAAAACGTACGAATCAGGGGCAGAATTCGTCATGATTGTTGTTTTTTTGCCACAGGCATGCTGCCGGAACGCGTCATGATGACTGGGAGCAACACAAAAACTTCTCCCAGAAAGACAATTGCGAAATCTAAAAGAGCTCTAATCTCCTGTGACATTGAAGTTTGTAAAAACTTGGCACTTTGTCCAAAAAGAGTGTTGAGAAGTGGGTATGAACTTTGCCAGCATGCTGATCATGCTGAACATTGCCCCCCATTCACTGGCTCGTACAGAACTGACTTATATCGCGTTCCGTTTGGCGTGTCTGGACACGCGGGAGCGTTTGGAACTGGCCGTCCAACTGGACCTGTGCCCGGAACGCAATTTCGGTTTCCTGACGGAAGTTCCATTTCTTAGAAATGTTCCTGCACAAGTCCAGCTGGATCTGCTGATGGACACCTGGGCTCGGCACATCACTCCTGTTTTGCAACCTGCAAATTTACTGGATGAAAGCATCGTTTATGCTGCCTGCGAAACGGCAGCCCGGCTGATCCGTACCGAACCGGATGTGGCCCGCAGATTTCTGAATCGCGGACCAATTCATTGCAGCAGCATTCTGAATGCCCGATTGGCAGATCAGCTGCAACAGTTGCATCTGAAATTTTCACATGAAGGTCTGTTCCTGCTGCTGAGTCAGTTTCAGGATATTTCACCGCTGGAAGCCGTCCCGCTGAAACGAGATCATGGGATTTCTGAAACCGCTACGGATTGCCTGTTTGACGTTCTCGGTCGCTGGTACATTTCTCCAGAGTTGCTAATGCGGGCAAACGGCCTGCTGACCCGGGTGGAGACGGAACAAATGGGGTCGCTGTTGAATGCCGCCCGTTGTTTGCGGCATCCCGTGTAGAGCCATTCACTCCGTACAGGCGGCGTTACGATACATGCGGAGAGTTGCCTTTCATCAGGCGAAACGCGTGCTGCGCGGGCTCGGGCCAGAGCAACTTGCTCTACGGACTGTCGAGAAAGAGCACAGATAAAAATGCCTGTGCCCTCTCGAGACTCCTGTTTCACTGGCTAGACCAGTTTGGTCTGACAGGGCACTAGAGCAATTCCAGCGTCGGCAGGCTGGGACTGTCTGCAATTTGCCGGACAACCTGCATGGCGATGTTGCTGGAGATTTCCATTAACTGTTCGCGCACGGGGCTGTCTGCTGCAAAGAGCTCGGAGATTTTGCCTTCGTCTCCTTTGATGCGAATGATGGCATTGGACGGGAGTTCTCCCAGGAATTCCACATTCATGGCTTCGGCTTTGGACTTGGCTCCCCCGCGCCCGAAGATTTCCCCGGTCATGTTCTCGACCATTCCAAGGATCGGAATTTTCACGGTATTGAACATGGTGATGGCTTTCCCCGCGTCCAGCAAGGCGACCTGTTGCGGCGTACAGACCACCACTGCCCCCGCCAGAGAGACCATCTGTGACAGAGTGAGCGCCACGTCCCCCGTACCCGGTGGCATGTCAATCACCAGATAGTCGAGTTCTCCCCAGTCAGTTTGCTGGAGGAACTGGCTAAGGGCTTTGTGCAGCATGGGCCCGCGCCAAATAACGGCCTGATCGGGATCAATCATGAAACCCATGGAAATCAACTTCAGTCCGTCCACTTCAATCGGTTCGATCCGTTCGAAGGTCCGGCCATCCGCAGTCTGATATTGCTTGATTGCGGGTTGACCACTGGCCCCGACCAGATGGGGGATGCTGGGACCGTAGACATCTGCATCCATCAGGCCGACTTTCGCCCCCCATTCCTTGAGGCCAAAAGCCAGAGTGGTGGCAACCGTCGATTTTCCAACGCCCCCTTTTCCACTGCCGACAGCGATAATGTTTTTGACCTTCAGGCCAATATTTCCGCCGGCATTCTTTCCTTTGGTGACCACATCGAATTTCACCTGGGCAGATGTGATCCCTGGCAGACTGGTTTTCGCCGCCGTCTGGATCAGCAGGGTCAGCATCTCGCGTGAAGGGTACGCCGGCGTGGGCAATTCCAGCGTGACATGTAATGTCTCCCCGTCCACGACAATCTTTGAGAGCATTTTTTGTTTTGACAACGGCTCCTGGGAGACGGGTTCGATTATGGAGCCAAGAAGATCACGAATTTCCGCTTCGGCGGGCATGGAACGTCCTCTTGCCGTGCAACGGCTTGGTTTGGAGTTGTCATCGCGAAATGTCCCCTATTGTCGGACTTTGCGCTCAAGACTTCCCCTGATTTTTTTGAGTTGACAAGACACTCTGTCAGACAATCGCCAAACTTCTCCTGCTGCGAGGAGGTTTTGACAGGGTGAATGACTGAGAGGTTGGATCAGAACAAACCAGCGATGCGGTCTGACGGGCAGGGAGCAGATCTGTTCCGAATGATCGACTCTATTTCAGTTGCTGCGGAAACACCAGTGGACGGGCGGATTCTCTCAGGGCTTTCATCTTTTTGATTTTGGCGTTGGGGAGGACGATGTTCTCTCAATCTGCAAACGAGAGCCCTGCCAGGGCTTGGATTTGGGGTCCGTGATTGCGAAACGTCCTCCGTTGTCGAACTTTGTGTGAAGACTTGCCCCAAATTTTAGAATCGACGAAGCACGAAAGCGTTTTTGTAATTCTCGTCGCGGACTTGCCTGGCGGCATTCCGTCTTTCATCAAGTGAAACTTTTTCGACGCGGGCCATGAGAGCCCAAACTGGTCTAAAGCAACTTGCTCTCGTGTTTCGCCAAAATGACTCATCAATTCGCTGCTTCCAGATGCTCGACAGCCCCTCCAGATTCGCCAGTCTTCCTGAAAGGGAGATCTGCATGGGAATCGGGATCGAGCAAGGAGATTGTTAAAGAATTCGTGATCCGGGCCTGCTTCGATACTCGAAATGGAGAAGGGGCATTTTTGTCGTTGCCTTGTGTTGCACCGCAACTTGGGGTTTGGGTTGGTTTCTTGCAATTCCGCTCCGTTGTCGCTCGCTTCATATTTTTTAGCCGAAATTTGAGATGCATTAGACGACTCGTGCTTCGTCTATTCTAAAATTTAGGGTAGGTCTTAACGCAAAGTCTGACAACGGAGGACGTTTCGTGATCACGTACCCCAAATCCAAGCCCTGACAGGGCACTCGAGCGCATTCACGCCGTACGGTCCGGGTGCTGCCTCGCGGTATTCCGCTTTTCATCAATCAAAAGACCTTTCCCGCGGACTCAGGCCAGAGCAACTTGCTCTAGACCAGTTTGGTCTATTGATGTGCCCGCGTCGAAAAGGTTTCACTTGATGAAAGACTGAATACCGAGAGGCAAGTTCACGACAAGATTTACAAAAACGCTCTAACAATCTGACAACCAGGGAGGGTTGCGATGGTGGAATCCGGTTCCGTGTCTCGACAGGAATTGACGCTCGGACAATTGAATCTGATCGCGCGCAAGCTCGGAGTCTATTCCGGAAAGTCACTGGTTGATGTTGGCTGTGGAAATGGCAATTGGGTCTCCCAACTGCGACGGCAGGGACGTGCTGTCAGAGGCATGGACGAAAAACAGTTTGCTCCTGCTCCCGCCAGCGACATCATCACAGTGGGCTCGCCCGCTGCTACAGTGCCCTGGGAACCGCATTCTCAAGATTCCATTCTCTTTCGTGGGACGTCCCTGATTTCCGCTGCAGAGTTCAGCCCGGAATTGATGATTGGTCTGGCAAATCTGGGGTCTTCTCTCAAACCCCGCGGACGGCTATTGATTCCTCTGACTGGTTCCACTCCTGCTGAAATTGAGACGGAGTTGCTTCGCTGGAAAACTCAACTGGCCAGCTTTCCGGGGACATTTCGCTCCCGGTTGCTGACTCCCGGAATTCTCAGCACTTTGACATTATCCTTTTTGTGGACAGGCAAAGTTCAGGTGATGGTGATGGAATTTCAGATCAATCGTCATGTCATTTCACGGCTGGAATGGCATCAACTCGCAAGAACAGCAGTCATGAGCCGGATGCATGCGCCAGCTGTGGCATAACGCCACCACGCTTCCCAGTTTGACAGGCTCGTGCCCTGCCAGGGCTTGGATTTGGGGTACATGATCGCGAAACGTCCTCCGTTGTCGGACTTTGCGTGAAGACCTGCCCCAAATTTTAGAATAGACGAAGCTCTCGAGCGCATTCACCCCGCATTGTCCGGGTTCTGCCTCGCGGCATTCAGCGTTCCATCGATCAAAATACTTTTCCCGCGGGCACACTCGAGAGCAACTTGCTCTAAATTTCGAAGCTGTCGCCCAGTTTCGGGATGACGGGATCTTCATCGCAGTTGTCTCGAATCAGGTCTGCCAATGCTGTTGCTGCTTGGGGTTCGCCATGCACCAGGAAAACTTTCCCGAAGTGGCTGTCGCGGGTGGAGGTTTCGAACCACCATTTGAGGTCATTGGCGTCTGCATGTGCACTCAGACCATCCAGCTGGATCACCTGGGCTCGCAATGGGAAAATGCGGTCGAAGATTTTGACGGTTTCCCGTTTGTCGGCGAGTTGGCGTCCCAGCGTATTGGGAGCCTGATACCCCATCAATAGAATGGTGTTATCGGAATTGCTGACAGCATGTTTCAAATGGTGCACGACGCGACCGCTTTCACACATGCCGCTGGCGGAGATCACCACAAACGATCCTTTACGTTTATTGAGGGCCATGCTTTCGGTATGGTTGGCAACGTAATTCAGATGGGCAAATCCAAATGGATCGGGATCATCTTTGAGAACCTCCTGCATATCGGCATCGAGTTCGCGGGCATGGTGCCGAAAAACATGGGTCAATCGGCTGGCGAGCGGACTGTCGACAAAGATCGGAATGCGCGGCAGCAGATGTTGATTGAAGAGTGCGTTCAAGTAATACGTGATCTGTTGAGTGCGGCCCAGTGCAAAGGCCGGAATGATGACCCGACCTCCTTTTAATTGCGATTCTTTCAGGACATTCAGCAGAATCGCCTGAAGATCTTGCGGAGAAGAATGCAGTCGATTTCCATATGTGGATTCGCAGATGACAGCATCCGCACCATCAACAGGCAGGCTGGGGTCTTTCAGAAGCGGCATCTCCTTTCGGCCCAGGTCTCCTGTAAACACAATGCGTTTGCGTTCGTCATCATCCTTCAGGTCAACTTCAATGATGGCTGAACCGAGAATGTGGCCGGCGGGTGAAAATCGCAACCGGACTTCGTGTTGACGGTCGAGCTCCAGCCATTTACTGAAGACGCACGGTTCGACCAGCTTCAGGAGTCCCCGTACGTCTTCTTCGGCATAAAGAGGATCAATGGGAGGATGACCTTTAGGAAGCTTGCGCGAAAGATAAATCGCATCTTCAGCCTGGATCTTGGCAGAGTCCAACAGCATCAGTTCCATGACATCGGCAGTGGCTTCCGTGCAGAAAACCGGACCACGGAAGCCAAACTTGAACAGCCGGGGCAAATTGCCGCAGTGGTCCAGATGAGCATGCGAGAGAATCACCGCATCCAGTCTCTTGGGATCGCAGTAGAAACGTTCGTTCTTCCGCCGTGATTCCGCGCGCGGTCCCTGAAACAGCCCGCAATCCAGCAGCAGGCGGCGATGCCGTGTTTCAAGGAGATGCTGGCTGCCGGTGACTTCGCCGGCAGCTCCCAGAAATGTGATTTTCATGTCGTCACTTTCGCGGAATTTTGCACAGGTGTCGAGAGCACTGTTCTTGGGCCCAGGAATGACGGAACACGAGATCGGAAACATCGAATAAAAAGAAATCTTTGCTGATCTCGATTGACAGGAATTGCCGAAAAGACGACTGTTCCGCTCACAGACAGAGAGTCGAAAGCAGCTTCCGATACAGCCGGTTTGTTCCGACCACAACCAAAGGGATGCAGACGTTTTGAAATCCGCGCATGTTGCGAAGTTCAAACTGTTTGCAGCACAGAAAATCGGTAGATCGGATGTTTTTGCTGTCTGCCATCAATGAACCGTTCCTCCAACATCTGACGGGAAACCGAAAAGATCTTTCGGTACTATTCCGGAAAAGAGACAGATCCTTCGCAGACTTGTTCGCCAGAGGACCAAAAAATCGCGTGGGCCGCAGTCATTAAAGGGACATGCCAGACATGACCTGACCGCCGCCCTTCTCGCAGCCAGTTCCTGACTGCGCAACAGGCGAAGGATTTGGAGAGAAGGCCGCGATTCTAAACCAAGAGTCGCGGCCTTTCTTGATTCAATAGTGTCGTGCCTTGTCGATTTTTAGAGCGTTTTTGTCAATCTTGCCGGGGCGAGTCCGCGACGAGATTGACAAAAACGCTCTAAGCAAGGGGGGGAGTACCATTACTGGTACAGCGGAGCGTCTGTCAGTTCTTCTTCCGGCACAGCCGCGGATTGAACGATGGGAATCGTGGTTGATTCCTGTGCCGGGACTGGGGATTCTTTTTGCCCTTCTTTTTGCTCAGTAAACGGCTCGCTGGTGGGATCGATCGGCATGCCGATAATGCCGGCCTGTTCGCCAGCCATGAACACGAGTCCTACCAGAAGGGCATAGGTGAAGAGTGTCGGCCCCAGCGCCGGACTGCCCCATTTGATGGCTGTTCCAAATGATTTTTTGATGCGGGGCATGGGACCATTCCAGCCTACGGAATAGATCTCATCCAGAAAGAGATGTGAGAAGAATCCCAGCGCCAGCCCGCCAGCCATGAGCAGCTTGATAAAAGGATTCGAACTGGGATACACCAGATACATCGACAGGCCGGCGATCCCCATGGCAGGCAGGCTGTGGAACATGCCGCGATGGACACTGAGTTTATGCACCATCCACGCCAGCCCGTACCGGATCAGAAAGTACAGGGCGAGCATGATCAGGATCACGCTTTCGTTATTCACCGGCATCTGGGTGACATGCAGCACATGCCCCACAGATAACAGGGGAACCACTGCTGCAGAAAGCGAGAAGATTTCCTGACCGGGCCGACCAGTAGGAATGTCGAGGTCCGGCAGCATGCCGCCAATGCCGGTCAAATAGCCCGCCAGGATGGCCTCCGTGGGAGTGAACTTCAACAAGGTTCCTGCAACCACGCCATAGCCCACACCCAGCAGGCTGCTGAAAATAATGTGCTCACGAAAAGCGGCCATGCGTCCTCCATGACGCGGTCAGCCCAGTCGAAAGGGAACAGAAAAAGCGGACCAGGAAATTGGAACAGTTGGATAGGATTATGATGAGCCTGTCCGGGCAGACTCTTCGTGGAACAATCAGCAGGAAGGGGGAAAGGAGAATCAGGGGGAAAGGCAGCATCCCGGAAACGGGCATGCTGGAGTAGGCGCGGATCTTGTAGCAGAATCCGGCAATACGGATCAAGCAGAAATTCAGACGTTTTTAGATTCGGGGTACGAGACGGGGTTTGCGTGGGTGGTGGCGATGTCGTAGGACTCTGTTTGGGAAATCCGCGGCGCTGAGTGTCGTCACTCAAACGGGAGTCCAGGGATGGCGAACAAACAGAGCAAAAGCCGGAAAACGCAGCGCCCTCAAGTCGATCCGCAGGTGCAGGTGCAATTACGGAGCATGGCGACCGAACTGCGGCATTTGACTTATGGGGAGAAAGGTT
>Ga0182745_1000928_pt1 | contig 29654 bp, 27 predicted proteins | sample eDN3rd30CKraftBY_FD_128523 | JGI IMG/M metagenome (GOLD analysis project Ga0182745, IMG submission 128523) | Enriched backyard soil microbial communities from Emeryville, California, USA - eDNA 3rd pass 30_C Kraft BY (version 2) (version 2) | ecosystem: Environmental > Terrestrial > Soil >... | reverse complement strand
TGCTCCGAACGCGATTCGGTATAGGCCCTCACTTCATTCTGGAGATACGAACATGGGGTATGTCACTACGCAAGACGGTGTTGAAATATTTTACAAAGACTGGGGGCCACGCGATGCCCAGGTAGTCTTTTTCCACCACGGATGGCCGCTTAGCGCGGACGATTGGGACGCGCAAATGCTCTTTTTCCTGGCTAACGGTTTCCGGGTTGTAGCACACGACCGGCGTGGTCATGGGCGATCCAGCCAGGTCTGGGATGGACACGACATGGATCACTATGCCGATGACGTCGCGGCAGTGGTTAATCATCTCGGCGTGCAAGGCGCTGTCCATGTCGGTCATTCCACCGGCGGAGGTGAAGTCATCCATTACATCGCACGCCACGGCGAAGACCGCGTGTCGAAAGCAGCCATCATCAGCGCTGTGCCGCCGCTGATGGTTCAGACCCCGAGCAATCCTGGCGGCCTGCCTAAATCAGTTTTCGACGACTTGCAGGCACAACTACAGGCGAATCGCGCACAGTTCTACCACGACGTTCCAGCAGGGCCTTTTTACGGCTATAACCGCCCGGGTTCAAAACCGTCCGAGGGCATCGTCTGGAACTGGTGGCGACAAGGCATGATGGGCTGTGCAAAGGCACACTATGACGGGATCGTGGCGTTTTCTCAGACCGACTTCACCGAAGATTTGAAGAGCATCAAGATTCCTGTCTTTGTGATGCATGGTGATGATGACCAGATCGTTCCTTATGAGAATGCCGGTGTTCTGTCAGCCAAACTTCTGCAAAACAGTACGCTGAAAATCTACCCGGGCTTCCCGCACGGAATGCCTACAACCAATGCCGATACGATTAACGCCGATCTGCTCGCATTCGTAAGGAGCTAATCAATTACAGGGCGGTGGGTAACGCCGCCCTATAATTTTCAACGCCACCAAATTGGCGCTTTTAAATTCAGCGAGATGCCGTCAAAACTGTGTAATATGGATAACTGCTTTTTTAACCGAAAGTGGTGGTTGGCGAGCGTCTCATTTGGGTCGATTGCGGTCAGTCGCGACGGTCTGCTTTCGACCCATAGCGGACGCTCGCCCACAAAGACGGAATGGCACGGCTATAGGCCGCATTGCGCAAGGGTCGCCGCTTCGGTTTTGGAATTGATTTTGCGGTGCTTGCACGGGATGTGATTAGCAGCCAAAGTGAACGTTCCTAACAGCGAGAATCGTTGAATGGCTCAGAGTTCTGAGTGGACAGAGTGGCATCTGCCCCCCCGCGGCTGGGAGCGCGGTTCCGAGCTGGAGGATTTCAATTACCTTATTGAAAGGTGTACTCCGGTAGATTGCGTGATGACTGTCAGGTACTCCGAAGTCATGAGCACGTCTTTCTCCCCGGTGACGGAGATCACCCACACACTCTGGCAGGATTCAGATCAGCACCTTGTCTCATCCTTACTCGACAAGTACGGCCCTGCGCCCGCTCGCCTATGACACTGGCGCTGCAGCAATAGTGATGAAAATCGACCTCACGCCGCGCCATTCGCGGCCTATGAGTCGATCCTGTCTATTATGCATTGGCGAGAGTTGGCGGGTTTCGCCCAGAAAAAGCGTGTAAAAGCGGCGTAGTTTTGGACGGCCAGAGTTACCGGGGCCCAGAGCCGTGCCGCCTCTCCCAGTTCGAGCATGTAGGACAGATGCTCAGCGCTAACCGCTCCTGCGCTAGCGCATGGGGTCTAGCGGATGGAAATTTCTTGATTCCGTTGGGGAAACTCCGATGGCCGAACGATGCTCAGGCACTGTGACGGGGAATTTGAGCGGCCGCTATCGACTCTTACCAGCCGTTCTCGGAGGGTTGGTAAGTCACTCCGTTCCATCACTGTGACTTTGCGTTGACGGCTGCAAGAACGTCGCCAAGCTAAATATCCTTTCAAAAGATCTATGGCGCCATCCTGGCGTTCTGACTACGTTTCTAACCAATGCCCATACAGTTTGGGGAATTCTTCGCGCACCCAACAAACGAAGGCCTCCACCTGCGGAGCCAGGTGCGAGCGGCTAGGGTACAGTACAGATACGGGTCTAGGCTGTGGACGAAAGGGTCGCAACACCTCAATCAGTGTTCCGTCGGTTAGAAAACGGTCCAGCGTTATGCCTGGGGCCTGTAGTATGCCGAAGCCCGCTACGCCACACTCGACATACGCATTGGACTCGTTGACGGTGATGCCCTGGCGACTGATATACGATTGCTCACGACCGCCATCCATGAATTGCCAGGCCAGTGGGCGTTGGCTCTGTCCGGAGAGAAAGGTCACGCCGCGGTGCGCGCTTAATTGCTCCAATGTTTTGGGCTCGCCATGTTCCTTCAGATATCGCGGAGCCGCGCAGGTGACCATGGTAGCCATACCGATGCGAGAGGCCACAAGACTTGAGCTGGGTAATTGACCGATTCGCAGCGCGCAGTCTACGCCTTCTGCAACCAGGTCGACTGTCCTGTCGGTGACCCCAAGCGCCAAATCGATTGCAGGATAGAGGGTTGAAAACCCTCGCAAGCTTTCCATCAGCCCAGGCTGGGAAAACGCGGTGGGGATATCAACCCGCAATCGACCACGCAGCGTCGAACCTGAAGACGAGAACATTGTCGTGGCATCCGCCACCTCTCCAAGAATCTTTTTGACGCGTTCGTAAAATTGCTCTCCTTCTGAAGTGAGCCTGACCCTACGGGTGGTGCGCTGAAACAACCTGACCCCAAGCGAGATTTCCAGTTCCTGGATCGCCCGGGTGACTTGCGGGCGGCCAATCTGCATGGCATCTGCCGCTCGAGTAAAGCTGCCCAATTCGGCCAGTCGGGTGAACACTTGCATGGACTGGAGCAGTTCCATAGCGTCTTCTCACGTTGAGTATTTGTTGCGGACTGAGTGCAGATGCATAGTCTGATTGTTGTCTTTCGAAATAACAATCCTGTGCCGGGCTGAGCATTTATCGAGTGCCCCTGCTTGGGGAAAATGTCGCCACTGGGTAACACTCATTGGAGATAGCAAATGAAAGCATGGCTTTTGAATGATTTCGGACTCGACAATCTGGCTCTCGGCGAAGCAGCCCCCCCTCTCCCAAAGCAGGCGAATTGCTGGTCAAGATCGGCGCCGTTTCTCTCAATTATCGTGATACGGCCATCGTCGATGGCTTCTACGAACCTCACTTGGTACCCAAACCATTGATACCGGTCAGCGATGCCTCGGGCACTGTGGTTGCCGTAGGTGAAGGCGTCAGCCGATTCAAGGTGGGTGACCGCGTAAATTCGCATCTCTACTCGCGCTGGATCGACGGTGAGCCAGGGCCGGACGAACCTGCTTACTGCTTCGGCATGCCACTGCCAGGTGGCTTGGCCGAATTCATGATCATTCACGAACAAAGTGCTGTTCGTGCGCCAGACAACATGTCCGACGAAGAAGCTTCTACGCTCCCGATTGCAGCGCTGACCGCTTGGTATTCGCTCGTCGACTATGGCCAGATCCAACCTGGCCAGACGGTGCTGGTGCAAGGCACCGGAGGGGTATCGATTTTTGCCGTGCAGTTGGCAACCGCACTGGGCGCCAAGGTAATCGTAACCTCCAGCAGCGATGCCAATCTGGAGGCAGTAAAAAAGCTCGGCGCAGTGGCTGGCGTGAATTATCGGACCTTCCCCCGCTGGGAAGAGGAAGTGCTGAAGCTCACCGATGGCAAAGGCGTCGACTTGCTTCTTGACGTGGCGGGAGGCGAGGGTTTGAACCAGTCCATCCTGGCAACCAAAGCCGCCGGCAAGATCGCTCAGATCGGCTTTCTCACTGGCCAGACCACTTCGCTAAGCCTCATGCCGCTGATTTTCCGCCAGACGACGATTCGTGGCATTGCCGTGGCGCCTCGTTCGTCGTTTGATCGCATGAACGCATTCTTGAACGAGCATCGGATTCGCCCCGTTATCGATCAGACCTACTCGTTCAACGACGTGCACAAGGCGTTCGAACATCTGGCACGAGGTGCATTTGGCAAAGTAGTTATCAAAGTATCATGACTCGCTTGACCATCACCTCGGATGGCAAGGATCCGCGGCTGATCGACGTGGGATGACCAGATTCTTTGCTTGGCCGAAGTTGTCCTCCGCGAAGGGCAGCTTCGGGTCGTTTGCTGTCACTCGCCCGCGACCTCTTCCGACCCGAGGCTGCCCCTCGCGCAGAGTAGCTAGCGGACTAAATTAGTTACACGACGCGAGCGAGCAACGGCCATATGCGGGAGCTAGATTAAGGACTAATTGATCACTTAATCACTATAGGGTTAACAGGTGCGCCTGTACCACCTACAACCTTCAAAGGTGCCGCAGTATAGAGGAATGTCCATTGACCATCCTCCGCACAATCAGCAGCGAGAGGGTCAAGCTGAGCAATCTCAGTCATCGTGATACCCAGATTTCGCATCAGCGCATTGTGCAACGGCAGCGCAACTCCAGACACGGGGTCAACTGTTACCTCGTTAGCAATGGTGTCAGTGACAATATTAGGGATTTCCATTTCATGGAACCAATTCACCAACTCAGGACTGTAGGTAAGACCCGGCTCTACAAAGTCCTTATAAAACTCAGCGCTGTCACGATAATAGAACGAGCCTATCCAGCCGGTTCTGATCAGCAAAATATCTCTTTTCTGGATTTCAACGCCCTGCGCAGCAGCAGCAGCCAACAAGTCCTGGTGGGTGAAGGTCTCTCCAGGCTCCAACACTTGCTTGTTTCGATAACGGGCGACGTCGATAAGAACTCCACGACCGACCACACCCTTTTCGCCGATTGGCGCCACACTAGCTTTAGCAAGCCCCCCTATAGTAGTGTCAGCGTCGTAGCCGTTCCATATCTGGTCGTCATACCAAACATGCCCCAAGGCGTCGTACTGTGTGGACCCTTGCAGGTGAAAGAACATTACATCATCGGCATATTCGTACGAGCCAGGAAAGTGGGGCCCTTTCCCGCAGTTATAATGACCGCGATCCATGATGTTCATTCGTCGTGCCGGCGTTCGCCCAGGCCAGACTGGATCACCCTTTTCGTCGCCGATGCGTATCTGTAGAGTAAAGGTTTTACCTTGCTTAACCTGGCCCACACCCTGTAGAACTTCGGTTGCGGTCAAGTAGTTTAGACAACCTACTTCATCATCAGCCCCCCATTTGTTCCAATTTTTGGGGGAATCTTTGAGCAGCTCTCGAATGTGAGGAACATGTTTTTCGGACATCGTGCGATCTCGCTTCTTATTTTGAATTTTACGACTGCTAGCCGCTACCTTGGATGATCTTCAATAATCAGATCGGCGGCACGCTCCGCAACGGCCATGACGGCGCCTTGGATATTTCCTGAAACCATCGACGGTATCACCGAAGCGTCGACAATTCGTAAACCCGAAATTCCATGAACCTTTAGCCTCGAATTTACAACCGAGTCAGGCTTTTCTCCCATACGGCATGTGCCGATTGGATGGTAAATCGTCTGTCCTGTCTTTCGAGCGAATTCCAGCCACTGTTCGTCGGTTCGCGTATGCTCTCCGGGACTGGTCTCATGTTCGACGAAACGGGACATAGCGGGCTGCATCACGATGCTGCGGGCGATTTTCATCCCTTCCACTATGCACTTCTGATCCTCCCGCTCGGCGAGCATATTTGGGCGAATGGCAGGCATCATATTCCGGTCGTTGCTCTCGATATGAACCGAGCCCATGGATTTCGGGCGCAGCTGGCTGACGCCGATTGTCATGCCAGGATGGCGATCGAGCACACGATTAGCGGCATTGGCATAGCTGGCATGCACGAAGAAATACTGGATATCAGGAGTTTTCATCTGTGGGTCGGTTTTCACAAATCCATGCACTAATCCTGTGCCCAATGTGAGAATCCCGGTACGCTTGGTAAAATATTCCGACACCGCAAGACCCAAGCGCCAACCTCGCGCAAGTTCATTGAGGGTAACCACTCCCTTCATTCGCCAATTCATTCGAGTAGCGAAATGGTCGATGTAGTTCTCTCCCACACCGCGCAATTCATGCTTCAACGGCACCCCAGCGGCGCGCAAGACATCCGCATTTCCGATACCAGACAGTTCCATTAGCTGTGGCGACTGAATAGCGCCTGCGCAGAGGATGACTTCTACACCGGCTTTGACGCTAATCTCGACTCCGCGTTGAGTATAGGTTACTCCTATACAACGCTTTCCCTCCAGATCGAGTTTGAGCACATGAGCTTGAGTGGCGATAGTGAGGTTCGGACGATTACGCGCAGGCTTCAAGTAACCATCAACTACGCTCCAACGACGCCCACCCCTTTGGGCAACCTGATAATATCCAAAACCTGTCTGATCTTGGCCATTATAATCTTCGTTATATGGATGACCATCCTGAGCTGCCGCTTCGAGGAAGGCGGTGGATAGCGGGAATCTTTCGCTAACCTGATGAATATGCATAGGCCCGTCGTGCCCTCGATGCTCATCTCCCGCAGCGTAGTTTTCGAACTTTTTGAAATAAGGTTTCAGCGTTTCAAAATCCCAGCCGTTGACGCCAGTATCGGCCCAAGCATCATAATCACCAGGCTGCCCGCGCACATAAATCATCCCGTTGATCAGCGTTGAGCCACCCAAGCCGCGCCCACGCGGAACCGCGATTTCACGATTGTATGTGCTCGCCTCCGGCTTGGTTTTAAAATCCCAATTGAAGCGTTTATCGACCATCAGCTTGCTGAAGCCAGCCGGAATTGGAATCCACCGGCCGTTGGGCTCACCTCCTGCTTCGAGGACAAGCACACGGTACTTACCGGAAGCGGTCAATCGGTTGGCAAGAATGCATCCGGCCGTGCCTCCACCCACAATGACATAATCGAAGCTTTTCATTCACCACCCCCCGTTTGCAGAGGCCGCTGACTTTCGACGCCCATCGCTTCAGCCATTAATTTAATCTGGCATCGCAGCATCGGTCGACCTAGATGAATTCGACAGCCTTTGGCCGAAGCCGCTTCAAGCAAGCGAGTACGTTCCGGTTGCATTATGATTTCGGCCACAACTTGGTCAGCGCCCAATAGCGATACATCACAGGGGTAATCATCTGAGTCCCGCAGCCCCATCGACGTGGCATTGACTACAAGTTCATGACCCGAAGGATCAGGAGAACCGATCGCTAATGACAGCTGCGGAAATTCGGCAGCAAGGCGATTGATGAGCTCTTCCGCCTTTGCATGGGTCCTATTCGCGATAGTAATGTGCGATACACCCGCCTCGCCCAGCGCAAATGAAATCGCTTGCGCAGCCCCTCCCGCGCCGCACAGGTATACGCTCATACCTCGTGGTTCTATACCCGAACTGCGCAATCCCGCTACGAATCCCACACCATCGAGAATATCGCCGTGGAGGTGGCCATCAGCGTCGCGCCGCACTACATTGACTGCACCGACCATCTGAGCAGCGGGCGATAAGCTATCGCAGAGAGCTACGATCGCTGTCTTATGTGGAACGGTAACAATGAAACCATCCAAGTTTTGAATCGAGCGAAAACCTCCAACGGCATTTTCTAACTGCGCTTCAGTAACATGCATGGGGATCAACACTCGATCCTCACCGCAAGCAGCCATTAAAGCGTTCATTTCTTCAGGTGTTTTCACCTGGAGAATAGGATCGGCGATGATTCCGAAAATTCGGGTTCTGCCGGTGATCACGTGCTTATTGGAATTTTTTTGCATGAGATTCACGCTTGGGTATAAGTGGTTTTAATTACCGTATAAAACTCACGGGCGAAGGGACCTTGTTCGCGCGCGCCATAGCTAGAAGCCTTTCGGCCACCAAACGGCGCGTTGTAGTCGACCCCTGCTGTAGGCACATTGACCATCACCATGCCCGCCGTTGAGCGCGCTTTGAAATCGCTGGCGTATTTGAGTGAGGTAGTGCAGATGCCAGACGACAGGCCAAACTCCGTGTCGTTAGCTAGGCGTAGCGCATCTTCATAGTCACGGGCGCGAACCACGCTGGCTATAGGTCCGAACACCTCTTCGCGGTTAATCCGCATATCATTTTCAGTGTCGACAATAAGAGCCGGCGTAAGGTAGTGCCCCTGGGTTGCGCGCTTTACTCGCTCGCCTCCAAAAGCAACCTTGCCCCCTTCGCGCTTTGCGATATCGATATAGTCGCAATCCTGGTCGAGTTGACTGGCGGACACGACGGGGCCAATATCGGTTCCCGCCTTCAAGGCATCATCAACTGTCAACGCAGACAGACGCTCAACCACTGCCTTGACGAACTTGTCGTGAATTGAATCTTCAACAATGAAACGACTCGAGGCAGTGCAACGTTGGCCAGTGGAATAGAAAGCCCCCTGGACAGCGACCTCTACTGCTTGTTCAAGATTGGCATCTTTCAAGATGACCAACGGGTTTTTTCCGCCCATTTCTAATTGAATCTTTGCACCACGCGACATGCATTCCATACCCACCGAACGCCCCGTTTGTGTTGAACCGGTGAACGTTAGCGCTCTCACCTTGGGATGTTTGGCCAGCACATCGCCAACTTGAGAGCCCGGTCCCATTACCAAGTTGAAGACACCTGGAGGTAGCTGTCCTGCTCGCACGATGATCTCGGCGAGTGCCCAGGCGCTGCCTGGTACCAAATCGGCAGGTTTGAATACCACTGAGTTGCCATAGGCTAGCGCCGGGGCTATTTTCCAGGCAGGAATTGCAATCGGGAAATTCCACGGCGTGATGATTCCAACGACGCCTTCCGGCTCGCGGCGAACATCAGCTTCTACACCAGGCCGGATGCTCGCCAGGCGTTCGCCAGAAAGGCGCAAGGCTTCCCCTGCAAAAAATTTGAAAACCCTTCCAGCTCGCGTAACCTCGCCAATGCCCTCCGCCAGAGTCTTTCCCTCTTCACGGGAAAGTAAAAAACCCAGTTCCTCCTTTCGGGCCAAAATCTCGGAGCCGATTCGGTCCAGCGCATCGCTGCGACTTTCCGCAGTCAAGCCAGCCCAGCCATGCTGTGCGTCATAGGCAGCATCAACGGCGAGCCCCGCTTGTGAAGCGTCTGCTCTGGCATATTCGCCAACCACGTCATCCAGATTCGAAGGATTGATGTTGCGGTTGATACTGACCCCATCGAGCCATTCGCCAGCAATGTAATTCTTGTTCATAGCCTTTTCCCAATGCCGAGTGTCTGAGCTGATCAGGACGCTCAGACCTATCGAGCGTCCCATGGCGACACCTTAAATCAGGAAGCGGCAAGGATAGGTATGACCGCTAGGCAAAGCGGGTTTGCCCATGTGTCACAGAGGGAGTCATGACTCGGAGTTTACGCCCGAAGCTATATGGACCACGGACGCTCTGCAATTCGCTGTTCGATAGCGCCGATAAATGCTTTAACGCGTGGGCTCAGGTTTTTGCGGTTGGGATAGACTAAGTAAATCGGCTGGGGAATAGTCGACCGATAGTCTTCCAGCACAGGAACCAACCTACCTGACTTCAGGTCGTCGCCAATGTGAAAGTCTGCGAGGCGTACGATACCTCCACCGTTCAGCGCCACCGAGCGCAGCAGGTCGCCTTGATTGAACGTAGAGCGCGGCTGCACCGGTACAATGGTCGTCCTACCCTCCTGCTCATATCCCCAAATATTCCACGGGCTGTTGAACGCAAAGTGGTAACAGTCGTGATTAAGCAGATCCGTTGGGGTGACTGGAGGACCCCGCCTTGCCAAATAGCTCGGGGCTGCACAGGTAATCCAATGAGCTTCGCCTATACGGCGTGCCACCCGTGAAGAGTCGGGCAGTACACCACTGTGTATAGCGATATCGAGACCTTGGTCAAACTGATCGACATATTGCGCACCGACTTCGATTGCTACAGACAACTCAGGATACATAGCGAGAAAATCAGGCAGCCAAGGAATAATCTGATGCTTCGCGAAGGTCGCCATAGTATGGATGCGTAAAGTGCCCCGAAGCCTAGCGGGAAACGCTTCAGCTAATGAGTCGGCCTCTGCTATCGCGTCCATGACTGCTTGGGCACTACGTAAATAGGCTCTGCCTTCCTCGGTGAGGGTCAGCCGTTGGCTACCGCGCTGGAAAAGCCGAACAGAGAGTCGATTTTCCAAGCGTGTTACTAGCTTGCTAACCGCTGAGGGTGACAGATCGTTAGCGCGGGCTGCTGCTGAAAAACTTTTATGTTCGGTCGCCCACAGAAACGCCAACATTTGTGAATAGTTTTCTTTGTCCACGACAATCCATCCGCTATCGAAAAATGCAAGATCCTAGCTCTGATGTATAAAAACCTTGCTGCTTTCACGTGGAACCAATGCGATATCCAACTCGATCACCTGATCCACCTCCAGGCCCTCAATCTGAGCAATCAACGAGTCAGCGCTGATACGCCCAATTTCAGAAATTGGAACACTTACCGAAGTGAGTGAGGGTGAAGCAATCGCACTAAAGCTAATGTCGTCAAACCCGGTAATGGAGAGATCATTAGGGATATTCACCCCTCGGCGCTTGGCCTGCTCACTGGCGCCGAGAGCCAAAAGGTCAGTGGTGCAGATCAGAGCAGTGGGACGAGGTTTCATCGCAAGCACAGCATCAAGCCCAGCCCTTCCCCCCTCAAGGCTGAAGGGCTGTTCGATAATGCGATTATCCGGCACGTACACTCCGAAATCCGCACATTGCTCACGTACTCCCTGGATTCGGAACCGGGCACGCTCGTTGTATTGACGGTGACCTGTCAGTACGGCGATATCTCGATGACCGAGCGCTAGCAGGTGGTCGGCGACCAACTGCCCGCCGCGTACGTTGCTAAAGCCCACTGCACAGTGCTCTCGGCAGTTATCCACCGTCCACATCAATACGTATGGGCGTTGTGCTACTCGGAGCATTTCAAACACAACCGGATCGTGGTCGGTACCCACCAGGAAAATTCCCTCTACACCACGTTCGATGAAATTTCGGACGGTGGCGATTTCACGATCCCGGTCGTACTCGTGAGAGGCGATGATCAACTGATAGCCAAATTCATTTAGTCGCTGCTGAAGCGCCTGGATCGAATCGGCATAAATCGGGTTATTCAGGGTTGGAAAAATCGCAGCGGCGCTGAACGTACGCCTCAAGGCTAGCGCTCTCGCCGCCCCGTTCCTGACGTACTGCAACTGGCGGACCGCAGCATCCACCTTGGCAAGGGTAGCCGGTTTTACCTGATCCGGATTGGACAATGCGCGAGAGGCGCTGCCCAGTGAAACGCCAGCTAGGCGCGCTACGTCACGCAATTTTGGCTTGTGGCTTCTCGTCATCTGCTCATCACTCCTGCTTGACAACACTATACCACCCCGATTAAAAATGAACCGGTTCAAATTTGGACGTTAGCGATACCAAACCTACAAGAAACGGTCCCACCCAGCCCGAACACCACTCCAGGTGTTTTTTTTGAACACAGATTTGAACCGGTTCAAATATGGTGATGGACCTATAAGCTTCTGGAGGCACCACAATGAAAATAATGCCTTGGGCCATCAATGGCGTTGCAGCCCTTACCCTCTCAGCTTCGCTGACTGCCTACGCCGACGTGCAGATCGGTGCTCTATACCCTCTTAGTGGAGGCCTGGCTCTACTAGGAGACGAAAGCTACCGCGGTTTGGAAATTGCCGTAGCAGAACGCAATGCGGCAGGCGGGTTGAAAGGCGAACCAATCAAATTGGTCAAGGCCGATGCAGTGGATGCGGCACAGGCAGTCAGTGCAGCCCGACGTTTGACCTCAAGTGAAAACGTCGCTGCAGTTTTTGGAAGCTATTCATCCGCGCTCTCGTTCGCAGCTACTCAGGTGACTGAGCTTGCAGGGATTCCGTTTTTCGAGCTCGGTGCGGTGGCTGACAACATCACCGAACGGGGGCTACAGAATGTGTACCGCAGCAACCCCACCGCTCGTGATTTTGCACAAGGCACGATCACCGCAATCACCAAGCTGGTCGCTCCCCAACTCAAAGTAAACCCCACCAGTCTGAAGATCGCGATCATTCACGAAGATGCGCTTTATGGCACCACCATTGCGGCCTTCCAAAAAGAGCTCGCCTTGAAGGAGGGGCTCCAGGTGGTTGAAGTGTTGCCCTACTCGGCCAAAGCGGTAGATCTCTCATCACTCATTTTACGTTTGAAAGGTGCTGGAGCGGACGTTGTCCTGCAGACCTCATATCAGAACGACACCACTTTGTTCTTCCGACAAATTCGCGAAGCCGGGTTTGCTCCTAAAGCCGTCATTGGCGCAGGGGGAGGTTATTCCATGCAGGACACTGTGAAAGTAGTGGGGGCCGAGAATATCGAAGGCGTACTGGATGTAGACTTTCCGCAATTCCAAACCAACGAGGCAGGTGCACCTGGGATTGCCGCGTTCGCAGAAGCCTATCGCGCACGCTATGGCAGCGAGCCGCGCTCTGGGCACAGTCTGATCAACTACGTCGGAGCAAAAGTGTTCCTCGACGCGATGGCTGAGGCGAAGTCGTTAGACGCAGAAGACGTCCGGGAAGCGGTAAAGGCTATTGATATTCCCATTGGACGGACTGCCGCCAATATAGGCGCCAAATTTGGTGACAACGGCCAGAACGAAAGGGCGCAGACCACGATCATGCAATGGCAGCAAGGGGTACTCAAAACAGTTTACCCGCCAGCTGCTGCAGTCGCACAGGCAACCCTGGCCTCCCAGCCCTGACCTTATACCCAGCACGTAAGCCGCCCGTCACTGAAATGGCGTGCGGCTCATGTCCGAGGACTCTTTTATGGAAATCTTCCTACAGCTTCTGCTCAACGGCATCTTGCTGGGTGGCACATTGGCCATCATCAGCATCGGCCTGACTTTGATCTTTGGCATTGTCAGGGTCGTAAACTTCGCCCACGGCGAATTCCTGATGATCGGCATGTATGCCGTCTACCTGATGAACCAGCATTTCGGCGTGCATCCATACGTCGCCATCATTCCGGCGGTGGCACTGCTCTTCATGCTGGGCGCAGGTATGCAGCGTTTCATCATCCAGCCGCTGCTCGCGGCGGAGGGACATATCCAGATTTTCGCTACGGTAGGTGTGTCCATCGCTTTGATGAACGCGGCACTCATGGTATTCGGCGCCGATGTAATGACGGTGAACAATCCTAGCGGTTTGGGTACAGGCAGCGTAGGAATTGGCCCACTTCGAGCCAGTACTGGGCAATTACTGACCTTCGCTGTTTCACTAGCTTTAGTCGGTGGACTGCACTGGTTCCTGCACAATACCTTTCTTGGGCGAGCCGTACGAGCAACCGCACAACATCGCAATGCGGCCCTCCTTATGGGAGTCAATGTCAACCGCATTTACATTTTTGCCTTCGGCTTAGGCTGCGCCTGCCTTGGTTTAGCCTCCGGGATGATTGCTCCCCAGTACCCGGTTTTCCCGACCTTCGGCACTTTCTTCGTGCTTACCGCGTTCGTCATTGTTGTGTTGGGCGGTCTGGGCAGTCTTTCAGGCGCTTTGATCGGGTCGATCCTGATTGGCGTAGTGGACAGCCTGGCGGGTTACTACATCGCACCTGATCTCAAGGAAGTCGTCTACTTCATGATCTTCCTGGCGATTCTAATTTTCCGCCCCACCGGCTTGTTCGGTGCCGGGCGTGGCTCAGAGTAGGAGCTTATTGATGAACTTTCTCCACCCTCGCGTCTATCTGAGCTTGGCAGCGTTGTCTTTGCTGTTAATTATACCTTTCTCCACCGGCTCCAACTTCGTCTTCCATCTGTTTATTCTGATATGCAGCTATGCAGCGCTGGCCACTGCGTGGAACATCGTTGGCGGTTTTGCCGGCCAGCTATCCCTAGGCCATGCAGTCTTCTATGGCGCCGGGGCCTACGTCAGTACCCTACTGATGCTGCATTTAAACTTAAGTCCATGGATCGGGATGTTTGTCGGCGCTGCAGTGTCTATTGTGCTCGCGGTGATTATCAGTTGGCCATGCTTCCGCTTGCGGGGACCCTTTTTCGCATTAGCGACCATTGCTGTGCTGGAAGTGATACGACTCCTTGTGATTAACCAACATGATTTTACAGGCGGTGCAGCAGGTCTAGCAGTACCTCTCAAGATCGGCGCCGAATGGATGCTGTTCCGTGCGCGTTGGCCGTACCTGTTAATTGCCTTTGGTTTCCTGGTAATCACCTTGCTTGTTTCTTGGAAAATCAAACATTCGCGTTTGGGCTATTACCTTATTGCCGTTCGCGAACGCGAAGATGCCGCCCAGGCGGTCGGGGTCAATGCGGTCAAAGTGAAATTGATCGCGGTAGTTCTGTCTGCTGCTCTGACCAGCCTGATCGGTAGTTTCCATGCTATGTACCTGACTTTTATCGAGCCCGGAGCGATGTTCTCGCTGGAACTCTCGATCCAGATTGCCATGTTTGCTTTGATTGGGGGTCTCGGCACCTTGTCTGGCCCCCTGATTGGCACAGTAATCGTGCTGCCCTTGGCGGAGCTTGCGCGCGGCTGGCTGGGCGATGCAGGGAGCGGTGTGCATGGTTTGGTATACGGCCTTGTGCTGGTAGCGTTTGTTCTGACAATCCCTCAAGGCTTGGTCGGCAGATTTGGCGAGCGTGTCAGTCGTTGGGTAGACAAACTACCCGGCAGCAGAACCTCATCGCCAAAACCAAAGGTATCAATCCGCGCTGCTCATCTCTCTACCACAATCGGCGCTCCCATCTTGGTAGCTGAAAATCTACACAGATATTTTGGCGGCCTACACGCCACCAATGACGTTTCATTGTCCGTGAAGGAAGGTGAAATCGTTGGAGTAATTGGACCGAATGGTGCCGGCAAAACCACTGTCTTCAATCAGCTCTCGGGGTTCATCCAGCCTTCATCTGGTGTGGTCAAAGTGCGCACTGTCGATGGGCAATGGATCAGCCCCTCCTCACCTGCTGAATTTGCTATTGCGGGTATCGGCAGAACGTTCCAAATCGTGCAGCCGTTCGCCGATCTGAGCGTGTGCGAGAACATCATGCTTGGCGCCTTTATGCATACTCGTGATCCGGAAGAAGCTCGGCAGATTGCTTGTGAGGTGGCGGCACTCACTGATCTCACCCAACTACTCGACAGCCGAGCAAAAAATCTTACTGTCGGGGGAATGAAGCGTCTTGAAATGGCGCGAGCACTAGCCACGCGCCCTCGCGTCCTACTGTTAGACGAGGTTATGGCCGGACTAAATCCTACGGACGTAACCAAAGCAATTGAAATCATCCGTCGCGTAAGGGCGACAGGAGTCAGCGTGCTCATGATTGAGCACATCATGCAGGCAACCATGACCCTGTCCGATCGAATAGTCGTGATCAGCAGCGGAGCAGTGTTGATGGATGGCGATCCGCAGACAGTAGTGAGCAATCCTGAGGTGATCGAAGCCTATCTGGGCAAGGAGTACAACCATGCTACGGCTTGACGACATCCATGCCGGCTACGGCAACACTGAAGTTCTGCGCGGCGTTTCCCTTGAAGTCAAGGCTGGTGAGGTGGTGACGTTGGTTGGTGCAAATGGTGCAGGCAAGACGACAACTTTGCGCAGCCTATGCGGCCTTATCAAACCTACACAAGGTAGCGTCGAATTCGAAGGCAAACGCCTGGATGGCTGCAGGCCAGATGAGATTGTTGGCTCAGGGATCACACTAGTTCCGGAGGGGCGGCAACTATTCCCCTTCATCACCGTTCGCGACAACCTGCTGATGGGTGCCTACAAAAAAGCGGCTCGGCCGGCTGTAAAGCAACGTCTGGAACAAGTTCTCGAGCTATTCCCCCGAGTGCGTGAGCGGCTTGAGCAAAACGCCGGCTCTCTGTCTGGCGGGGAACAGCAAATGGTAGCTATTGCCCGAGGGTTGATGTCGGACCCTAAGCTGTTGATCTTGGACGAGCCTTCTTTGGGACTATCGCCGCTCTTGGTATCTCAAGTGTTTGGAATCATCGACAAGATTCTTGCGCTAGGGACCACTGTGCTCATTGTTGAGCAGAACATCGTGCATACGCTTCGCGTTGCACACCGCGGCTACGTACTGGAAAACGGAACGATCACACTGACGGGAACCGGTAAGGAATTGCTTGATAACCCCCATGTAAAACGTGCCTACCTGGGGATGTGAGGAAGAAAGAAGTATGACTAAGACTATGCGAATGGTGGACCATCGCCCAGGCGGTGCTGCCGAGTGCTTACGCCTGATCGAAGCGACATTGCCTACCCCCGGCGCTGACGAAGTATTGATCAAGGTGGCCTTCGCCGGCGTTAATCGCCCAGACGTGCTACAGCGGTCGGGCAACTATCCACCGCCGTCAGATGCTTCTCCCTTTTTAGGGTTAGAGGTTTCAGGTGAGGTGGTTGCCGTTGGTGAAGCAGTTCAAGGATTGAAAGTAGGCGATATGGTGTGTGCCCTCACACCAGGAGGAGGCTATGCAGAATACTGTTGCGCCCCCGCAGCACACTGCTTGCCTGTGCCCAATGGCTTATCGTTGGCCCAGGCTGCAGCGCTACCGGAGAACTACTTTACGGTTTGGACCAACTTGTTTGAACGTGGTCATCTCACCCGTGGTGAAACGATCCTGGTGCACGGCGGCTCTAGTGGCATTGGGCTAACGGCGATCCAGTTAGCCAACCAGTTCGGCGTACGAGTACTGGCTACCGCCGGAAGCGAAGAAAAACTTGCCGCCTGCCGCTTGGCTGGGGCCAGCGACACTATCAATTACCGTGAAGAGGACTTTGTCGACGCTGTTCAGAAGCTAACCAACGGCGATGGCGTGAATATGATCCTCGACATGGTCGGCGGCACTTATATCCAGCGCAACATCGACTCACTGGCCTTGGAGGGCAGGTTGGTGCAGATCGCTTTCTTGGAAGGCAGCCAGGTCGAACTGAATGTCATGGCGATCATGCTCAAGCGCCTCACATTTACCGGCTCCACACTGCGGGCTAGACCGAAAGCAGACAAAGCATCAATCGCCACAGCCCTGCGAACCCATGTTTGGCCCTTACTGGAAGAAGGGCGTTGTTTGCCCATCGTTCACGCGACTTTCCCTCTGGATCAGGCTTCCCAAGCCCACCAACTGATGGAAAGTAGCAAGCATATTGGCAAGATTATTTTGGAGGTTGCCTCATGATCTCGGGCAGGCATAACGGTAGAGCTGTACTCATCTCCGGTGCTGCCGGCGGGATTGGAGCAGCTATAGCTCGGCGCTATTGTGAGGAGGGTGCCAGTGTGGCGCTGCTCGACCTCGATCCAAAAGCGCTACAAGAGCAAGGACAGGCTCTCAAGAGTGAAGGCTTCAACGTGGCCTGGCACGCCGCAGATGTGGGCGATTTTGGTCAATGCGAGTTGGCATGCGCCCACCTTGCTGAAATGATTGGACCAATTGATACATTGATCAACAACGCCGGAATCTCTCCCAAACACGATGGTAAACCAGCGCCGATATGGCAAATGGCCCCATCAGAATGGCAACGGGTGGTAAACGTCAATCTCAATGGTGCGTTCAACCTGTCACGCCTTTTATCTGCATCTATGGTGGAACGCCGCTTCGGTCGTATAGTCAGCATGTCCTCAGTGGCTGGCAGTGCGTTTCTACCCCTGGTAGCGGCACATTACAGCGCAACGAAGGCAGCTATTATCGGGCTTACGCGACATCTGGCAGGCGAGCTGGGTGAGTACGGAATCACGGCAAATGCGTTAGCACCAGGTCGCATCGAGACCCCCCTCTTGAAGACAGTCTCGTCTTTAGCAAACGAAGCCGTTGTCGCCGACACTCCGCTCCGAAGGCTGGGACAACCTTGGGAGGTCGCTGATGCTGCGTGCTACCTGAGTGCGCCTGAAAGCGCGTTTGTAACGGGGCAGGTACTTGATGTCGCCGGAGGTTGGCTGATGCGTTAAACCGCTCCGAATCAGACAGTTCGAGATGTACGCAGGCGCCCTACATAACGCCTACTGCATCTCGAATCCCTGCCGCTGTAGGATGGGTTCCGCCCCCCTACCAGGCCGCCCCCACCTACTTGAAGTGACTCGCCCCTAGCTTACCCACAGTCAGCATCACCAATTCAGCGAGCAATCTGCAGAAGCATTCGCCAACACCTCAATGCCCCATTTGACCCCTCATGTTCGCAGCAGGTACTTGACACAGTTGTTTTGTGATCACATATTTCATCTCACAAAGCACAGATCAGGACCAGCCACATGACCGACGCCCCGATTGCATTGCCGGTACTTCGCCAGGTTTCACGGGAAACGCTGCAAGAACAGGTCTATCGACAGCTACGTGAAGCGTTGATGAGCGGCCGGTTCGAGCCCGGACAGAAGTTGACCATCCGTGGCCTTGCAGAAGCTCTGGGTTCAAGCCCGATGCCTGTACGTGAGGCCTTGAGCCGCCTCACCGCCGAGAACGCATTCGAAGTCTCCGGCACAGCCCGCCTTCGCGTGCCGGTGATGACAGTCGAACGACTGCGTGAAATCCGTGACGCACGCGTGGCGCTTGAAGGTTTGCTTGCTGAGAAGTGTATTAGTCACCTGGAACGCGATGATCTCGAGGATATCAAGCGCATATACGGGCAAATGCAAGAAGCGGCAGATACCGTTGATGTCCCTCGCTACCTGTGGACGAACTTCGCATTCCACCGCCGTATCTACGCTGTCGCTCGCGCCGAATTGACCGTGGCAGCGGTGGAGAATTTCTGGCTGCACATGGGTCCCTGCTTCGCTTTGGTTGCACCTGACAAAGCCCACCTCAGTCGCTCGATGGAAGCACACACGCGAATCGTGGCCGCTCTGCAGGCACACGATCCCTCAGCTGCACGCGCAGCAGTCACTGACGACATCATGCAAGCAGCTGATTCACTAGGTCGCTTGCTCGCAATCCTTGAGAACAACAAAAAACCAGGAGGCAAACGCGCATGAGCGTTTTAGCAAGACTCACCCCTTACCCCAATCTTCGCGTAATGATATCGGGCGGCGCAGCCGGTATCGGTGAAACCATTGCCGCAGCCTACATCGAGGCAGGGGCCCAAGTTCACGTGTGTGATGTAAGCCAAGGAGCCATTGCAGCGTTCCTTGATCGCCACCCGGAAGCCACCGCCACGCAGGCAGACGTAGCGGATGCTGCTCAGGTCGCCAACGTTTTCGCCATACAGCGGGAGCGTTTTGGTGGCCTGGACGTGCTGATCAACAACGCTGGTATCGCAGGACCAACAGCCGGGGTCGACCGCATCACCGACGAGGACTGGCAGCGTACCATCGATATCAATCTGTCAGGGCAGTACCGCTTCGCTCACCATGCAGTCCCCCTGTTGCGCGAGTCCTCCTATGGCCACCTGATCCAGATTGCCTCGGTCGCGGGGCGCCTGGGTTATGCCTGGCGGACACCTTATGCCGCCACCAAATGGGCGATTGTCGGAATGATGAAGTCCTTGGCTGCCGAGCTGGGAGAGGACGACATTCGCGTGAACGCTGTTCTCCCCGGCATCGTCGAAGGCCCTCGCATGGACGGCGTGATTCGAGCCCGCGCAGAGCAAGTGGGAGTACCCGAGGCGCAAATGCGCCAGGAATACTTAAAGAAGATTTCGCTGAAACGCATGGTCACCGCAGAAGACGTCGCGGCCATGGCGTTGTTCCTTTGCTCTCCCGCCGCGCGCAACGTTACCGGCCAAGCAATCAGTGTGGATGGCAACGTCGAATACCTTTGAATCGATAGGCTCTCCATTGCTGTTTCCACAAGAATAAGTCACAGGAAACCCACTCATGGCCAAGCAACAACCCGTCATCATTACTTGCGCTGTTACCGGCGCGATCCATACCCCCTCCATGTCACCATACCTGCCGGTGACACCTGAACAGATTTCCGATGCCGCATTAGGGGCAGCGGAGGCCGGTGCAGCAATTGTCCACCTGCATGCGCGCGACCCGGAAGATGGGCGCCCCGTGCAAGATCCAGAACTGTTCCGCCAGTTCCTGCCACGGATCAAACGTGAAAGTGACGTGGTCATCAATCTCACCACAGGTGGCGCACCGACCATGGGTGTCGAAGAGCGGCTGCAACCGGCACTGCAACTCAAGCCCGAACTGGCTTCACTCAACATGGGCTCCATGAATTTCGGGCTGTACGAAATGCTCCACCGCTTCAAGGAGTTCCAGCACGATTGGGAGCGCCCCTACCTAGAAGAAAGTGACGATCGCGTATTTCGCAACACCTTTCGCGACATCGCCTACATCCTCGAATCGTGCGGGGAAAACCGCACCCGCTTCGAAATCGAATGCTACGACATCGGCCACCTCTACACGGCAGCGCACTTCCTCGACCGAGGCCTATTGAAGAAACCGGTGTTCATTCAATCGGTATTTGGCTTGCGAGGTGGAATAGGCGGTCATCCTGAAGACCTCATGCAGATGCGCCGCACCGCTGACCGGCTGTTTGGCGATGCCTATATCTGGTCAATTCTTGGCGCAGGCCGCAACCAAATCCCCCTGGCGACAATGGGCCTGGCGATGGGAAGTAATGCGCGTGTTGGCTTGGAGGACTCTCTCTGGGACGGCCCCGGAAAACTCGCGGCATCCAATGCCGATCAGGTAAGACGCATTCGCACAGTGGTCGAGGCATTAGGCGGCCGCGTGGCGTCGCCAGACGAAGCCCGGGAGATTCTTGGACTCAAAGGACGTAACAACGTCGACTTCTGATTGCCGCTCTTGACGCAGCACAACCAATAATCCCGCAGGCACCCGCCTGCCAACCGCGCGTTGAAGTCCATCTCAAAATAATGACAAGACTGAGGCGCCCGCTTCGCGGGCGCCATGCAAGAGGACTTTCCAAATGACCTCCCCAGCAAGCGCTGCCCGCAGCCAGAAAGAAATCACCGCCCTGCTCTTCCGAAAACTGATGCCATTGCTCGTGATTGGGTACGTGCTGAGTTTTCTCGACCGCACCAACATTGCACTGGCCAAGCATCAACTTGAAATCGATTTGGGTATTTCCGCTGCTGCTTACGGCCTGGGCGCCGGACTGTTCTTCCTGACCTACGCGTTATTCGAAGTACCCAGCAATTTGATCATGCACAAGGTTGGCGCCCGCTTCTGGATTGCGCGGATCATGGTCACGTGGGGCCTGATATCGGCGTCGATGGCCTTCGTTCAGGGCGAAACCTCGTTCTACGTGTTGCGCGTTCTGTTGGGTATCGCCGAGGCAGGGTTCTTCCCCGGGGTAATGCTGTACCTCACTTACTGGTTTGGCCGAGAAGAACGCGCCAAAGCGACAGGCTATTTTTTGCTTGGTGTCTGCCTGGCAAACATCGTGGGCGGCCCACTGGGCGGGCTGTTGATGCAACTTGATGGCGTCTGGGGCTGGCACGGCTGGCAATGGATGTTCGTGCTCGAAGGTCTGCCGGCGGCCCTGTTCGCGATCGTGATCTGGAGGAAACTGCCTGACCGGCCCAGCAAGGCGCCGTGGCTGAGCGTCGACGAAGCCCAAGCTCTGGAAGAGCGCCTCAAAGCTGAACGAGAGGTAGGTGGAGAGGGAAATCATTCGATTCGCCAATGGCTGCAACCCCAGATACTGCTGGCGATTTTCGTATACTTCTGCCACCAGATCACCGTTTACACGGTCATTTTCTTCCTGCCTGGGATCATCCGCACTTATGGTGATCTCTCAATCCTCACCGTCGGACTGCTCACCGCCCTACCCTGGATTGCCGCCGCAGTCGGCGCAGCGACATTGCCACGCTTTGCAAATACCCCTTCACGCAGCCGAATGCTGCTGGTTGGCGGCTATGTTGTCATGTCCTCAGGTTTGGTCATCGCGGCCTTCAACGGCCCAGTCGTGGCGCTACTAGGCTTCTGCCTTGCAGCGTCGATGTTCTTCCTTGTGCAATCGATCATCTTCATTTACCCATCGTCGCGCCTGAAGGGCGCAGCGCTGGCAGGCGGTTTGGCGTTCGTCAACTCGTGTGGCTTACTCGGGGGCTTTGTAGGTCCATCGGTAATGGGCTGGATCGAGCAAAGCACCGGACGCTCGACTAACGGACTGCTTTTCATGGCCGTGTTACTCCTTGTCGCTGCCCTTGCTTCTCTAGCGCTACGCCAAGGGGGGGAAACTGAAAGCCCTGCGATCCATCGACAACCAACTCGTAAAACAATCTGACACCGCCCTGACGCTCGCCGGTGTAGTTGCGGCGAGCTGGTATCCAGTAGTTAGTATTAAACAGAACCAAAAGCCAATGCCGCCAAGGGAATTTCAATGAAATATTGCTTGCAAAACCAGCTAGTCGATGCGCACCCCGAGAGTTGGATTGCGCCAAGTGCGAGCGTTATCGGCAACGTCTGTCTTGAGGAGGGTAGTAGCGAATGGTTTGGTGCTGTGGTCCGGGGCGACAACGAACTGATACATATTGGCAAAGATTGCAACGTTCAAGATGGAGCAGTACTTCATACAGACATGGGTAGTCCGCTTAGCCTTGGCACAGGCGTGACAGTCGGACACCAAGCAATGCTTCATGGTTGCGAGGTAGGAGACTTCACCCTCATTGGAATCCAGTCCGTGGTGCTCAACGGGGCAAAAATCGGCAAGCATTGCATCACCGGTGCGAATGCACTCGTTACGGAGGGGAAGGTTATTCCCGATCGCTCATTGGTAGTGGGATCTCCCGCACGGATCGTACGCCAAGTGAGAGACATACAGTGTCGAGAAATTCAGGCTAATGCAGCCCACTACCGTGAGAACGCGAGGCGCTATAAACACAGCTTATACGAGCATAGCGATTGACAATTGGGGCCCATATCGCCAACCCCAAAGCTTTGATTCCCAGTCAAAGGCGGTGTGCCTGAAAGGCGGTTTTTAGAATGATGTTTAGCCACTAATCTATACCAAGTCCGGCGCATGGATGCGCTGAATCAAACCTAGACCTGATGTGGAAAATTCAATGACCGCCACCCGAAAGCCCGATGAGCTAGCCATACCCTACCAGTTGCCACAAGTGCCCTTCATGTCAGCCGACATGGTTCACACCGGAGTACTCGACAAGTGGCTTGATGATGACCAACTGTGGGTTCCAGTCACAGACTCAGTGTCATTCAAACCTCTATTGCTGAGTGTATCTGGCGGGTACTACATCAATCTTCTACGCGTTCGCCAAAGCGGCGTACTGTCGCGTCACCGTCACACCGGTGGAGTTCATGCACTGGTCTTGAAGGGCCGCTGGTACTACCTGGAGCACGACTGGATCGCGGAAGAAGGTTCATTCGCATTCGAGCCGCCAGGAGAAACACATACTCTGTTCGTCCCTGAGGATGTGGAGGAGATGATCACCTGGTTTCACGTCCAAGGTGGGTATACCTATGTTGACCCACAAGGAGTCGCCGTGGGATACGAGGATGTTTTCACAAAACTGGAGAGCGCTCGAAACCATTACAAGAAGATCGGGCTTCCAGATAGTTACATAGAACAATTCATTCGCTGACAGCGCAACCCATATCGTTCCGAAGCGTCCTCTCGGAGTGCTTACTCTGGCGCTACTCAGTGGTTTATCATTCTACGACACTGCTAGGGCAACGATAACTTCTCGAATGTAGACTCATTTTAATATTGGGGTTGCTCTGCGGCCCCACATACCTGGCTAGTCCATGTAGTCTTATTATTGCAGCAACCATGTACCTAGTAAGATCTCATCCCATTCTGGTTGTTTATGCTGGCCTTCATTCACCAGTTTGTCGATCCGGCACGTGGATCGGTTAGCGTTCAGATGATAGTTTATGAAATTTGGTTCGCGGTATTCACAGCCGTAGGGTTTACTTTGATGGTAGTTTTCGCCACGGCGCTATCTCGCAACCTGTACCAGCGACCACGGTTTGGCTCGAAAGCGGTCAGTCGTGATCGGCCGCTTTCGACCCATTGCGGACGTTCGAGCATGACCCAAAGAATCCTCCCTGAACCAGTGCCTCCCCTCAGGCGCCTTCCGTGGGTTCAGCAGTTTTTGGCTTCAGTGGACCGATGAACATCTTTTTCAGCCGATCACGACCAATGACTCGAGCCAACTCTGCGATGACGCAATACATGAAGATCAGGGTGACGAGCAAGATCTGTACCGCCCAGAAACGGGGCCAGTTCATCGACGACCACAGCAAAGAGTTCGCGTCCATGAAGCTGGGGGCCTCCTTCCAGTAGTCGTATAAGCGCTCCAGGTAATGCACCACGAGCGCGACCAAGGCATACATCAGGGTTTTCCAGCTGACATTCCAGAGCAACGGCTTATCGGGAAAACGGTTGATAAAGGGCAGCATATCAGCCACTAGAACCGATTTTCCCAGCACCATAGATGCAATCAGCACTGACGCTGAAACGGGAAGGTCCACCCCCGACCCCTTGATCATGAGTGCGCGAATCAGGGCAACGATGTGCAAAATGACAAAGAAAAAAAGGGTCGGGGGAAGCACCTTCATGAATTCATGTTTGATCTTCAGCAGCACGGTATTCATCGTCACCCCTCCAGAAAGTACAGTTTCTGACTTGAGATCCCCTCAAAGCTTTAATGCCCTCCTGCCGTAACCCAGCACGGCAGGAGGACACGCGAGCTATTTCTTCAGCGCCTGGAATTCATTGACCATATCTCTCGCCCAGCCGTCGAGCACTGCGCGAGCATCCTTGGCCTGCATCACTTGCGAGGAGTTTTCAAGGTCGGCACCTGCGCCCTTTCGTACCACCTCGGCAACTAGTTGATTGGAGCTACCGTCAATGAACGCAGCTTCGGTGGCAACACTGGTGTCCTGGTCGCGGATACCGGTGGCCGTGCTGATGCCAGCTGCGACCAGCGCGATCGGGATCACTTCATACGGACGCAGACCTTTGGTTTTGGCGCTTACCCCTGTGATTGCCGGGCGCACCACCAGCACACCCGGCCCAGGGCTTGTGGCCAACGGCAGGGCCTTGGAGAACTGGGTTTTCAACGCCTGATCGTAGTACTGGGTGATGCCCGTCAAAGTCTGTTGCGGGATCTTTTCAGTGGGTTGTGGCTTGGGATAGAACTGGCTGGGCTCTACATACACACTACTGAACTGGTGGACATCAATTCCCGGCTTGATCCAGCGCATTACAGCCGCGCCCGATGGCGATTTTTCTTCCTTGAGTTGGCTGTAGTCTTTCAGAAAACCCGAATACTGATCAGGTTCGACGTACTTGCTCGCACATCCATGTAGCAGCAATGATGCAAGGCACACTGTTGCAAACAACGATTTGCTCTTCATACTGCTTCTCCTTTTGCTTTAAATGGTCTTCACCACACAAACCTTCAGAAGCGCCAAGTCGCACCACCACCAATGATATGCAGGGCGGCATTGTCATAGCTTCCCGACAGGGACTTGCCGGAGCGCGCCTTGGTCTGCTCTACGTCCATGTCGCCGAGCCAGACCAAGGTGTAGGCCATGTGCAAATCAAGGCCTTCCTCGACCTGGTAGTTCACCCCGGTCGCGAAGCGCCAGGCTTCCCCCATCGGATTGTCGACAGTGCGATCCTTGTCATCGACAGCCGAACTGTCATAGCCCACGCCGAAGCTCCAACGCAGTTGTTTGCTCATCTGGTACTGAGCACCAACCGAGGCATGCCAGGTGTCCTTGTATTGGCGGTCGACCGTGCGGCTGACGTCTGCGGCGTTGGCGTCCACCTCCACGCCTATATCGCCGAACTCGCTCCAGTCCTGCCAGCCCAGACTGCTCAGCAGGGTCCACTGATCATCGAGCTGGTAGGCCACGCTGAAGGTCGCGGTCTGCGGAACGTTCATGTCCAGTTGCAGGGTATCCACGGCCAAGCGGTTCAGTGCAGCGTTGATGATCGGGTTGTTGATGTCGCTGACGTGTGGGCTGTCCTCGAACTCCAACTTCACCTTGCTGGTGTAGGCGAAGCCCAGGCGCGTGCGCGGATCAAGCTGGTACATCAGGCCCACGTTCACGCCCATGCCGAAGTCGGTGTCCTTGTACTCAAGCTGGCCGTCCGGGCGGTCAACCAGCCCCAACAGGCTGTTGTCGATGGCCATCTCGGTACGGTAATAACCGAGCATCATGCGCGGGCCGATGCCTAGAGTGAGGTCGTCGGTAAACCTGTAGGCAAATGTTGGCTGGAATGACACTCCGATCACTGCTGACTCCTGGGTGAAATAGCGCCCAGTCCAGTCATCGTCATAATCCAGGGCCAGGCCGAAGTTCCCGTACATGCCGAAACCGATGGCCGAGCGCTCGCCGATTTGATGGCTGATGAAAAGGCTGGCCCCCGGCAAATACTGCAAGGCGTTGCCGCCCTCGTTGCCATCAAACTGGTTATTACTGCCACGGGAGAAGCCAATGTCCCCGAGGATCACCTGTGCATTGGCGCTGATTTGCGTGCCGGGTAGCAGCGCGATGCCGGCGGGGTTACTCATCAGCACACTGGGATCTGTCGCTAGCGCCGCTGAGCCGGCGTTGGCCAAACCGTTGCTTTCCTGTCCGGCCTCATAGATGAAGATGCCGCCGGCCAGCACATTGTTGGTGTGGAGCGACAAACAAAGCAGTGTTGCGGGCACCAACCTTTTTGCAAGGTTGACTGGAGATGTCGTGCTCATAGTCCCTTACTCCACACTTTAAAAAGAGCAGGACACCGAATACTCGGTGTCCTGCTTGACGCCCAACTGCGTCAAGGGAGCAATCAAGGTGTGACTATCGGGAACCAGAAGTCGAAGTTATCCATGTAGCTCATCAACTCTTCAAGCTTGCCCTCATTGCCGTTGATCTTCACGTCGCCTTTGCTGACTGCGTCCTTGAGCGTGGTCTGCTTGAGCATGATGTTGTTCAAGGTGTCGCGGGTCAGGGTGATGGTCGCGTCGGCGTCTTTGGCTTGCATACCTTCGGTGTGGTTGAGCACGCCGTTGACCATTTCCAGCGTGTACTTTTGCTTCAGGTCGGTGAAGTCCAGGTTCAGGGTGATGTGCTTGTCCCCCACTTCAGGCCCTTTCAGGCGCATGGCCAGGAAGTCGAAGAACAAGTCCAGGTCCATCGCCTTGACGGTGTCGGGGCTGGCGGTGTCCGGTGTCGGCAGTTTCTGCACGCCATTGCGCAGTTCTTGCGCACCGGTGAGGTAGAAGTTGCGCCATGGGCCACTCTCGGCCTGGTAACCCAGCTGCTCCAGGGTGTCGGCTTGAAGGTTCTTGGCTGCCTGATTGCTCGGGTCGGCGAAGACCACATGGTTGACCACTTCAGCCACCCAGCGATAGTCACCCTTGTCGTAGTACTCCTTGGCCTTTTTCAGCACTGCGTCGGCACCGCCCATCATGTCGACGTAGCGCTTGGCTTGCTCATCCGGAGGCAGCTCCCACAAGGTGGCGGGGTTGCCGATAAACCAGCCCAGGTGCAGTACATAGGTGGCCTTGACGTTGTGGTTCAGCGAGCCGTAATAGCCACGGTTGGAGAAGCGGTTGGCAATCGACGGCGGCAGTTTTACCTGCTCGGCGATCTCGGTCATGGTGTAGCCCTTGTTCGCCAGGCGCAAGGTCTCGTCGTTGATGTAGCGGTACATGTCGCGCTGCGACGACAGCTGATCTTTTACTTCCTTGTTGCCCCAGACCGGCCAGTGGTGCATGGCGTACATCACTTGTACGTCATCACCCCACAGCTTCAAGGTTTCGTTGAGGTACTTGGACCACGGCAGCGGTTCGCGAATTTTCGCGCCGCGCAGCGAGTAAGTGTTGTGTAATGTATGGGTAGAGTCTTCGGCGGTGTTAAGGGCCTTTTTCTCCTTGATGTAAAAGAGCATCTCCGCCGGCGCCTCGCTGCCTGGCGCGTAGAGGAACTCGTAAGTCAGGCCGTCGATCACGTGCTTCTCACCGGTTTTCTCGATGATGTCGGTCGGCGGGATCAGGGTCACGGTACCGGCGGAGGTGGTGGTCCCCAAGCCTGCACCCAACTGACCGGTTTCATTTGGCGGCAGCAAGTTGCCGTACATGTAGCTGGCACGACGGCTCATCGCGGTACCGGCCATGACGTTCTCGGCCACGGCATGTTCGAGGAAGCCTTTGGGCGCGTAGATCTTGACCTTGCCGGCTTTGACGTCGTCCTCATTGATCACGCCGCGCACCCCGCCATAATGGTCGACGTGGCTGTGGGTGTAGATCACCGCGACCACCGGCTTCTTCGGCCGATGCTTGTAGTACAGCTCCAAGGCCGCCTTGGCGGTTTCCGAGGAGATCAGCGGGTCCATAATGGTGATGCCTTCCTTGCCCTCGACGATGGTCATGTTTGACAGGTCGTAGTTTCGCACCTGGTAAAGACCGTCGGTTACCTCGAACAGGCCGGAAATGTTGATCAGCTGCGACTGCCGCCACAGGCTCGGGTTGGTGGAGGCCGGTGCTGTTGTACCTTCCTTAATGAACCCGTACTTAGCCGGGTCCCAGATCATGTTGCCGGAGGGGCCCTTGATCGGCTCCGCAGGCAAAGGGGCGATAAAGCCCTTGTGGGCCAGCTCGAAGGAAGTCTTGTCGTTAAATGGCAGCTCCTTTAGAAGCGCATCGTTAGCCGCCTTCGTTGCATCTGTGGCTGGTTTGGCCTTTTCTTCCGCCCAAGCCTGCGATGCCATGGCAATGGCGCTCGCCAGGAAGAAAGTCGAACTGAGTTTCCAGAGTCTGCCCGCCGATACAGAGCGGCCGTAGGTGCTGAACGGTTTCGCGAACAATGTCATTACAAGCTCCTTTTGAGTGGACACGCTGTACCGGTTCGGCAACTGCCAGCGAAAGATTCTTGCTGCTTAGATAGGCTAGCTAGGAATTTGGATTAGTCCAAACTGCGATTAGCTGCGCCCGCATCAGCGGGCGAGCCCGCTCCCACAGCTGCTTTGAAGGTCAACAGAACGCATAACCAGGCAGATAATTACTGGACAGACGGAGACTTTTTCGTCAATTGATTGATCGAGATTAAGGCACGACCGACTGCACATTGACCCGATCGTATCGGCGCCACAGACTTTACTTCTCTCATGAATTTTCGGAGGTCTGTCCGTTGCGTAGATCATTGTGTGTAGTTGCGTTGAGTCTTTTTGTATCTCTTTATGTATTCGCCGGTGAAACAACTAATACGGCTATTGGGGGAGGGCTTGGCGGCGCCCTCGGAAGTGTTGCAGGCCAGGCCGTAGGTGGCAGCACAGCTGCCGCAATCGGCGCAGGTATCGGTGGTGCAGCCGGCGGTGCAATGACGGCCAAACACGGCAACAAGACAGAGTCAGCTATTGGAGGAGGGCTTGGGGCTGTGGGCGGTCAAGTAATCGGAAACAGCGTTGGCGGTTCTACCGGTGGCTTGATCGGCGCAGGACTGGGAGGTGCGGCGGGAGGTGCAGTTGGCAACAGTTTGGCCAACGATGATGGACATCGCCACAAACACAATCCTAAAAATAAGCATGGGCACTAGCTGCCGCGTAAGGCTGCTATGGGTCGATTGGTGCCGTTCACGACTGACCGCTAACGACCCAAAGCTGTCGTTGGCGAAGATCATCACACTGCCAAAAGCATCATTCAGATGCCTACGAGACTAGGGGGCGATGGGAGGGGGGATAACAACCCTCTCGGCGCGCTTGCTTAACCTCTCATAAGTTCCTGAAGCTCATCGACGTCGCTTTCCTCGAGGCCAGGGAGGAAAT
>Ga0182745_1000927_pt1 | contig 29713 bp, 26 predicted proteins | sample eDN3rd30CKraftBY_FD_128523 | JGI IMG/M metagenome (GOLD analysis project Ga0182745, IMG submission 128523) | Enriched backyard soil microbial communities from Emeryville, California, USA - eDNA 3rd pass 30_C Kraft BY (version 2) (version 2) | ecosystem: Environmental > Terrestrial > Soil >... | reverse complement strand
GCGCTCCAGCGCCGCGCGCGCGACCTCGCGGTGGGTGGTGGCCACGCTGTTGAGGTCCGGTGTGTCGATGAAGACCTGTCCGCCCCACAGGCCCTGGGGGCCGGGCGCGTACGTCACCACCCGCGCGCCGGAGCCGGCCAGGGCGTCCGTGGGGGTGCCCTCGGGCGCGAACACCGTGGCGGCGGTGCTGGTGGGCCGGTTGACGCCTTCGCGCGACAGGGCCTGCCCCGCCAGCGCGTTGAGGAGGGTGGACTTGCCCGCGCCGGTGGCGCCCACCAGCGCCACGGTCAGCGGCGCGTCCTTGCGCGCCACGCCTCGCGCGTAGTCGTCCACGAGCCGCTCCAGGCGCGCGGCATGCGGCCGCAGCGCGGGCAGCTCCAGGGCCGTCTTCAGCAGGGAACGCAGGGCTTCGGGTTCGGGAAGGCTCGTCTCGTCCACGTGGGGACAGCCTGTCCCGGCTGGGCCCGGGTGACCACGAAGAAGATGCGGCCAGGGTGCGCCAGCGTTCATTTCCGGCGGGCGCCAGGGCAGGGGGCGACCCGCGCACGGGGCTGGTGCCGGCCGTGCCTACCGTCCAGGTCTGGTGGCGAGGGAGCGCTCCGGGCAGGCGGCGCGGGTGGGTTGGCGGCGCGGGGCCCGGGAGGGGTAGAAGCAGAGGCCCCATGGACCTCTTCCTCATGTCGCCGCCGGGCCGCACGTGGGCCCTGCGTGGCCGGAGCAACTTCCGCAGCCGAGAGGCGCCTCCCGTGGACGCGCGTCAGGCTCGGCGGGAATGGCTGTCGCTCGCTCGGGAAATCGAAGCGCGCGGCGGAACGGTGGTCGCGCTGCCGTCACCCTCCGAGCTGCTGACGGGCATGCCCTACGCGGCCGAATGCGGGCAGGTGGTGCCGCGGCCGGGGGCCGCTCCCTTGTTCCTGCTGCCGCGCATGATGAGCGCGCACCGGCAGGCGGAGCGCGAGCACTGGGCGCCGCTGGCCCGGGCGCTGGGCATGGAGGTGGTGGACCCCGGCGCTGGCACCTGGGAGGCCCATGGCGACGTGGCCACCTTCGACGGTGTCACGTTGCTGTTCTGGGGCGGACGCACGACGCTCGATGGTCTGGAGGCCGCCGCGCGCTACTTCCCGGGCGAGGTGCTGCGCGTGGAGGTCCGCGAGCCCGCCTTCCACGGCAACATGGCCGTGCTCCCGCTGCCCGCGGCGGACCGGCTGATGGTATGCCCGGAGGTGATGACGGAGGCGTCCCACGCGCTGCTGCGCGAGCGCTTCGGCGAGCACCGGCTGCTCCTCGTGTCGGAGGCGGAGATTCGCCGCTATGCCACCAACGGCCTGCCGATGGGGCGCGACGTGCTGGCGCCCTCGGTGGTGCCGCAGTCGGTGCGGGAGCGGCTGGAGTCGCTCGGCCTGCGCGTCGTGCCCCTCACCATGCGCGAGCTGTGTGAGAAGGGCGGCGGCTCGTCGCGCTGCCTCGTGTCGCGCGCGGAGGTGGACGCGTCGGTCCTGACGATTCCGGAGGCGTTCCGGTTGTCGGCGGCCGCGAGGGACATCGATGCGGATGGGTGACGCGGACGCACTGGCCCGGCAGGCGGAGGCCTTCCTCGCGGCGCACCCGGGCGCGTCGATGGTGGCGCTGGGCTCGGGCGAGCACGCGGGCGCGCTGGACCTGTCCCCCCTGGGCGTGCCGGTGACGTTCCTGCCCGCGGAGCGGAACACGGACCTGGCGATGCAGTACCTCGCGCTGAACCAGCTCGCCTTCGGTGGCATCGGCGTGCCGCGTTGGGTGCTGTCGGACCTGTACCTGCTGCCGGGCGCCATTGGCCTGCTGCGCTGTCCGGCGCGGATGCTGCCGGCCACCGTTCAGGAGCGGCTGGGGCTGGCCGGCGAGGACCCGGCCATTGGCGCGGCCTACTACGCGGCGCCCTCGGTGACGCCGGGGCTGTTCATCGGCGTGTCGCTGCTGAGTGTGCTGCCCGGCACGGGCGCCTCGCCCTGGGTGAAGGTGCTGACGCTGCGGATGCTGCGTGCGCGGCGGCTGCGCGGCGTGGCCCAGTGGGACAACCCCAGCCTCCGCGTCCACTCCCGGCTGGGGCCATTGCGTCTGGTGGGGCGCGTGCCCGGTGGTCATGAGTATGGCGAGCGCTCGTTCGTCTACGAGTCGGACCTGACGGACCTCTCGCGCATGGGCGATGCGATGGCGCGGCGGCTGCCGCTGACACCCACGCTTCGCGTCTCCGCCACCGACCTGCCCGCGCTGGGCGCGCTGCTCGACCGCGCGGAGGCGGGGGAGGTGCTGCACCTGGTCGCTCCGGGCCTGGAGGCGGGGCAGGTGCTGGTGCGGGAGGGCCCGCTCGGCTGACGCGGCTCAGTGCGCGGGCGCCGCGGGGGACTCCATGTCCTCTTGGAGGGCCCTCCGTAGCGCGCTCGCTCCGTCGCGGAGGATGGGCTCGCCGTGTGCGAAGCACAGCGTCTGCACGGGCAGGTGGTCCAGGATGCGCTGGACGCTGTGCCGGGTGCGCAGCGGTTCGTCCTGGTACTCGCTGGGGACGAACTCCGGCGTGCCCCCGTCCTCGTGCGTGAGCAGGTCGGAGATGAACGCGACACTCCGAGGGTGCTGCTGCATCCACAGCGTGTACATCGCCTCGGTGGGCCCTGGCGTGTGGAACGAGACGAGGCCCGCGGGCAGCGTGTCGCCCGCGACGTAGAAGAAGTCGGGTTGCTCCTCCAGCGTCAGCGCGCCTTCGGGCGCCCACACGGGAACCTTGAAGGCCTTGCGCAGCCGCCACGCGGAGCGCTGGTGGTTGCCGGCCGTCAGGACGATGGCGGAGACGTTCCCCAGCTTGCGCAGCGCCGCCTCGTCGATGGGCAGCGGGTCGATGAGGACGACGGCGCCGTCCGCGTCCACCACGGCGTACGCGTCACTGCGCGTGCCGCCGATGCGGTCATCGGGCAGGGTCCAGTGGTGGACGCCGGGCACCACCTCGCTTGTCCGCTTCGCCTTCCCCTTGGGCTCGCTCATGCGGAGAAAGCTAGGCACCTCCAGGCGGTGGTCATGAGGTGGGGAGGGAGGCCACGGCTCGGCTGCCCCGCTGCTTCCATGGCGGGCGCCCGAGGGGAAAGGGGCGGCGCCGATGCGGCGGCACAACGTTCCCACATGATGGCGCGAATCCCCCGCGGCGTGTCGAGCCGGCCCCTGGTGCTCTATGACGGTGATTGTGCGTTCTGCCGGCGCTGGGTGGCGCGCTGGCGCTGGCGGACCGGGGGACGCGTCCGCTACCGGGCGGGCACGTGGTGGCGCCGCTGGCTGCTGGGCATCCCGAAGGCGGACATGCGCAAGGCCATGCAGCTGGTGGAGCCCTCCGGCCGTGTGTCGCATGGAACGGAGGCGCTGTTCCGCGCGCTCGCGGCGTCGCCGCGCCGGGGCGCCCGGGTGGCCGCGAGGCTGGGGCTGCTCCCCGGTGTGCTGCACGTCTCCCAGGGCATCTACGCGGTGGTGGCCCGGCACCGGCGCCGCGCGGCCCGGGTGGACCGGTGGCTCTTCGGCCGCGCGGTGGTGCCCCACGAGTACCGGTGGGTGCGCTGGAGCTTCCTGCGGCTGTTGGGCGGCACGTTCCTGGTGGCCTTCACCTCGCTGGGACGGCAGGTGCTGGGGCTGTATGGCGCGCGCGGCATCCGGCCCGTGGCGGAGCGCCTGGACGCGGAGCGCCGCGAGGAGCCCTCCGCGCTGACGCGCTGGCGCCGCATCCCCACGCTGTTCTGGCTGGACGCGTCGGACGGCGCGCTGGCGCGCGGATGCAGGGCGGGGCAGGTGCTGTCCCTGGCGCTGCTCTTCAACGTGGCGCCGCGGCTCAGCGTGTCGCTGCTGTGGGCGCTGTACCTCTCCTACGTGGCCGTGGGCCGTGAGTTCCTCTCCTTTCAGTGGGACGTGCTGCTGCTGGAGATGGGGCTGCTGGCGGCCGTCACCGCGCCCGGAGGACTGAGGCCGGGCGTGGGGCGCGACGAACCCGCCGCGCTGGACGTGTTCCTCTTCCGGCTGCTGGTGTTCCGCCTCTACTTCGGCTCGGGCCTTAGCAAGCTCCAGTCGGGAGACCGGACCTGGCGCGAGCTGACCGCGTGCGAGCACTACTTCGAGACGGCGCCCCTGCCGACGCGTGGCGGCTGGTACGCCCATCATCTGCCTCCTCGGCTCCAGCGCGCCTCCACCGCGGCGGTGCTCGGCCTGGAGACGGCCGTGCCCTTCCTGGCGTTCGGGCCCCGGCGGCTGCGGCAGGCCGCCTTCTGGAGCCTCGGCGGGTTGCAGACGGCCATCATCGCCACGGGCAACTACGGGTTCTTCAATCTCCAGGCGTGGGTGCTGGGGCTGTGGCTGCTGGACGACGCGGCGCTGCGGCGCGTGCTGCCGCTGCGGGACGGCCCGCCGGCCCGGCCCCGGCCCTGGTGGCGCACGGGCCTGTCCGCGCTGGTCGGCGCGCCCCTGCTGGTCCTGGGCGCCTCCGAGGTGCTCCGCCGCTTCGAGGGGTGGCAGCGCTACCGGCCCGCGCGGCTCGGGACGTGGATGACGTGGCTGGAGTCCCAGGCGCTTCCGCTGCGCTCGGTGAACCCCTATGGCCTCTTCAGCGTGATGACGGTGCAGCGTCCGGAAATCCTCGTGGAGGGCTCGGACGACGGCGAACACTGGAAGGAATACCGGTTCCGCTACAAGGTGGGAGACCTGACGCGGCCTCCCCGGCAGGTGGCGCCGCATCAGCCGCGCCTGGACTGGCAGATGTGGTTCGCGGCGCTGGGCTCGCCGCCGGGGTGGTTCGTGGCCTTCCTCGTCCGGCTGCTGGAGGGCTCGCCGGAGGTGCTGGGCCTGCTGGCGGGCAACCCCTTCCCGGGCCGGCCGCCCAGGCGGGTGCGCGCGGTGCTCTATGACTACCGGATGACGGACCTGGCGGAGCGGCGGCGTACGGGCATCTGGTGGAAGCGCGAGCGGCTGGGGCTCTATGTCCCGCCCCTGTCGTTGGCCCCAGGGCCGCGTCCCCAGGGGCGCATCCCGCCCTTGCAATGGTCTGGCGGAGCCTGAGGCCGCGGACCTTGGGAGGGAGCGGGCATACGGGCTTGAACGCTCGTGGCCCCTTTTCCCACCCGTGCGACGGGTGGGGGCTAGAATGCGCGCAGCCGTGAAGACGCCGCGCATCCCTTTTCGCCCCCTCCTCGTCGTGCTCATCGGGCTGCTGAGCGCCTGCGGGCCCACGCCCACCACCATGAAGCTGGAGCCGCTGGAGACGAAGTACCTCCGCACTCCGGGGCAGACGGTGAAGCTGGAGTACGAGGTCTACGACGCCGAGGGGCAGCGCATGTCCGAGCCGAAGCTGCGCTGGACCAGCTCCGCGCCGGACGTGGCGCAGGTCCAGGACGGCCTCCTGACGGTGCGCAAGTCCGGGCGGACCACCATTGGCGCCACGGGCGGGAAGGTGCGCGCGGCGCTGCCGCTGGAGCTGACCATCCTCAACTCGCTCGACGTGCGCGCGCCAGGGGCAGACTTCCTGGAGGTGGGCCGGGTCATCAAGTTGCGCGTGGTGGCGCGGAACGAGCAGGGCGCGTCGCTCCAGGATGCGGCTCCCACGTTCCGTACCTCGGATGAGGCGGTGGTGCGCGTGGAGGACGGGCAGCTCATCGCCGTGCGCCCGGGGAAGGCCACGGTGAGCGCGTCGCTGGGGCACCTGAGCCGTCACATCGCGGTGCAGGTGGTGCCCGCGGACTTCGCGCGCCTGGGGCTCAACCTCACCCACCACGCCTTCCAACGGCGGGGGCAGTCCGTGCAGCTCCAGGCGCGGGCCTTCAACCGCAGCGGCGTCGTGCTGGACGCGGTGCCGCTGGAGTACTTCACGTCGGACTCCGCGGTGGTGTCCGTGTCGCCCGAGGGGCGTGTGACGGCGGTGGGGTCCGGGCGCGCGGTGGTGTCCGTCGTCGCCGGACGGCGGCGCACGGCGGCGGAGTTCGTCGTTCCGTAGGCGCCCGCCGCGCCTACGGTCTGGGCGCCGCGGAGTCCTTCGAGCTCGCCTTGGGCGTCGCGGGGGCCTTCCGGGCGGGGCGCTTGCGCTTCTTGCCGTCCTCTTCCTCTGGGCAGGGCGGGCGTGGCCCGTCGCTCGGCGGCTGGATGGTGAAGTCGACGCGGCGGTTGAGCGCCATGCCCTCTTCCGTCTCGTTGTCGGCCAGCGGCCGGGAGCGGCCGAAGCCCTGTGAGCACAGGCGCTCGGTGGCCACGCCGCTCTCCACCAGGAAGCGCATCACGCTGGCCGCGCGCCGGCGCGACAGGTCGAGGTTGTACGCGTCGCTGGCGCGCGAGTCCGTGTGGCCCTCCACGAGCACCCGGTCGATGGCGGGGTTCTCGTTCATCACCCGGGCGACCTCCTCCAGGATGGGGAAGGACTCGGAGAGGAGGATGTCCTGGTCGGTGGCGAAGTTGAGCTGCTCCAGGATGACAATCCGGTTCCCATCCCGCCGCGCCAGCGGGCACCCGTCCTTGCCCCGGCTGCCCGCGGGCTGGTCCGGGCACTTGTCGAGCCGGTCGACGACGCCGTCACCGTCCTGGTCCGTGTCCGGGCAGCCCATGTTGGCCACGGGGCCGGGGATGTCCGGGCACGCGTCGGCCTCGCCAATGACGCCGTCGCCGTCCGGGTCGACGGGAGGCGGCAGGGGCTGCGGAGGCTCCTTGAAGCGCTCCAGGGCCTCCCACTCCCGCGTCTTCGCCGGAATCCACAGGATGGAGGTGAAGAAGCTCAGCGTGGGCGAGGCGATGGAGCACCCGCAGCCCGCGCCGCCGCCGAACGTGAAGTTGAGCCCGGTGGAGCTGTACCAGCGCAGGCCGATGAGCAGCTCCGCGGGCACCTGCCGGGGCTCGCCGGGCAGCTTCTGCAACTGCACCGCGCCGTGCACCATGCCCACCGCGGTGACGCCGCTGCCCCGGAGGATGGGGACCTCGGTGCCCAGGCCGAAGGGCATCATGTCGCCCACCGACACGTTGCTGAAGACGCGGTCGGGGCGCTTCCAGAAGCCGCCGTTGAGCGCCAGGAGGATGCCGTTCTCGAAGCGGTAGTCCAGCACCAGGCCCGGGGCCCACGTCAGCTCGCCGTCACCGGCGAAGGCCTCCTGGACGCCGGTGGGGAAGCTCACGTTGAGCGTCACCGCGCCGCCCCAGCCCTTGCCCTCCGCGGGCCGCCGCAGGCCGGGGATGGCGACCTTGCCCGTGAGCCGGAGGTCGCCGAGGACGAAGCTCTCGACGCTGCCCTCGGTGCCGATGACCTCCAGGTTGGCGCCGCCCTGCGCGAGGATGAGCGGCATGTCCACGCCCACCTCCGCCCAGTCGAAGAGGCCGACGGAGGCCATGACATCCAACTGGAGGCGGTTGCCGACCAGGCTGATCTTCCTCAGGTCGCCGCCCTCGGGAACCAGCGTCAGCGGGTTGAGGGAGTAGCTGAAGTACGGGCCGGCCGAGACGGACAGGTGGGACAGCGGGCGGGACTGCGTCACCACCACCAGGTCCTGCGGTGCGCCGGAGGGCCGGAAGAGCTGCACGTTGAAGCGCGCGTCCGGCTGCGCGGTGGCGGCGGTGGACAGCCCCAGCGCCAGGACGAAGAGCAGGTGCGAGGGCTTCATCGAGCAGGGCGGCGGTTGCGGAGGAACGTGAGGGCCGCGGTGAGCAGCAGCAGGAGGGTGGTGCTTCCGGCTGGCGTCGCGTCGGCGGTGGTGCCGCAGCAGAAGGCGCCGCCTTGCGGCTCGGTGCCTGGCTTGCGGCGGCCTCGCTCACAGGTCTGCGTCTTCGCGGAGCAGTACTCAACGCCGAGGCAGTCTCCGCTGTCCGCGCACGAGGTGGAGCAGGTGTTGGTGGCCACGTCGCAGGTGCCGCCGCATGGGCAGTGGGCATCCGCGAAGCACTCGACGCAGGCGGTGCCGTTACAGACGGTGCCCTGCTCGCAAGTCACGGCGCAGGCGCCGCTGTTCTCACACGTGCGGGTGGCCGGGTCGCACACGCCGCTGCCGCAGTCCGCGTCGTCGCGGCAGCCCACGCAGGTGCTCCCCTGCACGGAGCCGTTGGAGAGGCAGAAGGGCGTGTCGCCCTCGCACGCGCCGCAGCGGGGGCCACAGTGGCGGTTGGTGGTGCAGGAGGCGCACTCGCCGCTGAGGCAGAACTGGCCGTCGCCGCACTCGAGGTCGTTGCGGCACTGCACGCAGACCTGACCGTCCAGACAGTAGGGGCGCTCGCCCGGGCACTTCACGCAGCCGGGGCCGCAGCTGTCCGCGGTGTTGCAGGTGGGCAGGCTGTCCACGCAGCGGCCGTTGAGGGTGTCGCACTGCTTGCCTTCGCCACACTGGCTGCTGGTGGTGCACTCGACGCAGGAGGGAGTCGCGCCGGGCGTCAGCGCCGCGCACTGGGTGCCGTTGGGGCAGCAGTTGCAGGAGCTGCCCGCGCAGGCGTCGTTGGTGGCGCAGGGGGAGCACTCGTAATTGGAGCAGGACTCGCCCTGCGGGCAGTGCGCGTCCTGCGTGCATGCACGGCACTCGTTGAGGTCGGTGGCGCAGTACTTGCCGCTGGGGCATTGGGTGTCGTTGTTGCACTCGACGCACGTGAACGTGTTGGTGTCGCAGGCGCCGCTGGGGCAGTCGCTGTCCTCGTTGCAGCCGGTGCACTGGTTGGTCTCGAGGTCACAGCGGCCGTTCGGACACTGGGCGTCTTCCGTGCACTGAACGCACTGCGTGCGGCCGTTGATGTTGGCGCAGTGGGGCGTGGACTCGCCGCAGGGAGAGCAGGCTTCGCCGCAGAAGAGCGAGGAGTCGCAAGGGGCGCAGAGGGCCGCGGCGTTGCAGTGGTAGGAGGGGCCGCAGCCGCCGTTGCCGGGGAGGTTCGCGTTGCCGCGGTTGCACTGCTCGCAGCGGTCGAGCTGACCGGGGAAGGATGGGAGGCCGTTCTCCGTCTGGAAGAACTGCGCGGGCCTTAGGAGCTGGAACCCCTCGTTGAAGAGATTGATGACGGGAGGTTGGTTGGCGGCGCGTTCGAAGTCCGTGAACGTGTCTGTCGCCAAGGACAGCTCCAGAGCGGCATGCTCTCCGACTTGCGAGTAGAGCATCTCCACCGCATAGAGGCCGGGCTGGAGAAACGTGACGGTATTGGTCGTCCGCCAGGTCGCGAAGCCGAGCATCGGAGGGCGGTTGATGACCTGGTAGCCCTGGCTTCGGTCGTAGATGACGAGGCTGATACCGTCATCCGCATAGATGCCGAAGTGGACAGGCTGGTCCGCCATGTCCGCGGTGATGTTGATGTAGCCCCGGAACCGCGACACGAAGGGCGTGAAGGCGTCGTTATCCTCAATGACGTTGAAGGAGCAGCCACCCACGGCGCAGCCCGACGTCACGACCTGATTAGCAAAGTCGCCGTAGCTCAGCGTGCGTCCGTCGTTGAGATTGTTGGACAGGTCGAACTCAGTTCGTAGCACCGTCGTGACGCGGCTCTGCCGGCTGATGGGCTCCTCGACAAAACCGTTGATGCCGTCGATGTATGTGCCGCGCGACTGAGGAAACTCATTCAGTGGCCGCGTCCACACATTGGAGGCCACGCACAGGCCGTGTCCGTCACCCGCGATGGCGGGCGCAATCGGAGGGCCTTGGATGACGACGTCCTCGAGCTTCTGGCCCAGGGCGGGGGATGCCGCGAGGCACACCGACAAGACAGTGAGCGCGGCACGCGCGATGCGGGACAAGGACGATTTCAAGGCACCGCGAGCATGTCGGAGATTGCCCTCATCCGCAATCCTCTGGCGCGTGTGGTTTTCCTCTATGCCTCAACGTCCCAGGTCCTGCCTGCGTCACCCTACGTTGGGTCGCCCATCGGGCGCCTCAAATCAGAAGAACACGAAATTCACGCGCGGGCGCCGGTCCGCGCCTTCACGATGTTCGGGGCACGGGCCGGGGCCACCAGCATCGCAATGAACTCCGACACGATGCGCTCGGAGGAGAAGCGCTCCTGGACGAACCGGGCTCCCGCCATGCCCATGGCTTCGCGTCGGGCGGGGGGCAGGTCGCACAGGGTGGTGAGCGCGTCACACCAGGCCGCCTCGTCGCCGGGAGGCACGAGCAATCCACTCTGCCCCTCCAGGAGCGACTCCGGCAGGCCGCCGATGCGGCTCGCCAGGACCGGTGTGCCACAGGCCTGTGCCTCGATGGAGACGCGCCCGAAGGGCTCCTGCCATTCCGAGGGAATGGCCACCGCGTCCATGGCGGCGTAGAGCGGCCTCATGTCGCGCGTCCACCCGAGGAGGACGTGCCGCGTCTGGTGCTCCGGTGCGATGAGCCCCCGCAGTCGCGCATGGGCGGCTTCTTCGCCCACCCAGAGGGCTCGCAGCGCCGGGCGGACGCGCATCGCCTGGTTGAAGGCGCCTGCCAGACAGAAGGCGCCTTTCTCCTGCTTCAGCGCACCCGCGAAGCCGACGAGCACCTCCGCTTCGTTGATGCCCAGGGCCCGGCGCGCGGCCTCTCCCAGCGCCGCATCCGGCCGGAAGTGCTCCACATCCAGGGGGTTGTACAGGAGCTGGACCCGGTCATCGGGCACACCCTGCCGCACGAGGTCCTGGCGCATGGCCACGGAGACGGCGATGAATCGGTCGGCCCAGCGCGGGAGGAGGAGCCGTGAGGCGGGCTTCAGCCGGCTGTTGAGGTGCCGGAACAGCGCCACGCGCGTGCCCGTCATCCGTGCCACGGCGAGCAGCGGCCAGTACTCATGACCGAAGCTTCCCACCAGCCAGTCCGCCCGTGAGTGACGGATGGCCCGGAGCACGGCACGGACGCCGCGAACGTCCGCGGCGTTGCGGAAGATGCCCGGCTCGACGCGCAGCCCGCTCTCGACCAGCTCCCGGGCGATGAAGCCTCGCGGGTGGGCCACGGTGACCACCGCGTGGCCTGCTCGTGACAGCGCGCGCGCCATGCTCACCATGTGCGCCTCCGTGCCACGCGCACCCAGGCTGGTGCCCACGAAAACGAAGTTCATGCTCCCCCCGATACGTCACCACGCCGCCGCTTTGGCTCAAGCGCGCTTGCAGCTCACGTCCCCGTCCTGGGAGCGGATGAACGCGGCGGTGAGCTCGGAGCCCAGGGCCGCGCACAGGACATCGAACGTGCGACGGCGTGCGCCTCCGACGACGGAGGGCTGGCTGGCCAGCGTCTCCGGGTGTCGCACGAAGATGTTGTAGCCCACGATGCAGCCGTCCGCGCGCAGAACGGTGATGCCATCGGTGGCCATCATGCCCCGCAGCAGGTGCGCGGTCGCTCGCACCGCGGTGCCAGCGCCGGCGGTCGGGTCCGAGTGGTAGCGTTCCAGCAGCGCCACGATGTCCAGCGGCCTGGGAAGGATGATGCCGTCGACGAACAGCGACGAGCCCGCCCGTTCCCGCGGCAGCACCGCCACGAGCGCGCCGTGCGAGCCCTGCATCACCTCGAAGAGGACCCGGCGGAAGAAGCCTCGCGCCCGCTCCCGGCTGGGCGTGGTGATGCCGTCCGTCACGGCGTCCGCCAGCTCCGCCATCACCTCCGGCGGCGAGGCGGACTCCACCCGCGCGCCAGACAGGTACACATGGCGACACAGCCCCCCACCCGAGCGCAGCTCCAGGATGTTGTCCGCGAGCTGGAGCACGCCGACGATGCCGACGCCTACCTCATCCACGCGGCGCAGGCGCTCCAGCGGTGTCTCCGCCAGGGGAAAGGGGTCCGTCCGGAAGACGCCGTAGGCGAAGCCCTCGGGGACGCGCAGCAGGTAGAGCGCCCACCAGCGCCCCTGGCCCAATGGCGCGCACTGCTTGAGCGCGCGCTGGATGGTGGCGCGCGAGCGAGGCCCGATGCCGATGGCAATCGGGTCATGCCCGCCCAGCTGTTCGAGCATTCGTCCCAGGTCGTCCCCCACGAAGGCCATGGGGAAGAGCGGTGCGCCCTCTTCGCGGTAGCGCGAGAGGGTGACGATGAGCTCGCCGATGGCGTCCGCCGTCTGCGCGCAGGGCATGCGTGCTTCGTCCAGGAACGTGCTGACGGCCTCGGTCAGCAGGTGTCGGAAGGAGAGGACAGGAGGGGACGAGCCCAGGTCGGCCGGATCAGAGCCGTTCATGAGACGCACAGCATGGCGCATTGCAGCCGGGCACGCACGGACGGAGTTTCCACGGCCACCCGCGCCTGGCTCCTCCCCGAGGCGTCACGAAGCGGCGGACGCCACGCCCGCCGCGCCCGCCGTCAGGCCAGTCCCGCCCGGGCCTCGGCCAGCCGGGCCGCCGTCCGGGTCCAGTCGTCCGCCAGCCCATCGAGCTGTTGCAGGACGTCGGAGAAGTACCGCTCCTCCAGCGCCTTCGACAGGGTGGAGCCATGGGCGTCCGCCCACTTGCGGGTGACGCGGGCCCGGACCTGGGCGCCCAGCAGGTCCACGAAGCGCTCCATCAGCGGCGTGGACAGCAGGGTGCCGGCCCAGACCACCGCGTCGTGGCCCAGTCCGCCCGTGGCCACCGTCACGACCGCCGCCGCGCCGGACGGCACGGAGTACACCAGCGTCGTCAGGGTCTGGAGTAGCTCCTCCTGCATGCCGCCCTGGAACTCCGCGGCCACCAGCTCCCGGCAGTACGCGTACAGCGTGGCGCGGTCCGCCGCGTGCGCGTGCAGGGGCTCGAAGCCCAGCGGCTCCTCCAGCTTCGCCAGCGTCGCTGGGCCGAAGGACTCCTCCAGCTTCGCCCGCGTCTGCGCGTCGGCGCGCCAGGTGGCCACCTCGGGGGCGAAGGCATCCACCAGCCGCCGGACTCCGTCCTTCAGCGTCTCGTCCACCGCGTGCGTCGGCGTGTCCGCGCCTGGGGCCTCGGGCGCGGTGAAGGACTCGCGCACCTTGCGCGTGACGAAGGTGAGCGCGGTGGCCAGTCCCCGGAAGGGCAGGCGCACCCACTTGTGGAAGTGGCTGCGCGCGTCCAACTCGTCGCGGAAGGCGTCGATGAGCACGTCCGCGGGCACGGCTTTCAGGGCCGCGTGCGCGCCCACCACGTCCAGCTCGTGGCGCAGCCGCTTCCGGAGCCGGTCGGGCTCCCGGGATGCTTCCGATGCCGCGCGCGATACGGATTCCAGCTCCGCGCGCGCGTCCGCGAGCGACGCCTCCAGGGCCCGGGCCTTCAGCTCGCGCGCGTGCTCGGCCTGCCCCAGCAGCGCGCCCAGGGCGGGCTTGCCGTCCAGCGGCTCCGTGGCCAGGGGCTTCAGCCCTGCCTCCACTTCGGGCTGGTGCGGCGCCAGGTAGCGGGCCAGCGCCGGGTGGCCCACGTCCGCGGCGAGCTTATCCAGGTGCCCTCGGGCCACCTCCTCGCGCGTAGCCTCGTTGTAGACGAGCAGGTACGGCCGCCCGTGTCCCACGGCCGCGCGCAGGAAGTCCACCAGCGCGGCGTTCTGGTACGTCTGCCGGCTCACCACGAAGACGAGCACGTCCACGGTGACGAGCAGCGCCTCCGCGCGCTCCCGGTTGTCGCGGTACACGCTGTCGAAGTCCGGCGTGTCCATGACGAGCAGCCCGCGGGGCACCGCGTCCGACAGCACCAGGTACAGCCGCCCCGGAGGGCCGGGCTGGTCCACGGGCGCCACGTCTCCGGAGGCCACCGGCACCGTGTCATAGCGCCGCGTGAGGTAGTCCTTCAGCGGACCGCTCCAGGACTCCGGATGGGCCGCCGCCAGGCATTGCTTGGTGAGCCCGCCCTCGGGCCTCGCGGGGGACAGCGCCGCGCCCACCAGCGCGTTGAAGAGGGTGGACTTGCCCACGTTGTTGGGGCCGGCGATGGCCACCAGCAGCAGGGGGGCATCGGCCGAGCCCAGGCGGGGCAGCAAGTCACGGCGGAGGCGCTCGGCCAGGCGGCGGGCGAGCTCGGCGTCCGCTGCGCTGGGAAAGCGCTCGGGGGCGGGCAGGGCGTCCAGGGCGGACGCGAGGCAGGTGCGCAGGGCGTACGGGTCTCTCATCACCGGTCGTCCGCGCACCACAGCACGCAGGAGGGCTCCGTGCCCAGGCACTTGTCCCGCCAGGTGTCGGCGGGGGACAGCGCCGGTGGAGCGCGGTAGGGTGAGCCCATGCGCCTCTTCGCCGCCTGCCTGCTCCTGTCGGGGCTCGTCGCCTGCACCGCCGCGAACACGAATGCTCCCGCGGTGGACACCCCGCATGCCGGGGCGCCGCTGCCCTTCATCCAGGATGACTACGCCCGCGCGCTCGCCGAGGCGAAGGCGAAGGGGCTCCCCCTCTTCGTCGATGTCTGGGCGCCCTGGTGTCACACGTGCCGGTCGATGAAGGCCTATGTCCTGTCGGACGCCGCCCTGGCCCGGCACGCGGGCCGCTTCGTATGGCTGGAGGTGAACACCGACCTGACGTCGAACGCGGCGTTCCAGGAGCAGTACCCGGTGGAGTTCTGGCCCACGCTGTACGTCATCGACCCGCGGCAGGAGAAGGCCCTGCTGCGCTTCGCCGGGAGCGCCACCGTGGCGCAGTTGGAGAAGCTCTTCGAGGACGGTGAGCGCGCGTACCAGGGCGGCATCACCGGCGCCGAGGCCCTGCTGGCGCGCGGCGACGCGCTCTACGCGGAAGGGCGCTCGGACGAGGCGGCCGAGACGCTCGTGGAGGCCCTGACCGAGGCGCCCGCGGACTGGTCCCGCCGGGGCCGCGCGGTGGAGTCGTTGCTGACGGCGATGTACGGCGCGAAGCAGTACGAGGCGTGCGCGCGCAGGGCGCTGGACGAGCTCCCGAGGACGCAGCGCTCGCTGTCCTGGGCCAACGGCGCCCTGCTGGGCATGGCCTGCGCGCTGGCGCTGCCGGAGGACGATGCCGCGGCGGCGGAGCTGCGCGGGGGGACGGAGGCGAAGGTGGCGGAGGCCCTGGCGCCTCCGGCCATCGAGATGTCCGCGGACGACCGCTCCGGCCTGTATGAAGTGCGTGTGCAGGCGCGCGAGGCGGCGAAGGACGCGGCGGGCGTGAAGGCCCTGGCCTCGGAGTGGCTGGCGTTCCTGGAGGACGAGGCGGCGAAGGCGCCCAGCCCGCAGGCGCGGACGGTGTTCGACTCGCATCGCATGCTCGCGGCGATGAAGCTGGAGACCCCCGGACGGGCGGTTGCCGCCATCGAGCAGAGTGAGAAGGACCTGCCCCAGGACTACAACCCGCCCGCGCGGCTGGCGACGCTGTACCGCCTGGAGGGGCGGCTCGACGAGGCGCTCGCCGCCAGCGACCGCGCGCTGGCGCGTGTCCAGGGCGCGCGGCGGCTCTCGGTGCTGTCGGGCCGCGCGGACATCTTCGTCGCGCGCAAGGACGCGGCGTCCGCGGTGAAGACGCTGGAGGAGGCCATCGCCTTCGCGAAGACGCTGCCCGCCTCACAGGTGTCGCCGCGCACGGTGGCCGGGCTGGAGAAGAAGCTCACCGGGCTCCAGGCTTCGGCGCGGTAGCCTCGGCGCGGGTGTCCAGGTCGAAGAGCGCGTAGTCATCGACCGGGCTCGTGCGCATGCCTCCGTCGGTGAAGACCAGCACCGCGGCGCCGGAGGCCGCCGGGGGCGGGGCGCCGTGGGCATAGTCGACGCGAGTCCCGTCGGTGACGAGGTGCCGCAGCACGCCGTCCCGGGCTCCCGTGGCCGGGAGTCCCAGCAGCGCGCGGCTGCGCTTGTCGCGCGTGTGACCCACCACCTGCGTCAGCCCCAAGGGGAGCCGCCTCGGGTCGAAGCGGCGCCGGGGCGTGTGGCGCACGCGCTCCGCGTCCTCCGGAAGGAGGCTGGGCCGCTGATAGAAGATGCCCGTCCCCTCGCCGTGGGCCGCGTCTCCGGGCTGGTGCAGTCCCGGGATGACGAGCGGACCTTGCGTCCACGCCGCCACCGCCGTGTCGAGGGCCGTGTTCAGCGCGCTCGCCACCACATGTGCGTCCGCGTGGTGGGCCTGAGGCAGGCCTGTCACGTCCAGGTCCTCGTGCGTGACGCCCGCGTGCAACACCAGCAGGTCCGGGCCCGCGGCATGGGCCACGCGGAAGCGCTTCGCGCGCAGCAGGTGCTCCACCCAGGTGCGTTGCGCCTCGCGGAAGTTGCCGAAGTCGCGCGCCACCAGCTCCGCGGTGGGCACCTGGGGCCAGCGCGCGAGGAAGGCCTGCTCGGCCGCGGCGTCCGTGTCGCCGCCCCGGTAGGCCCGGTCCGCCTCGGCCTGGGCCTCGGCGAAGCTCGCATCCGTGAAGTCAGCCAGCTCGCCGACGCGCCCCAGGTCGTGGTTGCCCAGCAGCAGCACCGCCTGGTCGGAGGCATGGGCGGCCAGCCAGGCCACCAGCGCCAGCCCACTGGCGGCGGCGGTGGCGCGCTCGCCGGGCAGTCCCCAGTCGAAGTGGTCGCCCACGGAGACCAACTGCACGCCGGGCCGGAGCCAGCCGTCGTCTCCCAGCAGTTGCTGGTGCTCGAGGATGGCCAGGACGTGGTCCAGGTCGGCTTGCGGGTCCCCGATGACGAGCCGCCGTCGCCAGGAGGCATCACCTCGAGGCGGGGCCGAGCGAGGCCCCGCCGCCACCGCTTCCCGGGCGCGGCGGCGCGCGGCCTGGAGGAGGGCGTCGCTCACGAGCTCTGGAAGAAGCGGGCGATGAGCGCCGAGCGGCTCTCCACCTGCGCCTTGCTCAGCAGGTGCGTGACGTGGACCTCCACGGTGCGCTCGGCGCAGCCCAGCCGCCCCGCGATGGACTTGTTCGTCTCGCCCTGGATGATGTGGGTCAGCACCTCGGACTCACGCGCCGTGAGCGACCACCGGGCCGACAGCGCCTGGACGCGCGCGGCGGCGCTGGAGGCGGTGCCGGTGTCGATGGCCAGGTAATGCGGTGGCAGGCCGGTGGTGACCAGCGGCGTCATCGTGAGCGGGCCGGAGCAGGGAATCCCCTGGGCGCCGCGCCGCAGCGCTTCCATCAGCTCCGGGTCGTGCCGCTCCAGCCGGGTGCGTCCGGCGTTGTTGGCGTGCACCACGCGGCCGCTGGAGCTGACCACCCAGGCGGCGCGCCCGAGGGCCTCCATCGCCACCGCCAGCGCCGTGGACATCAGCCCCGACTCGCGCAGCCGCGTCTCCATGGTCAGCCGCCGTTGCAGCGCGGGCGTCAAGGCCTGGAGCAGCCGCTGTTCACGGTCGGTGAAGGGTTCGGCGCGGGCCAGGCCCACCCAGCCCAGGAGCACGGGGCCATCGCAGACGAGCGTGCGAAGCCACTGCATGTGCTCCACGCCGAGCTGCCGGAACATCGCGCCGGCGCGGGCGCTGATGCGCTCACGGGTGCTCTCCAGCAAGTCCTCGCTCATCCCCAGCCGCCGCCCCACCTCGACGGCAGACAGGTCATGTAATGGCATCTGCCGCGCCGTCTCGGTTTCCGCCAGGGAGCGGAAGTGCAGCGCGCGGTTGCGTTGGGCTGGCTCCGGACGTGCGGGATTGAACCAGCCCCAGGGCTCGTTCCTGGCAGACACCTGGTTCTCGATGGCTGTGTGCACGGTCGCGGCAGGGAAGGGGAAGCCCGCGCAGTGGGAGTAGCTCGCGTGGTAGCGCTCCGGGCCCACGTCCACGCCATAGGCCACGGCGCGCTCGGCCCGCAAAGACTCTCGGAGGGCGCTCAGCACCAAGGGCAGGGACTCCGTCCCAGGCTCGGCCTCCACGAGCAACGCCTCCAGGTCCGCCAGCAGGCCCTGCTCCTCGGAATTCAAACGAATCACGGTTAGTGAAGTATACGCCCGTCAGGGATTGCGCCCAGTCCTTGATCATCTTGGTAGTGCGTCTCGAACGTTCAGAACTTCCCTCACAGCGGCGCCTCGCCTTTCGATGAGGGAGGGTTTTAAATGACCCAGGGGTTTTCCCCGATAGCCGGAGATGGGCCAGTGGCGGAACACTCTCGGGCTGGCCCCCGGGGGGGAGGGCCGCCGCGGTGAACTGTGAGCGCGCGCCGGGCGCTCGGTTTCGGGTGCCCGGTGCGCCGCTCCTTTCCCAACGCGCGTGGCGCCTGTCCACAACCCACGAGGATGGCTGCCTTTGCGCGATGGCCTGACCTCATGAGGCATGCAGGAAGCGGGGCAGCCGCTCGGGAGGCACCACCCTGCGGATGAAGTGCAGCATCCCCAGCGCGAGATACGCCAGGCCAAGGCCCAGGGCCGTCCAGCCAAGCCAGCCGCTGACGCCTCCCGTGCCCAGGGCCACCAGCGCCCAGATGACGAGCGCGGTGCCCACGCCCCAGGGCGTGGCGGTGCGCAGGTGCGGGCCGCTGAAGGCGCCTCCCAAGGCGCAGAGCGCTATCACCAGGACGCCGAAGCCGAACCACTTCGCCTCATGGATGGGAAAGATGGCCGCCAATGACAGCAGCGCCGTGAAGAGTCCAAGAATCGCGAGCCCCAGCGTCATGACCACACTCCGAGTGGACGTTCGCTGGAAAGGTGCTCACCGGGCGCGTAGCGCGTAACGCACGTCCGGTTCGTGGGCTTCGCGCCATGGCGCAAGGTGTCGTGCCCAAGGGCGCGGAATCGCACCATCCTGACGGCCGGCACGCCGCTGGCTAGGCTGCTGACCGGAAGGACACCCCGGGATACGCACGATGAAGACCAAGAACTCCGCGAAGCGAGCGCTGTGCATGGCGGTGGTGATGACGGTCTCCGGATGCAGGACGCCCGGAGTCCTGGGGCCTGGGGGCGGCATGAGCGCCTCGGAGGGCTCCGAATCGGGGGCATCGTCGGAGGGCTCCGAGTCGGGGGCCTCCTCGGACGGCTCCGGGTCGGAGGCTTCGTCAGAGGGCTCCGAGTCGGGGGCCTCCTCGGACGGCTCCAAGTCGGAGGCCTCGTCGGAAGGCTCGGGAGAGTCGAGCCAGTCCAAATCGAGCGGCTCCAGCGAGGAGGGCTCCAGTCACTCCGAGTCGTCCGACAACCCCCTCAGTGAGGAGTCGTCCCGCAGCTCCGAGGAGGAGGGCAGCAGTGAGACCTCCGACGGGAACAGCAGCAATACGGCCAACAACGATGTGGCGTCGTCGGTGACGGTGGCCGTGCTGGTGGTGGGGCTCGGCGTGGTCATCTGGCAGGCGTATGCCGCGGAGGCCCGGCGCCGTGGCGTGGCGCCTAGAGAGGCGGGCCGAGCGGCCCAGGTCTATTTGCGGGCGCGCACGCATCAGCTCCGCGAGGACCTCGCGCTGGGGGCTGGGCCGACGGTGGAGGACCTGGCGGCGGCGGCGCGCATCCGCCGCGAGCACCTGGGGGCCTTCGGGCGGGTGCTGCGCGCGAATCGGAAGGAGCTGCTCGCGCTGGCGGAGTCGAGCACCCTCACGCCGGAGCGCGCGCTCGCGTGGCTGGAGCGCGTGGGCGAGCTGGCACGCGCCGACCCGCGGCTGGATGAGGACCGTCGCGCCTTCCTGGCGGCGCCGGCCGAGGAAGGCGCCGCGGTGGTGGCGCATTGATGCGCTGGGTGGGGCGGGTGGGCCTCGCCCTCGCTCTCGTGCTGTGCGCGGACGTCGCGGAGGCGCGGGCGGGCGTGGAGGAGGCGCCGCCGGACGCGCCAGCGGAGGGGCGGGTGCGCGACGTGGCGGAGCGCGTGAAGGCGCTCGCCGCGGAGGGCATCGTGCTGAGCGACGCTGCCGCGGCCGACGAGGCGCTGGTGACGGAGGTGGAAGCGGGGTTGGACGCGTTGCCTCCGGCGATGCGCCGTCCTCCCGGCGGGCCCCTGGAGCTGGTGCTGCACGCGGAGCCTGCTCCACTGGGCCTGGGGGATGGCTCACCCGCGCGCCCGGACTGGTCGGAGGGCCGCGCGCGTTTCCACCTCTATCGATATGCGCCGTCGGATGAGCGCCGGGCCAAGCTCCGGCTGGCGCGGCTGACGGATGCGGAGTCGGAGCGGCTGTGGCGCCGCCGCGCGGTGGTACACGCGGTGGTGCAGCGCTGGGATGACGCACGTGGCTGGAGTGACACCCAGGACTGGCGCAGGCTGTCGGGCTGGTTGAAGCCGCTCGAACGTCCCCTCGTGTGGAAGGAAGAGGTCCTCATCGGCTACGCGGGGGCGTTCAGCCGGGCCATGGGGCAGCGCAGCGCCTCGCTGGACCTGGTCACCTTCGCGGAGGAGCTGCTCGTCCCCGTGGAGTCCCTGCGCGCGGACGCGCTGCCCGTGGACGACCAGGTGCGCTGTCAGGAGCTCTCCAAGGCGCGGGCGCTCGCGGAGCTGGTGGTTACGTCCGGGCTGGGCACCTTGCCGCCGCGTGGAGACTGTCCCGCCTTCGACGCCTGGGCGGAGCGCGAGGCCCTGTCGCACTTCGAGGTGCTCCTGGTGGCCTCCACGGGCCGCCAGCCGGAGTCGCTCTTCGGGCACCTGCTGCTGCGCCCGGTGTGGCGCGAGGGCGACGTGCCACGGGGCCCTTCCTTCGAGCGGGTCGTGCAACTGGTGGCGTTGACGGGAATGGAGTCCAAGGGCCTGGCCTACGTGGTGAAGGGCATGACGGGGGCCTACGACACCGTGTTCCTCACGGGGACCCTGGGGGACCTGTCTCACGAGGCCCTGGAGCTGGAGCAACGCTCCATCCGTCGCTTCCGGCTGCGCCTCAACCCGGGCGAGGACTCCCGGATGCTGGAGCGGGTGTGGGAGCTCGAGCGCCGTGGGTACATGGGCTACTACTTCTTCACGGACAACTGCGCGAGCGCGCTCCTCTTCCTGCTCAACGGCGCGCTGGAAGGCGGGCGCCACGTGCGTCCCCCGGGGACGCTCTGGGTGCTCCCCACCGCCACGTTGGACGCGCTGGCCCGGGTGGAGGTGGAAGGGCCTGACGGTGTCCCGGTGCCGCTGTTGGAGCACATCCCGGACACCTTTGAGTCCACGGGCGACCGCGCGGTGCGCGCGCACACCTCGCGGCAGGAGGCGCTGGAGGCGCTGCGGGGACAGGTGGGGGCGGATGAGCTCGCGCGGCTGCGGGACGTGCACGCGCGGCTGCAATCGCCGGAGCCGCAGACGCGGCTGCATGCGTATGACGACCTGCCTGACGTGGTGGCCGCGTTGCTGCACTCGGCGCGCACGGCGTCGCGTGAAGTGGTGCGCCAGCACCTGCACGCCTACGTGGCGCACGCGGTGCGGGTGGAGCGCGCGGCGGTGGACCGTGCGGAAGGGCAACGCCTGCGAATCGAGCGCGACCGGCTGCTCGCGCTGAAGGTGGCCGTGGCGGGCTCGGCCCAGGCCGGCACACGCGAGCGCCAGCGCATCTTCGAGACCGAGGACGCGCTCCAGCGACGGCTCGCGGTGCTGGACCGCGTCACGCTGCTGAAGGACGCGCTGGCCTCCGCGCCCCGGCGCCTGCCCACGCCGGAGGAGCTGCGGACGCTGGTGCGGGCCGAGCGCACCGAGGCCGCCTTCACGCGGGCCACCGAGGTGCAGGGCGCGCTCAACGAGGGCCCGCTGGCCGAGGTGGACCCAGTGGCCTTCCTGCGCGAGGACCGCCGCCGCAAGGTGACGGCGGAGGCCGCCTGGGCGGAGGGGGCGCTGCGGGACTCCGGGGCGGGGCGCCTGGTGGTGATGGGGGGCGTGGACTTCCCCGCGGCGGGAGGCACCAGGCCCCTGGTGGGCCTGCGCACCGCGGGACTCTCGGAGTCCCTGGGGGACGCGCGGCTCCACGGCTTCCGGCCGAGCAGCGAGCTGCGCGTGCTCGACGGCGAGGTGCTGCTGGCGCCTCGCTGGGGTGTGCCCCGGTTGGTGGCGTCGGAGATGACGCTGGTGGGCTACCGCACGCTGCTGCGGGAGCTTCCCCAGTTTCGCGCTGACGTCTGGGACTCACTGGGCTGGGGCGCGGAGGCCCGCGTGGCGTCGAGCGACGCGCGCATGCTGCGCTACCGCGCGTCCGTGCAGGCAGAGGCGTTGCTGGTGCTGGACGAGGACGAGCGCTTCTCCCGCTACACCGCCGTGGGGCTGGGCGGCCTGGCCGCGGTTCATTGGAACCAGGACATGCTGACGCCGGCCGCGGGGCCGCGCCTCTCCGTGGCCCACCGCATGGCGCTGCCCGGCTCGGGAGCCAACGCGGTGCGCCTCGAAGCGGCCTATGCGCCCACCTGGCGCGTGGGGGACATGCACTTCACCCACGAAGCGGGCGCGACGCTCCAGATGGAGGTGTGGCTGGGACGCGCGGGGCCCTTCGGCATCCTGCTCACGCCGCGCGCCCAGGTCTGCTGGGAGGGCTGGGTGACGCCCGCTGCTTCTACGGCGTGGCTGGAGGGCTCGGCGGAGCGTCGGCTGGCCCTTGGACTGGAGGTCCGCTGACGGAGGCGGGCCTGCCGATGACGAAGCTCGTCCAGAACGGATGGCTGAAGGCTCCGGTGAGCGCGCCAATGAAGACGCCGACGACGTAGAGGGCCGTATATCCCCAGAAGCCCAGGCCCCAGAAGAGGTGGCCCTGGGTGGCCGAGCCGATGAAGAGGAGGAAGGCGATGAAGGTCGGCACCGCGATGGCGGAGAAGGTCGCGGCGGCGAGCGCGCGCTTCGGCCCCCGTGCGTGGAAGCCGCCGAAGGCACCGGCCACCAGCCCGTTGAGCATGGGCACGAAGGTGAGGACGAGGCTGATGAGGACCATCACCACGGTGCTCACGATGAGGCGCTTGTGGACGGGCTCGATGGTGTCCGGCTTGAAGGTCAGGTCCGCGGGAATCTCCCGGCGGACGTACTCGTAGCGCGTCTTCGGTCCGGCGAGGGCCTTCTCCGGATCCTTCGTCATGATGTGCTCGGGCATCTCTGGATACCTCCCGCGAGGGCGGGACAACGCGTGCCTGTTGACCATGAGGTTGTGACGCTGGCGGGGAAACGGAAGGGCCGCCGGCCGCGTCGGGGGGGCGGGCGACCCTCCGGTCCCTGGATTTCCTGTCCGGAATACTCGCGGAGTCCCTGGATACCGGCATCATCCGCCCCGAAGATGCGCGCCGGACTTGGCGGCCGGTGGCCTCCGGCTATGCTGCCGCGCCCGGCTGCACCCCCCATCCCTGCCCGTACGGAACCTTCCATGAGCCTTCGCCGCAATCTGCTGACCCTCGTCCTCGCCACCTCCTTCCTGCAGGCTGCCTGCATGCAGCAGCGCCCGTTCTACCGCGACATCGTGCAGCCCGCGGGCGCCACGGCCGCCGCAGGGACCCCGGTGGATCTGGTCGTGCTGGACGCGGAGACGAACCAGCCCGTGAACGGCGCCAAGGTGATTTGGGGAGAGGACCACCGCTCGCGCGAGTCCTTCGTCACCGGCGAGGATGGCCGGGTGGCCTTCGAGGTGTCGCAGTCGATGCTGAAGGAGAACCCGCTGGTGGAGGTGGTGCTGCCCGCTGGCGTGACCGGCTACCGCTTGCAGTTCGTGCCGCCGGCGGAGCCCGCGGGTTCCGCGCAGGCGCCCGAGGCCGATGAGGCCCCCGCCGCCCCAGAGACGGCGGCGGAGGATGCTCAGGCGTCGGAGGCCGAGGCCGGCAACTGAGCCGGCGCCATCCACGCGAGGCTCAGCCGAGCTTCGCGTGGAGGAAGTCGACGGTGCGCTTCCACGCCGTGGCGGCATTGTCCGGCGAGTAGACCTCCGGGCGCGTGGAGTTGAAGAAGGCGTGCTGGGCGTCGTAGCGGTGGATCTCCACCGAGACGCCGCCCGCCTTCATCTTCTGCTCCAGCGCGTCCACCCGCTCGGGCGAGCACCACTCATCGTTCTGGGCGTAGTGGCCGAGCACCGGCGCGCGGATGCGCGACACGTCCGCGGCCTGCTCCGGCGGGATGCCGTAGAAGGGCACGGCGGCGTCGAGCCCCGGGTCGTTCGCGGCGGCCAGCAGCGTCAGCGCGCCGCCCATGCAGAAGCCCATGATCGCCACCTTGGTGCCGGGCTTGCGCGCGCGCAGCGCCTCGACGGCGGCGCGCAGGTCCGCGACGGCCTTGGCTCTGTCCAGCGCCTTGAGCAGGGCGTTGGCTTCGTCCGCGTCCTTCGTCACGCGTCCGCCGTAGAGGTCCACCGCGAAGACGGTGAAGCCCTCGCGCGCGAGCCGGTCCGCGACGTCGCGCGTGTGCGCGTTGAGGCCCCAGTACTCGTGAATGAGCACCACCGCCCCAGGGGCGTCGCCCTTCGGGGCTTCGCTCAGATAACCCGCCAGTGCCTGCCCCTGCTTGCCGATGAGCTGCGTCTGTCCTGTCATGGCTTCATCCTTGCGAGGAGTTGGAAGGGGGCGCAGCTTAACGGCCGGTTCCGCGGACGCGTACTCGAACCCGCCGCCGTGCCCGCTTGGAGACAGAGGACCGGCATGTCGAAGGCATTCACGAAGGAAGATGCGGGCGACGAGGGCGTACGGCCTGTCCGTCCGCGCGCGTTCTCGGGCGAGAAGCGCTACATCACCCCGGAAGGCCACAGGGCCCTCCAGGAGGAGTTGGCGGCGGCGCGGGGGCCGGACCCCCAGGCGGACGCGCTGACCGAGCTGGAGGCCGGCGTGCGCCGCAAGGAGCGTGAGCGGCGCGCGCACGAGCTCGCCGCGGTGCTGGAGGAAGTGCGCGTGGTGGAGCCCGACGCCTCGCAGGCCGGGCGCGTCTTCTTCGGCGCGTGGGTGGAGCTGGAGGACGAGGAGGGCGGTCAGGTGCGTTACCGCATCGTCGGGCCGGATGAGTCGGACGTGAAGGCGGGGCGGCTGAGCGTGGAGTCGCCCCTGGCCCGGGCCCTGCTGGGCAGGGAAGTGGGCGAGTCCGTCGTGGTGGAGCGCCCGCGCGGCACCGTGGAATATACGGTGACGGCGGTGGACTACACGGCGCGCTGACGCGTGCTCAGCGCCGGGTGGCGATGACGGTGCTCAGGGCGGAGAAGGGCTCGGGCATGAGGCCGTCGCGCACCTCGACGCTGAAGCCCTCCGCTTCGAGCAGCGCGCGGGCGCGGGGCACCAGGAACGTCAGGTAGTACATGACGAAGGGCGGCTTCCACAGCGCGTTGCGCACGCGCATGGCGGCGTTGAAGCCCCTGGCGACCCAGTAGCCCGGACGGAGCTTCGACGGCGCGTGCGCGGTGACGAAGACGAAGCGGCCCCCGGGGCGCAGCGCCCGGGCGATGCCGCGCACCAGCCGTGGCTCGTCCGCTTCGAGGATGTGGCCGAAGGCGCCGAAGCTGGTGACGACGTCGAACGCCTCCTCGAAGGGGAGCGCCAGGGCGTCGCCCTGGATGAACTCCAGCGCGGCGGTGCCGGGCGCCTCCGCGAGCTGCTGGCGGGCTTCGTCGAGCATCCCCTGGCTGAGGTCGAGGCCCACCACGCGCTCCCTCGCGAGCGGCCGCAGGAAGCGCATGGCCGCGCCCGTGCCGCAGCACACGTCGAGCGCGCTGCCGATGCCGCCCGGCGCCCCCACCTGCGCGATGGCGGCTTCGAGCACCGCGTCCGGAGTGCGGAAGGGCGTGTACTCGAACTTGGGCGCGAGCAGATCGTAGCCGCGCTCGACGGACGAGAGGGCCTGGGTGGCCAGCTCCCGGAGGGTGGGGCCCTTGTGGTGGAACATGGTGCGCTCGGGTGTATCGCACCCGGACCAGCCCCTCCCCCGGAAATGCGCTGGATATCGGGCATTGAATGTTCCCGCGGGGGCCCCGTCAGAAGGTTCAAGCAAGACGACGGAAGGAGGACGACATGGCGCTCAAGACGGGTATCGCGGTGCTGGCTTTCGGAATGCTGTTCCTCGGCTCTACGGCCGCGCACGCGAAGGATGACCACGAGAAGTCCCGGCTCTCCCAGCAGCACCGGAACGACGGCCGCGGTGGCGGCTTCAGTGTCCACGTCGACGTCCGCCGCCAGCCGGGGCCGGCCCCGCTGCCGCCGCCCCACGCCCGGGGCCGCTACGAGCTGCAGACGGTGAACCGCTGGGTGGAGGGCCGCTACGAGCGCGTGTGGGTCCCCGAGGTCTGCCGCGAGCAGAACCACCGCCGCTCGCGGGTGAAGCGTTGCACGGGGGGCTTCTACGAGCAGCGCTGGGTGCCGGCCCGCTACGAGCCGGTCCAGGAGTGGGTCTGGGTGCCCTTCGCGCCGGGCCGGGTGCACGTCGCCAGCGCCGGCCGCTACTGACGATTCGAGGTTCGGGGGACCGCGCCGTGGGGCGCGCCGGGCTGCGGGGGTAGCCCGGCGCGCTCTGCGGCAGCAGGTCCGCAGTGCCTTTCCCCGCCGGCCCTGTTAGTGAATGCGCCGCAATGGCGACCGCATTCATCACCGGGGCCGGCATCCGCATTGGCGGCGCGGTGGCCCGGGCCCTCGGCCGCGCGGGCTATGACCTGGCGCTCCACGCGAACCGCTCGCTCGAACCGCTGGCCGCGCTTGCGGAGGAGCTTCGAGCGCTTGGCCGCCGCGTCACCCTCCATAGCGCCGACCTGAGTCAGCCGGAGGCGGTGGAGGCGCTGGCCGGTCAGGTGCGCGAGGCCTGGCCCGCGCTGGACGTGGTGGTCCACAACGCCGGCCTGTACGAGCGCCGCGACTTCGCCGCCATCTCCCGCGACCAGTACCGCACCATGCTGGCGGTGAACCTGGACGCGCCCTTCTTCCTCACCCAGGCCCTGCTCCCCGCGCTGCGCGCCGGCACGGACCCGCTGGTGGTGCACATCACCGACATCGGCGGGGAGCGGCCGGTGAGCCACTACGCGCATTACTCGGTGAGCAAGGCAGGTCTCATCATGCTCACCCGCGCGCTGGCGGTGGAGCTGGCCCCGCACATCCGCGTCAACGCCGTGTCGCCCGGCGTGGTGGCCTTCCCGGAGGACTTCGACGCCGAGGCCCGCGAGGCGGTGCTGCGCCAGGTCCCCATGGGGTGCGAGGGCTGTGTCGAGGACATCGCCCGCACCGTCGTCTTCCTCGCCCGCGAGGCGCCGTACATCACCGGGCAGGTCATCGCCGTCGATGGCGGCAGGAGCGCACGGCTATGAGCGCGGAGTACGCCTTTCATCCTCCCGTCGTCACGGCGCCGGGGGGGCGTCCGCTGGACATCATCGAGCTGCGCGGCCTCACCGTGGACTGCATCGTGGGGGTCTTCAACCGGGAGCGCATCGCGGCGCAGCCGCTCCGGCTGGACGTGGCCCTCTTCCTGGACACCCGCGCCGCCGCGGCCGGAGGCAGGTTGGCGCACACGGTGAACTATGGCCGGCTGGCCGGAGAGCTGCGCTTCCTGCTGGAGGCGTGCCGCTTCGAGTTGCTGGAGGCCGCCGTGGAGACGGTGTGCCGCTACGTGCTGGCGCCGCCCACGGACGACGTCCCGCGCGCGCAGGTCCAGGCGGCCACGGTGCGCGTCACTAAGCCGCTGGCGCTGGGCGGGCTCGCGATGCCGTCGCTCCAGGTCCACCGCACCGCGGAGGAGATGGTGTACGGCCGGGAGGAGAAGCCCTTCGGCCGCGTGGACATCATCCACGAGGGCGCGGGCTATGGCGTGTACCGGCTGCGGGTGAAGCCGGGGGGCTGCATCCCCTCGCACGTGCATCAACGGATGGAGGAGAGCGAGCTGGTGCTGGGCTCGGGCATGCTGCTCCAGGGCCAACCGGTGGCACGGGGCATGGCCTTCCACTGGCCGCACGGCTTCGTGCACCGCTACGACAACCCGTCGCCCACCGAGCAGACGGTGCTCTGTGTGAACCGGCCCGGCTTCATTCCCTCGGACGAAGTGGAGGCCGCGCCGCCCCCCTCGGGCCTGTCCCCCCTCGCCGGCCAGTCCTATTACCCCCTCGACGAACCCGCCGCGCCGGGCTCGTCCGCGGAGCGCCACCCGTGAGCGCGGTGGGGCCTTGCGAGATGGCATATCCGGGCCTCGCCACGCCGGGGCCTGCGCGCGAGCGTGTGAGGGGCCTTGCGCCGGGAGCGCCAGGGCCCCTGGAGCCAGGGAGCGCGGCTCATGGGTGAGGTGGGCACGCGCAAGGTGCTGGTCACCGGGGGCGGGACGGGCATTGGCCGGGCCGTGGCGGAGGCCCTGCTGCGCGCGGGAGGTCAGGTGGTGGTGGTGGGCCGGCGCGCGGAGGTGCTGGAGTCGCTGGCGAGGGACTGGCCGGGCCGGGCCTTCGCGCTGCCGTGCGACCTGGCCTCACCCGAAGCGCGCGAGGGGCTGCTGCGCCGGGCCGCGGGGCTGCTGGGGGGCCTGGATGGCTTCGTCCACAGCGCGGGGCAGGTGGTGCACGAGCCGCCCGGCCACATCGGCGAGGACGCGCTGCGCGCGCAGCTCGAGGTCAACCTCGTCGCGCCGCTGCGGCTGGGCGAGCAGGCCCTGGAGGTCCTGGAGCCAGGTGGGGCGCAGGTGTTCATCGCCTCCACGCTGGCCACGCGGCCGATCCTCACCAGCGCGGTGTACAGCGCGGCGAAGGCGGGCCTGCTCCAGGTGATGAAGGTGCTGGCGCTGGCCGGAGCGGCGCGGGGCGTGCGTGCCAGCGCCGTGCTGCCGGGCGTGGTGGAGACGGACATGGCGCGCGAGGTGCGACTGGCGCCAGGGGAGGGGCCGCTGTCCGAGGCCGAGGCCGCGCGTCGCCAGGAGGCGCAGCTCGCGGGCCTGCGGGAGCTGCATCCGCTCGGGCGCCTGGGGCGCCCCGAGGACGTGGCCGAGGCGGTGCGCTACCTGCTGGGGGCGCCCTGGCTTTCCGGCTCCGAACTGGTGCTAGATGGTGGGCTCCTGCTGCGGGAGTGAGGCGCGGTAGGACGCGGCCTCGGCTCATGGGATGACGGAATGCTCCTCGACAAACGGCTACAGCTCTTCGTGGTGTTGGCGAGCGTGTTCGTCACGTCGCTGGTGGTGGGCGACATCATCGGCGTGAAGCTGTTCGAGGCGGATGTGGGGCCCGTGGTGGCGACCATGTCCATCGGCATGCTGCCCTTCCCGGTGACGTTCCTCCTCACGGACATCCTCAACGAGTTCTACGGGAAGAAGGCGGCCCGCTTCGTGACGTGGGTGGGCTTCTTCATGGCCATCTTCGCCTTCGTGGTGATTGCCATCGCCGTGCAGGTGCCGTGGGCGCCCCTGACGCGCGCGGAGGACTTCACGGGCACGGTGGAGTCCTCGTTCAACAACGTCTTCGACGGCTCACAGCGCATCCTCGTCGCGTCGATGATCGCGTATCTGGTGGGCCAGTTCTGCGACATCTCCATCTTCAACGCGCTCAAGCGCGTGACGCGCAACCGGCTGTTGTGGCTGCGGGCGACGGGCTCCACGCTGGCGTCACAGCTCATCGACACGACGGTGGTGCAGTACGTGGCGTGGACGAACGTGCTGCCCAACTCCACCATCATGACGATGATCTACACGTCCTACGTGGTGAAGCTGCTGGTCGCGTTGGGCCTGACGCCCTTCATCTACCTGGGGCACGCCTTCGTGGAGCGCAAGCTGGGCATCCCCCCGGTGGTGCTGGGCGAGGACGGGGAGCCCATTGCCTCGCCCGCTGCCGCCGTCGCTCCGGAGGCCTCCTCCCGCGCCGCGTGAGCACGCGGGACGTGCGCCCAGGCCTCAGCCCTGCCGCTTCACCGGCAGGGGCCCGAAGGACTGCGACACGGGCATCAGCGACATGACGTTGATGTTCACGTGCGCGGGCCGCGTGGCCACCCAGTGCACCGCGTCCGCGATGTCCTCGGGCGTCAGCGCCTGGGTGTTGGCGTAGACGGACGCGGCGCGCGCGTCGTCGCCCTTGAAGCGGACGTTGGAGAACTCCGTGCCGCCCACCAGCCCCGGCTCGATGTCCGTCACGCGCACGGCGGTGCCGTGCAGGTCCGCGCGCAGGTTG
>Ga0182745_1000925_pt1 | contig 29739 bp, 21 predicted proteins | sample eDN3rd30CKraftBY_FD_128523 | JGI IMG/M metagenome (GOLD analysis project Ga0182745, IMG submission 128523) | Enriched backyard soil microbial communities from Emeryville, California, USA - eDNA 3rd pass 30_C Kraft BY (version 2) (version 2) | ecosystem: Environmental > Terrestrial > Soil >... | reverse complement strand
TTACGCTCAAACAGTTCTCCGGCGATCCAATCGGCGGCGGCGTTAAACCGCTGCGTCATGGACACCAAGGCTGTCACTTGCTCGGTGTTCGGCATTAACCTGATTCGGACGGTGAGTTTCATGCATGTATTGTAGACGAATTCGATCAAAAAAAACAAGACCACACGCATTCCTCCCACCCCTAAAGGATGTGGGATTCCTGCTATTTTGCTTTGAAGCCTTTCTGCCTCACCAGGCCAGGTTCGATCAGAGATAGACTCGTCGATTGTAGATGTACCACTCAAAGAGCAAGACACCGAGCGCGAGTACCGCGATCGGCTTCCACCAATCTTTTCGGACCGGCCTCGGCTGACGTGTCCCGCTGACCGGGTTATAGCCGATCTTGATCTTGTAGCTCTCCGCCCGCGTGGAGTCCTCGGGAATACCCGCCGGCACCAAGCCCCGCGTCGCCAGGTCGCTTTCCCGCGCATCGAATTGATTCACCGCGAAGGGGAGCAAGCCCGAGGGTTTCCACCGGGCCTGGTAAAGTCCTGTAGTCCCAACCTGGTTCGCCATGAATCCGCCCTGAGTTGAGCGTTTCACAACCTCAACCCGTTTACCGTCGGGCGAGGTCACCTGAACCTGCTCTCCCGCGGAGTCCGCCCGAATCAAAACGGGTCGTCCTGGAAGGTGGACCTCGTCACCCGCCGAATCTCGAGCGTTCCCCAGGAATTGCAAGCTGTTCAACAAGAACAACGGATAACTGATATTTCGATACCAGTTGGAATTAAACCGATCGCCGTCGAGCATGGCAAAGGTCACCACGGCATCGGTGAAACCTTCCCGAGGCGCGAGGAACGCCAAAGGACCATGGTCCGACTCGATCAGGTTCGTGGCCCCCTCCGGCGGATCCACCATGACCGCCTTGAGAATGGCCACCGTTGGTAAGTCGCGAATGTATCTGAGGAGGGGATGGGTCGTATCCCAGTCCAGAATCACGGGCTGCTCGACCGTGCGCGCGTTCGCGTAGGCCGGACCCGGCGGTAAAACACCAAAATACAAGGCGTTGGATTCGGGCGGGCTCTCCGGCCGGTAATGGTCGAAGATCACCAGGTCGAAACGACCCGCCTTGATCTCACGCGCCAAGGGGTCTTTCTTCGACTCATCGGGAGTCGCGATCAGCACATCCGCCCGCTCGTTGGCCGTCTCCGTCGCGAAGGTATCCGTGAGATAGCGGTTTCCCGAAGTAACGACGAGAACCTGAGCTTTTCTCGAGTTTCCGACCACGGCGAAGGCGCGGTCATCCAAAGGTTGGGCGTCGTCCACCATGAGCCGAACCTCGAGTTGTGCCAGCCCGGGCTCCGAGAGGTCGAACTTGAACGACTCCTGGCTCTTCGGCGCGAGCTTCAAGGCAATCGCGTCGATCAGCTTCGGTGGGTTTCCCGGCGCGTCGGGATCATGGCGCAACAACTGCGCCTCGGTATCGATCGCCGTTGACCTGTAATTATGAACGCGTCCAAAAACCTGATACGTGTCTCCTTGCTCTTCACTCCGGCGCGACTGAAGGGCCAGAATCGCGATATTATCGGAGGGGTTGGACTTCGCTGCGGCTTTCGGGTCGACCGGTTCGGAGTTCGTCGTCGTAACCGGTGGAGGTGGCGGCCCGATGACGACAACCTCGGGCTCGAGGTTTCCAAGACTGAAATTCTCGACATCGGCGAACCCGCCATCGGTGTAAATCTTCAGCTTAGGGGGGACGACCTGGGTCGCCACGACCCCTTCCGGAACCTCGTCGCGCTGCCTTGAGGGGTTCGCAAGTCCCGCGGCAACCTGAAGTGCCTCGCGGAGCGAGGTCGTGGCCTGACTTGGCTCGATCGAGTCGATCCGCTGTTTCAGGAGTTGTCGATCGCCCGTATAGCTCGAGACGACTCTGGCGTTCTCCGCGAAGGCAATCACCATGACAAGATCGCCACGCTGGATTGAGTCGACCAATTTCTTCGCGGTTTGCTTCGCCACGGCAAGTCGAGTGGGTTTCATGTCGGTGGCTTGCATGCTGGCCGAATGGTCGATGGCCAGCACGTACCGTTGACCGGCCTGGTCCATTCCCTTCAACTTCGGGCCCGCCAACGCGAGCATGGCAAGCAAGACCACGGCAAGCTGAAGGAAAAGGAGAAGGCTTCGCCTGAGCCTCTGAAACAGGCTGTTGACGTGCAGATCCTCAATGCTGCGCTGCCAGAGCAAGGTGCTTGGAACCTGCACGGCGCGTCGGCGAAGCTTCAAAAAGTAGAACAGGACGATGCCGGCGGGAATCGTCGCCAGCACGCCCCAGGCGGCCGAGCTCAGAGGAGAGGCAAACTGAATCCCGGACAGGAATCCACGGAAATCCATACCCTCTCCCTCGCCTCAAAGCTCCGCCTCATGATCGAGAGAACCAGGCCGTTCTCCCTTCCGCTTTCGGATCATCATGTAAAGCAGATAGCCGACCACCGCGCCGGAAATCGTAAAGAACACCCAGGGATCATTGACCGTCATCACATTCTCTCGCTGGCCACGGCTTTGAACTCATCTCACGAGACCACGCTCGCGCAGATAACTCAAAATCAACTTGTCAAAAGGATTATGATTGGTTGTAAAAATATAGGTAATTCCACGTGAGCTACACCATTGCTTGAGTCCGCCCACAAACGCGTTCAGATTCTCCTTGTACCTGCGGAGTAACGGGGCGCTGATGGAGATCTCGGACTCATCCCCATCTTCACTATCGACGAGCCGAAGGTCTCCCACTAACTCGGGCTCGACCTCCTCCTGACTCAGCACATGAATCACGTAGATATCCAGGTTACGAGCGACCAGATAACGAAGTGCGTCCTGGTAACCCGCCTTGTCCATGAAGTCGGAGATCAGCACGACGACCCCCTTGCCAGGATGCTTGATCGCGAAGCCGCGGGCCGCCTCTTTCAGACTCCCCTTTCCGCTCGCCTGAAGCTGGTCGAGATATTGGACGACGCGCACCATTTGAGAACGACCGCGAACCCCGGCGAGCCCCCGATCGAGCTGGGTACTGAAGGCTTCCATGAGGACTCGGTCGTGGTTGACCAACCCAATGAAAGCGAGCGCCGCGGCCACCTGCTTGGCATAGTGGAGCTTGGTTGGGTCTCCAAAATCCATCGACAGGCTCGTGTCGATCAGCGTGTAAAAATGCAGGTCTTCCTCTTCCAGGAAGAGTTTGAGAAAGAGCTTGTCGAGCCGGCCGAACACGTTCCAATCGATGTGGCGGAGGTCGTCTCCAACCGAGTAATTTCGATGGTCCGCGAACTCGACCGACGACCCTCGCCGCTTGCTCTTTCGTTCCCCCTTCATGCGTCCCACGAAAATCTTGCGACTGACGAGCTCGAGCTGCTCGAGCTTGTGAAGAAAGAGCGGGTCGAGCAGGGGGGGCGACTTGGTATCCGGCATCGAGCTCCCGACCTCCGTCTGATCGGCCTTGAGAGAAACGGTCCGCGGAATCTTAGCTTAGAGGGCCTGCATCCTCGAGGCGATCAGCCCAACAAGCCGATTCGGCTCGATGGGTCGCTCAACCAAACCAGTCTGAAACGAAAAAGAGCCCGAGCATCAAGGTCGCCGCGACGCCAAGGCCAATGAGCCAAGGGACGAGGGCCGCGACAAAGATGGTCCAACGCGCTCTCAGGCTCAGCGACCGTCGACGGTGCATGAAGCCAAGCGCGGTGAACCAACTTTCCAGAATCACAAGGCTTCCCCCCAACGCGGTAATGCAGGCGACGGTCGGCTCCGCTCGCCAGGCCCCGATCGATCCCGCGAACAGCAGGAAGCAAAGCAAGATCAGGCAGGTCAGGTCCCCCCGCGTATAGAAGAGGGGCTCTGGCTGCGGAGGATTCCAGGGGACAGGGGCAGGGGGTGGATTATAAATGTCATGCATGGGTGCGGACTCCTGGGTGGCTCATCCTGAGGCGGCGTCAGCCGGCCTTGGCGACGCTTGAAGTCTCCTCGGCTTTCTCTGGCACGGCCTCGAGAACCTTGAGCAGCAGCTCGTCCGCGTCGACCCCCTCGGCCTGGGCCTCGAAGTTCAGCAAAACTCGGTGCCGAAGCGAAGGCAGATAGACGCGGCGCAGATCCTCGAAGCTCACATTATACCGTCCATCGAGCAAAGCACGCACCTTGCTCGCGAGCACCAAAGTTTGAACTCCGCGCGGGCTACTCCCCCACCGGATGTACTGGTTCGTCACGTCGGGAGCGAACGGCCCCCCCGGATGCGTGGCCAGGCCCAGTCGGATGGCATAATCCTGGACGTGTGGGGCGACAATCACCTGGCGGACCAGCCCTTGCATCCGGATCAGGGTTTCTCCATCGACCACGGGTTGCGCCCGGGGTTGCTCGCCGCGGGTTGTTCGATCAAGGATGACCTGTAACTCTTCCCGGCTCGAATAGCCGACCACCAACTTAAAGAGGAACCGGTCGAGCTGCGCTTCCGGCAGGGGATACGTCCCTTCCTGTTCGATCGGGTTTTGCGTCGCCATGACGAAGAAAGGCTCTTTGAGCCGGTGAATCTGGCCGCCGATTGTCACCGAGTGCTCTTGCATGGCTTCGAGCAAGGCGGACTGGGTTTTCGGAGTCGCGCGATTGATTTCATCGGCCAGTACAATCTGGGAAAAGATGGGCCCTGGCTGGAACTGAAACATCCTCCGTCCGTCCGCGTCTTCCATGACGATGTTCGTGCCGATGATGTCGGCGGGCATCAGGTCGGGCGTGAACTGGATTCGGTTGAAGTCAAGGCTGAGGGAGTCGGAAAGCGTCCGAACCAGAAGCGTTTTCCCGAGCCCAGGGACCCCCTCGAGCAAGGCATGCCCACCCACGAACAGGCAGGTCAGGACTCCGTGGACGATCTCCTCATGGCCGACGATCACCTTGGAGATTTCGGACTTCACGCGCTGATAGGCTGAGCGAAACTCATCAGCGAACTTTTCCAATGAGGCTAAGTCGTTAGGATTTGATTCGCTGGAGGCGTTACTTGACATACGAGTTGATCCTCAACAATGGAATCGACGAAAATGGGAGCGTGCTCCGCCCGACGTTTTCATGTTCAAATCACGAAGATTGCGAGCCTGGGTCGTCGGAGTTCTGGTTCTTTTCACGCTCTTCCCAAAGCTTCTGTTTCGCTTTGAGCAATCGGTTCGTATAGCCTTCCGACTCCTCGGGCTTCTTGCCCTCAGGCGCAAGGCCGGGGGCTTGTTGACTGGCTTTTCTCGATGGCTCCGCCTTGATCTCTCGGCCACCTTGAAGCTCGACCGCGCCGGTTTCCGCGAGTTCCGAGGGCGGTGGCGCTTCAAAACGGGTCGCCGCGTGAGACCGGTCAAGCTGGTCGGTGACTTCCGCCTTCCTCGACCGGAGCTTCTCCAGGTATTCGACGGGAGGCGTGATCTCTTCACCTCGAATACGCTTCCAGGTCTCACCTAGCCGTGTCCGCATTCGAGCGAAGTCGGGGGCGATCCGGCGTATCGCCACGTCACCGAGGAACAGGATCGCCGCCCACCAGAGGAGTTCAGGCCAGCGATCGGAGAATGACCGGGGGTTGACCATGTTCGGATCGCGCCGGAAGTGATCGACTTCGTCGACGGTACGCGGGACATCGATCCGGCCATCGTTGAAATAGCGGATCGGAATCAGCTTGCCGTCCGTCAGGCTCGAGAGGGTCTCGAGCATCGTGGGATTCGAGCGGAGCTCGCGGTATTCCTCAGAGTAGGGGACGGAGACGCCAGCGGAGATGACTCCCTGAACGCCCCCCGCGCCACGATATCCAAGATTCACGAAATAATTTCCCGTGACATCCGCCTGTTCGATTGTCCCTTCATAGCGGCCAGGCGCGGTCTGCTCGAGCTCCACGGTGGAACGTTTGAAGTCGGGGCTAACCACGTTCCCTTGTATCTGAAGGAAGTTGAGAAACTGGTTCTCCCGATCCAGGGCCTCCGCCACCACCTTGATCCGGCCGTCTTCCCGGCGGACCGTGAGGGCAAGGTTCCCCTGGTCCACGGGCCTCATGGCCCAGCGCACCACCTGAGACCAGAACGCGGCGTAGTTCTCCCAGTCGGGCCAGGCCGAGGCCCAACGACGGCCCGCGTCGGAGGTGAACGCGACGGACCGACCCAGGCCGTAGCTCCAGTGCGCCAGCAGGGGATTGGTCTGACCGGCAGGCAAGGGAGAGGTGAGTGGCATCTCCACCAGCTCACTCTCTTTCAGAGAAGTGAGTACCAGGCCGTTGATCGCGGGGAGCTGGTCCGGAAGACCGATCACCGGCTCACTCAGATAGTTGAGTCGAGGCACCCACCCCGCCGCCTGCTCAAAGATCAAGGGGCGAGAGATCGTTCTCGCCTCGCGCTGATAGATTCGAGGCAATGCCTTGGGGTTGGTCACGTTGTAGAATCGCCCCTTGGTACGTCTGGCAATGTTCCGCATCGTCGCGAGCGACCCCGGATCATTGCCATGTGCGGCGGTCAGGACCGACGTGACCGTAATCCGGTTCGCCGAGAGCTGCGAGAGGATCTGGTTGGTGGGGGCGGTCGGATCACCGTCGCTGATGATCACGATGTGCCGGCTCATCGCATCCTTGACCCCCATCAGGCCACGCATCGCCATCTGGAGCGAAGGGTCGAAGGCGGGCATGTCGCCCGGGGTCATCCGATCGATCGCCCGACTCATCCTCGGCCGGCCCGACCCGATCGCCTGGAGCGTGAACAGCCAGGCCTCTTGTCCCTCCCAATGGAGCATTCCAGCATAATCATACGTGGAAAGCGCATCGATCGCCGCCTTGGCGACCACCTTTTGCCAGTAGTTCCCTTCGGCGATCTCGCTGGCATGCATGATCAGGACCATGGCGCCGATGCCCTGGACCCTTAACGCCTTGATCTGCATGTCGACCGGGAGCGCCTTTTCGACCGGGGTGTTCATCCAGCCCCCCGCGCCAAAGCTATCCCGTCCGCCAAGCATGAGGAGCCCGGCTCCCATGTCGTGAACGTTGGCCTCGAGAAGTTGGTGCTGTGCCTCGGTGAACGACTCCTTGGGAACGTTGGCCAGAATCACCGCGTCGTAGGGTTGAAGTTGGGCCAGATCGGTCGGTATGGGGTCGCCCCCCACGTCTCCCCCGCCATCGATTCGAGGCGCGACGAGCTTGGTTACCGCGATCTCTTTCTCGCGCAGGGCCTTGATCAGCTCGGCATGCTCGCCGTTGGTCCCTTCGATCAAGAGCACCTGGGCCTTGCCTCGCGCATGGGTAAAGCCCTCGGCCACATTGTTGATGGACCGGCGGTCGCCACTTTTCGCGTCGGGGACGAACTCCGCGGAGAAGGTATAGAAATTCGTTTCGGTGATCTTCTGCTTCAGGTTGAAGACGTTGATCCCGCGCTGGAGCTCAACGGGCTGCGGCTGTTCGTTGCCCGGGGCGGGAGCGCGGTAGTTGTCGGACTTCTGGAAGATCTGCAACGTGCCGCTCGTTGGTTCGCTGGCACGAATCACCACGTTGATATTGATCGTCTCGCCTTGCTTGACGTCGGGAGGAATCGAGACCTTCTCAACCAGGACCTCACGGTCATAGTGGTAGTTGAGCGGAACGGTATCGATCTGGATTCCCTGGTTCTTGGCGATCACCGCCTGCTCGATCGCCTTGCCTCGATTCTCATTACCATCCGAGAGGAGCACGATCCGCCGCGCGGTGTCTTCGGGGAAGGAGGCGAGCGCGAGCTTGATGGCGGAAGCGAGGTCGGTGTTCTCAGGATCAATGGTGCTCTCGATGCCGAGCAGGCTCAGCTCCATCGGAGCGGGGGGTGTCTCGACGGCCGGCGACTTACCGAAGACGATCACTCCCGCCAGATCATCCGGGCGCCGTTTTCGCGAGGCGGCGGAAACATAAGCCTGGGCCGGCGCCTGGAGCTCGCGAGGAACACTCTGGGAGCCATCGATCAAGAACAAAGTCGTGAGCCGGTCGCTGCGTTTGACCGTCTGAAGCTCGGCGATGGCCAGGATGATCAAGGTGACCACGGCCGCGCGAAAGAGGATGGCCAGCACCCGGCGCTTCGGACCCAGCCCCGCGAGCCCCCGGTAGCTGAGCAAAATCAAGGGTGGTAGTGTCAGTGGGATCAAGATCAACCACCAGGGCTGACTTACCGACACCGAGAATTTACCAAGCATTGCTGCTCATTGCTCCACCATCCCCCGGTGCTTCGTCACAGCCGGAATCGTTGAACCCGATGATTGTTCGAGTCGATTACGGAAACCGCCCCGGTCCGATCGACCGCCAAGGCAAACGGGTTGAAAAGTTGGCCCGGCCCTCGGCCCGCCGTTCCCCACACGCCAAGCGACTGACCATCGAGCGAAAACTTCTGCACCCGATGATTCCCATATTCACAGACATAAATCGTGTCATCCGGACCAAGCGCCAGGTCATAAGGGTAACTCATCTCGCCGGGCCGATCGCCTCGAATTCCCCAATGCTTGAGCAGCTTGCCCTTCGTGTCGAAAACCTGAATCCGGTGATTGCAACTATCGGCCACGTAAATGCGGTCCCGCGCATCGATCGCCAAGGCTCTCGGCTTCAGGAACTCCCCCAGGGCGTAGCCGTGCCCACCCCACTGCCGGAGCCACTTACCCTCGGCCGAAAAGACCTGGATCCGGTCGTTTTCTCCGTAGTCGGCCACATAAAAGTTACCGGCCCGGTCCACCACGGCGTCAGTGGGGTACCCAAATCGGCCTGGCGTGGTCCCTTGCACCCCATCGCCGATCTGGAAGAGGATCTTCCCTTCCGGCGAATAAACCAAGACCCGGTAGAAGTGGGTGTCCGCGATGAGAAGCCGATTCTTGGCGTCGAAGGTTAGACCACTCGGCCCATCGACATTGAACGCGGGCATTCGCCAGCTTCGGACGAATTTCCCATCACGATCAAACGCCTGGATTCGGTCGGTTAGGTCGGCCAGGTAAAGCCGGTCCTGCGCATCGAACGCGGCCGCCCTCGGCTTCTGAATCCACCCCGGCCTGGTTCCGTGGATCCCCCAAACGCTCTCCGGACGCGAGCTACTCAAGCCATCACACGCCAGCAACGCAGAGGTAAGGAAAAGCAAGCCGGCGCGAATGATACGAACCCGGAAAGGAATCATGCCGAGGGGAGCTCACTCAATCCGGTTGGGAATCCACAGCTTGGTTGGGATAAACTCTAATGAGATTCCACCCTCCGACGCAAGTCCTAGAGTGGATCCATTCCTAACTCCCCGATCAACCTGTACGAGTTCGATTGACGATGGCGCAATATGTACGCGTGTGCCATGAGGCCGACGTGGTGGAAGGGCGAGGCTTGCCCTTGGATGTGGATGGCCTGCGCCTGGCGGTCTTCAATGATGGCGGCACCTATCACGCCCTCCTCGGCCGGTGCCCTCACGCGAACGGTCCGATGGGGCGAGGTTGGATCGAGGAAGGCGAGGCCGTGTGTCCCCTCCATCGTTGGCGATTCAAGCTAAGTTCGGGCCGCTGCACGACGGATAGCAACTACGCGCTCCACAAGTTCCGCTGCGAGGTCCGCGACGGGGAAATCTGGGTGGAGATTTAAGCTCAGCCCACTCTCGATCCCCACAAGCCAAGGCCGTCCGATCCGACGGCCCTTGGCCCTGGTGATCTTGACTACCAGTGATTTCCGCTTTTGACAGACTGAACCGGCCGCTAATGGTTACAGCCAAAGCTTGAGGCGGCCGCGGAGAATCTCGGGAAGCCGGCGCTCAACGATCCGAAGGATCTGGTCGGGGTGAAGGCGAGTGCTGAAGTGGGAAGCGAGGATCAGGTCGTTCTCGAAGCGATCCGCGCGTGCGATGATATCATCAAGATGCGTGTGCCCATACTTATGAATGACCGACGCTCGTTCTCCGGGAGCGACAAACGTCATTTCCAGGATCAGCACTTCCGCCCGGTACAGGTCGGGTAGGGCATCGAGCCCGCCGGGAGCGGTGTCTCCCATGAAGGCGATCTTGGGAATGCGGATCTCGGCCGAGACCTCCACTCCGGTGAGCCGAAGGTCACGAATCTCGTCTCCCGAAAGATGACGATACTCCGGCTTGAGTTTCTTCCTGCGCTCGTACACGAGGAAGCCAACCGAAGTGATCGTGTGGCGGGTCGGGAAGACCTTCACCACGAGCTCACGGCTTAGCTCGATCTCCTGACCCGGCGTCACCCCAACTAATTTAGCGGGAAGCCGGCCTCGGTCGAGCTTCTGGACCGCCCTCAGGAGCATCTCCACGGCGGAGACCGCGTCTTCAGGGAGATAGATGGTAGGGGGCTCCATCTTCATCATGCGCCGACGGGCCACGTAAACCGGTAGGGCGGCGATGTGGTCGAGGTGCGTGTGCGAGACGAACCAGTTGGGCGTGGACATGAACGACCAGGGCTGAGCTCCCAGGTCAAATCCTAACTTCAGCTCCGGGACCCGCCAGTAGGTCTGAACCGCCGCGCGCGAGTACCCCTCGACCGTCATCCCCTTGTGAACCAGGGAACGAACCGGGGCATTATCGACGGGATGATCAAGCGATTCGACGGATGTATCGAGGTCCGAGAACAACGAACAACTCCTTCACTGTCACTCTGCGAAGTCAATAAGCCGCGCCTCGCGAACGGGGCCTGGCCTTGCAGTATAATCGAGACCCCATGAGCGCGACGAGACAGAGACGACGGAGGTTCGGCGGAATGGTCAAGCGTACCCTGGTCTTTGGTCCGGCTTATCTCGATCGGGTCCTTCGGATCGATCGCCCCTTGCACGATCCCGACTCTTCGGAGCCACTGGATCAGAGCGTTGATGGCCGGTTGAAGTTCGGCGTCCAACCCCCCGCCCAACCCAGTTCGCCGCTCCCCTTAACCTTGACCGACCCATCGGGGAGTCAGATTCTGGCTAGCCTGCCCGCCGGCTGGCCGGGACCCTATGGTGAAGTCGAGCTTGCGCGAACGCTCCAGGGTCCCAAAGCGCCCTGGGTACGTGAGGTTCGAGGGGTCGAATGGAGCGAGGATCTTGGAGGCATGGGGGCCGGTTATGCCACGGCCCTCGGCGGGAAGTTGGTCAGTGCTCTCGGCGATGAACACGACCCGATGAGCCAGTCCATCTCTTCCTTGCTGGCCGCAAAGGGGGTAAATCACCTCCCCGTGCGCATCTCGGGCCAGCCAGCCGATTGGACCTTGCTACTCAGCAGCGGCGCCCATGGCGATAAGCTCCCGATCGGCTTTCGAGGATGTCACGCCGCCATTACTTCCTTGAGCGCATGGGTTGAAGAACCTTGTGAGCTCAGAGTCGTCACTTCCCTGCCAAACCCACTCGTCGCCCAGGCCCTTGAGGCGGGGGGAGATTGCATTCGGTTTTTCGCCCCCTCCATGCGAAACATGGTCGACCTTGCTTGCCCAATCTCGAGCTTCGTCCGCTCGGTCGATATCCTCTGTTGCAATCGACACGAATGGGAACAACTCGAGGACCGAGAGAGTGTAGCGTGGTCGCTCTCGCTGCTGGTTGTAACGAACGGCGCTCACGGGGGATCGGTCCGCTTCACGAATCCGCAAGGGGATCCCGGCGAGATCCAATACGCCGCGTTTCCCCGAAACTTGCCCCCTCGCGATACCAACCGCGCGGGGGAGGCGTTCGCCTCGACACTCCTCTCCACGTTGCTAAGGAGTGGCTGGACACCCGGCGTCTCCGAAGCGGAGCTCGTCCAAACAGCCACCCTCCGGGCATCGGCCGCCGCCGCCCTGGTCCTCGACCGACTTGCGTTTGAGTTTCCCAGCGACGCGGAGATCGACCGCGCGGTCGCCGCGGGTCTGGTTTCGTGAGGGGAAGCAAGACGACTCGGAGAGTTGCCGTTACAATGCGACAGAAGCTTCCTCCCAATGGGAATAACCAGGGATCAGAGCAGGAGCGACTCGCAATGAGGAATGGAACAACCTGGGGACTCTCTACTCTCGTCGGTTCGGCTTTGGTCCTGACCCTCTTGGCTTCCGTGCGGCCAACGACGCAAGCTCAGGACAAACCGCGACCGTCGCCTGAACCGGCTCCCGTGGGCAACTTGGCCAAGGACGAGGCACGAGGCCCTTCGCTCTCCGACGCCCTCCTGATGAAGACCACGCTCCCATTCGACAAGCCAACCCCTCTAAGCGAGGTCAGGCAATACCTCAGCGATACTCTCCACGCTCAGGTGGTTCTCGATCGCGCAGCCCTCCTTCGTGCTGGTATCGAGCCCAGCGCCGGGGTCGAGCTGGAGCGCGTCGAGATCCGACTCAAAACCGGCCTGAAGCTGCTCCTGGACCAGCTTGGTCTGACTTACCGAGTCGTTCCCGAAGACAACCTCCTGATCCTCACGGATGGGCAGGGGGCGGACGAGCCGATTGAGCGGATTCGGGCCGAGTTGCACGAGATGCATGCCGAGTTGCACGACATCCAGGATACGATCGACGAGATCAGAACCGCACTGGGCCTGGAAACCCCCGCGAACGCAAAGTTGCGTAGCCCAACGATCATTGAGGAGATGCCCCAGGAGCCGCCGTTGGATCAAGGAGGAAGCCTTCGCGAGCCCTCGCCTCGGCATCGTGAAGGACTTTGATTCGCTGGGCGATTACTGCCTGACGGACTCACGACTCCGCTACGACACAACCATAGTCCAGCATAACGCCCAGGGCCACTCCGCTTGTTCGAGGGATTCCGACGGTCATGCGATCACTTGGCAGAAGCTCCATCCTGTTCGCGTCCACGCCCCCGCGACTGAGCCGTTCAGGTCGGCCGACCGAGAAGGGGCGAAAACGCAACGCCTGGGAGCTGTGGCTCCGGGAGCCTCGCAATACGGTCTTCTTGGTTCTCGCGTCAGCGATCACCCTGGGAGGGGGCCATCGGTTGCGGCAGTGGTGGCGGGCTCGGGACATGGTCGCCCGCCTCGGCGAACCCGACATCTCGGTCGAAACCATTGAGGCCGCCGCTCGGTGTGGTCGGGCCACTCTGCCCGAACTCTTCCGGCTTCTGACCTCGGCCGAGGATGACACGCTCCGTCGCGCGGCGGGCCGTGCGATCGCCATTCTCTGGGCGAACGACGAGTTGATCGTGGAGGAGGAGAAGGCGCTCGTCCTCCGAGGTTACTCGGCTCAATGGAGAGCGCGCCGGAAGTATCCCAGAGCGTTCCAGGCACCCATTCCGATTTCCGTGTCGTACGGGGTCCCTTTCCTTCCGTCCCAGACGCCTGATCCCAAATGGGAGGGGGTCAGCCTGGAAAGCCTGGAGTGGTCGCACCGAGTCCTCGGCACCCGACGCGCCAACCTGGAATCCTACACCCCCTGGACCTCGGGTTCACCCGAAGCCAGTTTTGAGTTGATTCCAGGAGACTTCGACGGAAACGGCCCGCACCGGTTGGTGCTCCATGCCCGCGTACGCACCGTGGGCCTGACCGAGAACTGGATGTTGGAGCTCCCGCAGATACCATTCTCCTTGGAATTCGACCCACATTTGCAGACCGACGCCCTATTCGCACTCGCCGACGAAGCTCGGCACGAACACTTCCAACGTTCGATCCAACTGGTTAGGCCTCCGACATCGTCCGATGAGAGCTCGGCGTTTCTCAGCCTGGACCAAGAGTTTGCCTTGCGCAATCCCCCGATCCTCAAGGTTGAGACACCACTCCCCTGCGACCTGGCCCACATTCTGGACCTGGAGATCGAAGGAGCGGTCAACCCAATTCGCGCGGGGGGAGTCGTCCTGTCAGGACAGGGGGGCCGAGCCCCCAACAGACCTCGAAGTCACGAATTCCCCCTGGAACTCAAGAGCCTGATTTCTAACCTCGCGATCGAGAAACCCGGTCAACGAAGAATACGAGCGATCCTCACTCCCGACTCGGAAAAAGGGTGGGGCAATCCCGACATTCGTTCCATCTGGCCCGAGCGAATCGTCACGGACTGGACGGAAGTGGAGCTGGTCCGGCTCTGACCAGGAACCCGTTCACGGCCATCGACAAACCATATTTTTCCATCAATACTTAAAGATATTCAACATAAAAACAAAGCGCCGAGGGCGATTTTCATTCAATCACGCTCGCGCGGCCTCGAAACCAGCTTGAAACGAAAAACCATCGGGCGGACTTCCTTCACGGGGTCCGCCCGACGGCGAAAAGGGCTCATTCCGAATCGGGATCTCACTCAGCTCTTTTTCTCGGCCGCGGTCGACTTGCCCTTGAGATCGAAGTCGATGACTTGCTTCGAGTCCTGAGAGACTTCCTCTTCGAATGTGAATTCGACAGGTCCCTCAACCTTCTTTTTCCGTCCACCCCCCGGCCCGTTCGCCGAGAGTGAGGCCATGAACGGGTCGTCTTGGAACTGTGCCGAGTTGCCCGAAGCTTCGGGTGTCGGGGGCAACTTCGTGACGACGACGTGGTACTTGCCTGGCTCAACACCGAACCGACCGGTCGTTCTGAGCAGGTAGTTCCCCTCAGGACCCGTAACGTCTTCTCCAGGCCGTCTCTCGTCGCCCCCGGTGGGGCTAAACATGACGCTCGCGCCGCTGACCGGCTTACCATTCTCGAGCACGGTCCCGCTCACCGAGACCAGCGCGGGACCGTCCTCTCCTCCACACCCCGCGACCAGCGCAATCAAGGCCAGACCGAATGAGGCGGTAAGCCAGGGACGACAACATGCGTTCACACTAAATTTAAACATGTTAATATCAATTCCCAAGAAAAGAACTCGATGTGGTCGAGAGAGCTCGCCCTTCGACCACAATTCACCCATTCTTTAGAAGGCGTCGGCGCTGACCACCTCGCCGTTGGCGATCGTGGTGAGTGCGAACCAGGTGGAGGGATTGATCGAGTTCTTGATGAATTTAACGCTGCCGTCCGCGAATGTCACGTTCACGCCGCCTGAGTGCTGGCTGCTGATGGACCAGGCATAGCCAAGTCGGCGTGGGTTATTCGCGAACTGCGCCACGGTGGCGGGACCATTCGGCAAGGTGGACGACCAGTTCACATTGTAGGACGCGGTATTCAAGGGGTTGTTGTCATAGACGATCGCGTGGGTGGACGTCCAGAGTCCCTGGCCCCAGTAGGCACCGTACGACTTGTTGGTCTTCTCCATTCGTGATTCGAAGGCGAGAGCGGTGTTGCTGGTTCCGTCCTTGATGCCGGCAATCGTCGTGCAGTTGTCGCTCCCCGAGAAAACGCCGCCGTCCGCCGGACGGCTCGACAGGGTCAGTGCGTTATAAGTCTCGTAGTAGCGACCACAAGGCAGAACATAGTTCGACCTCTGGGAGAGGTAGCCAGCATACGCACCCGTGTTGAGCGCGGTGAGGTTGGCCTGACCGATATCCGTATCCGAAGGGCACATGTAAGACGCGATCACCGACCTGGTGACCGTGGTGTTGGCCAGATAGGAGGACTGGCCGCCGACGGGGGTCGTGTTGACTCCCGAGTTCGTCGCTGGGCTGGAGGGAACCTGGAAGTTGTAAGCGGCCGCCATGCTCCCCTGCTCAAGGAAGCTGAGGATCATGGTAAAGGCCGTGGTGTTGAGCACCAACCCTTGTTTCCCAGGATCGTTGTGATTCGTGGACGACGTGCCGGCCGAGTAAATCTTGGCGGGCGGGAATGACCCGTTGGACGACTCATAGTTGTGCATCGCCAGTCCGATCTGCTTCATGTTGTTCACGCACTGCGACCGGCGGGCCGCTTCACGAGCGGCCTGCACGGCGGGAAGCAAGAGCGCAATCAAAACGGCGATGATGGCAATCACGACGAGCAATTCGATGAGGGTGAAGCCACCCCTGCGTACTTCTCTGCCAGACATGAAATACATCTCCAACAATAAGAACCGGAAAATTGCAAACGACTGCACCTATCGATGCATCAATAATACAGAAGATCACATGATTCTCGAACGGATCTGATGTATCAATCACTAAGATGTAATGGCAGGATGTACCAAATCATCAAATCCCGGAATCATAGTCTTCAATGGGTACCAAAATCTCAACGGGCCGCTCAATGAGATATGGTGAGAGCAAATCCGAATTCTAACGAATGAACGACGCATTATAGGCGGCAAGAGTCAACCGGCTAGATCGAACATCGCTCACCTTGTGAATTTAGCTCTGCTCGATCAAACAAAAATGCGTCCCGAATAGATCCGCGAAGCCGTAAATGGCAGGGTCGCACCTAGATTTCAAAGGTATTCAGTCAAAACAAGATTTGTTCAAATAGAAATACAACCGGACATGTAAAGGTCTGCCATGCGAAAAAAAATTTGGGGTGGTTTTTCGTGCCGTGACGGGGAGATAAAGATAGACCCAGCGGCAGAGTCGGACCACAGGACTCGAAGAAGGTTTTAAGGCGGAACGGAATGTGGGGGGGCCCGTCGTTTCAGACGCTCCCTGCCTCCTAAAACCTACACGTTGGGATTTGTGTTGATTTCTGGTGCCAAGATCACTCCAACGCACAACAACCATACTCAATATTAGAACAACCCAGCTTCTCTTTACAAGGTTAAACCCAGAAGACGAAGGATCCGATCGCAATTTCTGTCGAATAATTGTGACGTTTTACGATTTTCGGCCCTGACTTTTGTCATTATGCATAACGATGCATAACGAATTGCAAAACTTTGTTGAAATGGCTTCGAGCAATCAATGCGCAACGTGCGTAACCATGCTCCAGGCAACTCAACCCCGCGGGCGATCCAGCGGTTTACGTTGGCAACTCATTCATCCAAGCCAACAATCCGTCATGATTGCAAGCTAGAGAATCTCTCATGCATGCCACAGTGCATGCACTATCAACCTCACTCCGATTCAACATGCTTGTTGAATCGGAGACCAAGAGGAGTTAGACCGGGTTCGGTCAACCCGAGGATGGAGACGCCGAGCCGAGCCTTTGGTTCCCATCCACCAATCGAGCTGCTACCCGCACCGCCTCGATCAGGCTGGAGGTCTCGGCCGTGCCGGTCCAGGCGATATCATAGGCGGTTCCGTGCGCGACGCTGGTCCGAACGATGGGCAAGCCGAGTGTGACGTTGACCGCCCTGTCGAAGCCGATCGTCTTCAAGGCGACGTGTCCCTGGTCGTGGTACATCGCCACGACCGCGTCGAACTCGCCCGCCATGGCACGAACGAACAGGGTATCGGAAGCCACTGGGCCGACCACCTTGATGCCGGCCTTCGCTGCGCGGGCGATCGCCGGAGCGATCACGCGTGATTCCTCATCTCCGAACAGCCCTCCTTCGCCCGCGTGCGGGTTCAACGCGGCCACCCCCACTCGCGGAGCTCGTCCACCGGTAAGAGGACGAATCGCCCGGTCGGCGAGCAAGATCTTCGACTCCACCGCCTCACTGGTAAGCAGGTCGAAAACCCGGCGGAGCGCGACGTGCAAGGTCACATGAATCACGCCAAGGCCCGTGTCACCCGCCCCCATCGGGGGACCGATGTAGAGCATCATGGCGTGGTCGACCACACCACAACGCTCCGCCAGGATCTCGGTGTGCCCCGGATGGCGGATTCCCCCGGCGTGCAACGCCTCTTTATTCAGGGGGAGAGTCGTGATCGCGTCGATTCGACCCTCTCGAGCAAGGTCGACCGCAGTGGTTAAAAAGTCGTAGGCCGCGCGACCCGCTCTGGGGTCCACTCGCCCCGGGACGACGTTCGAAAGGTCCTCGGCAGTCGCGTCGAGACAGGGGATCAACTGTGACGAAGGGCGGGCATCCTCGGGTTGGTCGATGGACTGGACCTCCGCACGAACACCCATGCACGCAAGAGCTCGCTCAAGTACACAACGACTTCCAACCACGAACGGGCGCGCCAGTGCCCTTAGCGGTGAATCGCCCCAGGCCCGTGCGATCACCTCGGGGCCTACTCCCGCGATATCACCCATGGTCAAGGCAATCAACGGGCGGTCGTCACGCGGGGTCATGAAGACACCTCTATTTCTGCATGTTCTGATATGCGATCACGAAACTCATTCTGCGCAGCTTGCGAAGTTCAATATTCAATGCGTGGCGATCGCACGGGGCGGCCGAGTTTTCACTTTGCTCAGTTCCGCTGACTGGCTCTCGAGAGAGGGGTCTCTACGAACGCGGTGTGAGGAGGGCTCTTCACGGCACCCGCCCACGAGCGGAACGACGAGGAGAGAAAGAAGAAAGAACCCTGGCCTTGAGTTGAGCACGACGGAATCTCGTGAGCGGACCAAACGTTCCCTCCTTGAAAATCGGACGACGCCGCGAGGCGCGAGACAGCCGGCGAATCACTGGCTCCAGGTGTTGATTATCAGGGTGACGAGCCAATTCTGTCGAGCCTCTCCCGATCGAGAGTGAATCACCAACGTTGTCGGCATGCGGGTTTCCAACTCCGCCATGGGCCCACGCGTTCGTATTGGAAGGGAAGATGTACGCATGTCAGAGAGAAGGGATCGACAACTTGCGTGTTCGGGGTGGACAAACTATTCAAAGGGACGTGCCGTGGTTAAGATGGAATGGTTAAGCGGGAGCGCCATCCTCTTTGAGCTGGGACTATCGGTCAAGGAGAAGCGAGGCGGAACGGGTCGCGTGGAGTCTCGAGCCGGATCGGCCGTTCGCGCGGACTGAAATAAGAGGATCCGGAAGGCCGGTACGATGTTGAACCAATCTCTCAAAGACCTTGTGGTATCGAAGATACTGCCGGGCGTCACCACCCCTGCGCAGTATCTCGGCGGAGAGTTGAACTCGACCCCGAAAGATCATAGCCAGTCGCGGGGGCTCGTTTGCCTGGCCTTCCCCGATACTTACGCCCTGGGGATGAGCCACCATGGGCTCCAGGTCCTGTATAGCCTCATGAACGGGCTTGGCTGGGCCTGTGAACGTGTCTTTACCCCACTTCCTGATTTTGAAGCGGCCTTGAAGCAACACCAGGCCCCGCTTTATAGCCTCGAGACCTTCACGCCGCTCAAACAGTTTGACGTGGTTGGTTTTTCGCTCCAGTACGAGATCTGCGACACGAACGTCTTGACGATGCTCGACCTGGGCGGCATTCCACTCCATGCGACCGAGAGGGGCCCTGATGACACGCTCGTCATCGCCGGAGGCCCGGGGGCCCAGAACCCCGAGTTGCTCGCCCCTTATGTCGACCTGTTCGTGATCGGGGATGGCGAGCCGAGCCTGCCGATCGTGTGCGAGATGTGGAAGTCGATGCAGGGGACGCCTGGCCTGAGCCGGGAGGACAAGCTTGCGCGCATCGTCGGGTCCGTCAACTGGGCCTATGCCCCTCGCTTCTATGAACCGCAATACGCGGAGGACGGCACCATCCAGGACATCGTCCGCCTGCGCGCCGATGTTCCCGCGGCCATCAAGGCATGCGTAATCGACGACCTGGATGCAACCCCGCTCCCGACCGCCCCCATCCTTCCGTTCGTGGAGACCGCGCACGACCGGATCGCGATCGAAATCATGCGAGGCTGCCCTTGGCAGTGCCGCTTCTGCCAAAGCACCGTCATTAAACGCCCCCTCCGCTTTCGGACGGTCGACACGATCGTGAACGCGGCGATGGAGAGCTACCTGAACACGGGACACGACGAGATCAGCCTTTTGTCCCTCTCCACGAGCGACTACCCGAACTTCGAACAGCTCGTCACGCGAATGAGCGAGGTTTTCACCCCCTTGGGAGTGAAGATCTCATTGCCGAGCTTGCGAATCACGGAAACCCTGAAGAAGATCCCCGCGCTCCTCGCGGAGGGACGTCGGGGGGGGCTTACCCTCGCCCCCGAGGTGGCCCGAGACGATATGCGCCAGCAGATCCGCAAGCCCATCAATAACCAAGATTTATTTGATGGAGCGGCCGAAGCCTTCCGCAGAGGGTGGCGCAAGGTCAAACTCTACTTCATGTGCGGGTTGCCCGGAGAACGGCCGGCCGACCTCGACGGGATCGTGGAGATGGCTGAGACGATCTCGAAGATTGGTAAGGACGTCACCGGGCGTTATACCGACGTGGTCGCCAGTGTCTCCAACTTCGTGCCCAAGCCCCACACGCCCTACCAGTGGAATGGGATGCAGAATCGCGAATACTTTCACTGGGCGCATCGATACCTGCGGTCACGCGTCAAGCTGAGAGCGGTGACCGTCAAGTGTCACGACATCGAACGGAGCTTGCTCGAGGGGATCCTCACCCGTGGCGATCGGCGCGTGGCGGCGGCCCTGGAAGAAGCCTGGAAGCGAGGCGCTCGCCTCGATGCCTGGTCGGAACACTTCAACCCGAAGCTTTGGTGGACGACCTTCGAGGAACTGGGAATTGACGTGGCCTGGTATAGCCACCGCGAGCGCTCAATTGAAGAGATCCTGCCTTGGGATCATATTCATGTGAAGAAGGGACGGGAATACCTTGCCAAGGAGCAAGGCCGTTCTCTCGTCCAGCTCGAGGCGATGGCGGGTGCCGTCTGACACTGACTCACTCCACGAGAAGGGTATTAGGACGTGACCGAGCCTGCCTCTGTGTCTCGCAGTGAGTCCGCGAAATCCACTCATCAACCCAACGCGGACACCGCCGACCCACCGGGGACGGCGGGCCGACGTTGGCTCTTCCCGATCGTCTGGCTTGTCCTGGCCCTGCTGTGGGTGGTGATCATCCGAATCCCGTTGATCGCCAACGCCAGACAGCACTTGGATAGCGATCTCTCGGTCGACGGTATCGTCCTACGCGAGTTCACCAATGGGCACTGGCGGCTGCACTACCCCGCCACGCCCGGCATCGGCACCCTCCCCGTGTTCTACTCGCTTCCTCAGGCCTTGATCTGGGGCGCCAACCCCTACACCCTGGTCAGCGGAGGGACGGTCGCCTACCTCGGCCTGGTCCTCGCGACCGTCGGTCTCGCCTGGTCCGCTTTCGGACGAGACACGGCGTTATGGTCACTCGTCCCCTTGACGTTCTGTTCCACGGGAGCGCTCTGGCTCTCGGCCCGGATCACGGGAGGCCACCTGAGCGCCGCCCTGTTCCATGCGCTTGCCTTCTGGGTATTTCATCGGGTGATCACTCGAGGGACCAGACGAGACACCTTGATATTCGGCCTGATCTGCGGATTCGGCCTCTATGTCGATACGATGTTCCTCCTCACGCTCGCCGGCCTGGCCCCAGCGGCCCTGATCTTCTGGTGGCGCACTGGCCGTTCCCTCGGAGCGGCTCATTCAACCCTCCTCTTCACGGTCGCATTCCTCGTGGGATTTCTTCCCCGAGCCATCGGGGCCAAAACCGATCCGTTCAACGCATATCCCCAGGAATTCATCAGGCAATTTGAATCCGGGCTCCTCCTGGAACATCTCAAGCTCCTGGGGCTCGAATGCTTCCCTCGCCTGATTTTCGGCCATCGACTCCCCGACTTGCAGGCCGACCCGGCGGCCATCGGACTGGGCGGCCCTGCTCCCATCCTCTTCCAACATGAGAGAAACCCGGTCGCGATTGCCGTGACGGTTGTCCTCGCCACCATACTGATGGCTTCGATCCGAGCCCTGGCCTCGCCGGAAGCTTCCGAGCGAGACCGCGCTTCGGATTCGATACGCTGGGGATTGTTGGTTTCGAGCGTGATCACCCTCGTGGCGTTCATTATATTTCGCGATATTTTCAATTCAGACAATTATCGCTATCTCGTTAACTTATTGGTTCCCTGGGCGATTGGTTGCGGCCTGTTCTTACGATCGATCGCGAAAGTGGGTCGGGTTGGCTGCGTGGCGGCGTCTCTCTGCGCGGGGCTCGTGGCCGTACTCATGACGGTCGACACAGCCCGGTGGTATCGCCAGTTCGGCTGGCTCGACGAAAGCTACCGACCCGTTCAGGTCGCCGTGGAGGATCCGCTGCTCGACTGGTTCAATGCCCATCCCGAGATCCACTCCTGTTATGGTGGCTACTGGGACGTGTACAAGCTCAGCTTCCTGGCCAAGCACGAACTCATCGGAATTCCCTTCCCGATCTACCCCAACCGCTTTCCTGAGTGGCTCCTCAAACTCCCCTCCGGCCACACCGACGTGGTGATCCGTCGGCGGCATCAGATGACGGGACGATTCTCGGAACACGCCCGACGCAATGGCGGTCAGGTGATCGCCGAGGAGAGCACTTTCGAGATCCTGACCTGGCCCCCGAAGCGAGACGAGCCGTGAGCCTGCCGACGACCGAACGGCCCGAGGCGTGGTTGCCCGAGCCAACCCCTTGGGGCTGGCGTGACCTCTTCGCCATCCTCGTCTGGACCCTCGCGCTGGCCGCCTTCTTCCACAAGCTCGTCGGATTGCGCGAGACTCTCTTCTATTTTGATATCACGGAAATCAATTACCCTTATCGCGACTTCTTCGCGAAAGAGCTTCGCCAAGGGCGATTCTCACGCTGGTTCCCCGGCCTCTATTGTGGCTTTCCTCTCTATAGCGAAAGTCAGGCTGGGTATCTTCACCCCTTGAAATACTTGTTCTATCCCTGGCTTCCCACCTGGCAAGCCTTCAACCTGGATACCATCGCTTCCATCTGGTTGACGGGGATGGGGACGTTTCTCTGGCTTCGCCGCCATGTCCGAGCGGCCGGCGCATTCACGGGGGCGGCGGTTTTTGGACTGGGAGGGTTCGTCTGGGCCCACTTCGTTCATACGAGCATGATCAACTCGTTGGCGAGCATCCCATTCATCCTCTGGGCCCTGGAGACAGGATGGGAACGTGGCCGCTGGTGGCCGATCGTGATCGGTTCGGTCAGCCTCGCCTGCCAGGTCTTCTCCGGCCATCTCCAGGACACCATCCTGACCTCGAGCCTGGTCTTCCTTTACGGACTCTACCGGGCCGCGACCGAGCAGGAGCTACGCTCAAGAGTTCGAGCTCTGACGATGGCGTTGGGCTTGATCGCCCTGGCCGGGCTGCTCGGCTCGGTTCAGGGGCTCCCCTCCAAGGAGTTGCACGGCCGATCCCCACGGGCGGAGGGATTGACCTGGGAAGAGATCACCTATGGGTCCTGGCACCCGGAGCTCCTCCCCACGTTGATCTTTCGCGAAGCGTACGGCACCATGGCCCGCGATACCGACTGGATGGACGGATTCTATCCCTACCATGAGATGAACATCTACCTTGGCGCCATCGCGTTCACGCTTGCGATTCTTGGAGCGGGGGCCTACCGAGATCGTTGGGTCGCGTTCTGGGTCGGCCTGGCGGGCCTGGCATTTCTCTTGATGCTTGGCCGTTTCACGATGCTTTTCGACTTCGCCCATCGAATTCCCATCCTCGGGAGCGGTCGGATCCCGGTGCGTTACCACCTCTGGGTCACCGTGGCCGCGTCGGCCCTGTCGGCCGTGGGCGTGGATCGACTCGCTCGCCCTGGAACCGTTCGCCTGCGCACAGCCGCTTTGGCCCTATTGCTGGTGGCGGCCGCCTCGATCCCGATCCTGATCTATGCCTACGACCCCGTTTGGACCACGCCCAACCGTTGGCGAACCCCCTATCACCTTGCCCGATTTCGGTGGCTAGGAAGTCAACTCCTCTGGGGGTTGGGACGAACAGGACTTCTGGTCGGGATTGCCTGGAGCCTCATGGCAACCTGCGTCCGGATCGATTCCCGAAAATGGCGAGGGCGGCTCGCCAGCTTACTTCCCGCCCTGGTGATTCTCGACCTGCTTGGAGCACATCGAGACGATGTCCCCTCGATTGACCCTCGGTACTGGACCGTTCCTCCCGAGTCCGCCCGCGTGCTCCAGGCCGACCCTGAGTTCATTCGGCTCTTCTCCTTCCCCGTCCGTGCCTCGAACGAACCGGGGTTCGCCTCCGAGCCAATCGATTTTATGTCGGTTCGCGACACTTTGAGCTGGAGCTTGCCGCCGGTCTGGGACCTAGCGACGGCCATTGGTGAAACACCCATGCTGCCGCGGCGGCTGCTGGCGTTCACCGACACGGTCCTGCCGGAAGACGGTCGATTTGACATCCAGTCGGTCACGCACCTCGTCTCGGGAACCCCCATGGAGCTGAACGGGGAACGTTCCGTACCAGTAGGCTCCGCCCACATCCTGCGCTACAGGTCCGCGCAACCTCGGGCCCGCCTGATGGGCCGACCCATTTATGCCACCTCTGAGACCGACGCGATTGCCGCGCTCGAGGCGAATAAGCCGAGCCTGCGAGAACGTGTCGTCGTCGAGGACCCCTCCCGGCCGCTCTCACCCGACTCAGACGCCGCTGGGCGTGCCTCGATTCTTCGAGACCGGGCGGAGCTCGTCGAGGTGGAGACCGAGTCGAACGGCCCCGCCTACCTGGTCCTGACCGATACCTTTGATCCAGGTTGGTCGGCGACGGTCGATGGAAAACCCGCGACGATCCATCCTGCCTATGTCGCCTTCCGCGCGGTGTACGTGCCGAAGGGGCGACATATTGTGCAATTCACATATCGACCTTCTGGTTTCTCGATCGGCCTCGCGATCAGCCTGGTGGGAATCGTGATTTGCCTTGTTCTCTGCTGCTGGAAAGGGTCGATCACATTGGGACCGGAACATGATCGATCGCGGCTTCCCCAGAGCTGGCCGTTATGGGGGTTGCTCATCTCAACCTTGATCGTCCTGGGATCCTCCGTGGAGTGGGATCAGAAATCCGGTTTGCGGCCGCACCCGCGCTGGACCAGAAGCTTCCACCGATTTACCTGGGGGGCAGGGATCGAGGGGATCGTACCAAGGACGCCGAAAGGGGCCGCTCCGGCACGATATGGACCCTCTCATCCTTGATCGCCGGGGGCGAACTGTTTCAGGCCGAACCTTTTTTATGGGCGACCGAAGCGGTTTGCACGCATGAAATTGCCCGTCCACCTCAAACAATTGCCGCTGGATGGAAAAGGGGGGATTGCAATCCTGGCGACCATTGCCTAGATTATGAACCTTCCAGCGTAGGAAATATTTCAAGAACGGCCTTGTTTGATAAGGCTAGCGGTTTCGGGGCGTGCGATGGCGATCACGAAGGAGAAGAAGTCGGAGATCATTGGGTCGTTTGGCAGGGGAGAGACCGACACAGGGTCGCCCGAGGTGCAGATTGCACTCCTGACGGCTCGGATCACCGATCTGACGGAACACTTCAAGAGTCATGCGAAAGACCATGCCAGTCGCCGAGGGCTGCTGATGATGGTCTCGAAACGGTCGAGCCTGCTCAAGTATCTCAGGCTCCATAACCGCAAGAGCTATCTTGATGTGATTGGACGTCTGGGAATCCGCAAGTAACTGGCTGACACGTCGATATCGCTTCGGCCAGCCCCTCCCTCCACACTCCGGGTTTTCCTTTTCTCGGATTCCCGGAGTTGGTTGATTTGGTTAGCCGAAGCCTCTCCTCCTCCCGGATCACCTGGGAGACCCCCACTCTTCGACTTTGTTCGCGCCACGCGGGCTCTTATCCTCAGTGCGAACGGGCCTAAAGCGCGAGCGAACGCCCTCCACTGACCAACCGCTCCAATACGAACGTATTTGTAGGTGCAGTCCATGTCAACCTCGTCTTTCGCAACGCGGAAGCCCGTCACGGTCGAGCGGACGATCGGAGATAAGCGGCTCAGTATTGAAACGGGCCGGCTCGCCAAGCAAGCCAGTGGGGCGGTGGTCGTTCGGCTCGGAGACACGATGGCGCTGGTCGCCACCGTGGCCGGTCCAGGCCGCGAAGGGCTCGACTTCTTCCCTTTGACCGTGGACTACCGCGAGAAGGTTTACGCCGCCGGTAAGTTCCCCGGGGGGTTCATCAAACGCGAAGGTCGGCCGACCACCAAGGAAATCCTCACCTCGCGTCTCATCGACCGCCCCATTCGTCCGTTGTTCTCGGACCTCTACCGCGACGAGGTGCAGATCCAGGCCGGCCCGATTTCGTCGGACCGAAAGAACGACGCCGACGTCCTGTCCATGATCGGCGCCTCGGCCTCGATCGTCCTGGCCCGGCTCCCCTTCATGGGACCGATCGGCTCGATGAGACTGGCCCGTGTTGATGGTCAGCTCATTCCGCTTCCCACCGTCGACGAACTCGCCGCGAGCGATCTCGACCTGGTCGTGGCGAGCACCAGCCGTAAAATCGTCATGATCGAAGGGTTTGGCGAAGAATTGCCCGAGCCGGAGATGCTCGAGGCGATCATGACCGCTCATCGCTACAACCAGGAGATTATCGAACTTCAGCACGACCTGGTCGCGGCGCTGGGGCTCCCCCCCTTCGAGCCGCTCGTCCCGACGGACGACCCCTTGCGTCAAACGCTTTACGAGCGATTCAGCCACGAACTTCGCGAGTTGAAGCAGATTTTTGGCAAGGCTGAGCGGAACAACGCCACCAAGGATCTTCAGAAGCGGATCGTCGCCGACTTCTGTCCCGAGAACCAGGTGTGCGAGTTCACCCCGGCCCAGGTGAAGAATGCCTTCTCCGCGGTCGAGGAACGCGTGGTTCGCGAACTGATCCTCGAAGGGAAGAGGCCTGACGGACGCGGCCCTCGTGACCTGCGGCCCATCAGTTGCGAGGTCAGCGTACTCCCCAGGGCTCACGGCTCGGCGATCTTCCAGCGCGGTGAAACGCAGGCCCTGGTCACAACCGTGCTCGGAACTTCGGCGGACGAGCAGCGCGTCGATGGGATCATGGACGAGTACAGCAAGAAGTTCATGCTGGACTACAACATGCCCTCCTTCGCCGTGGGCGAGGTTCGGCCCATCCGAGGCCCCGGCCGTCGTGAGATCGGCCACGGTGCCCTGGCCGAACGCTCGGTCGCGCCAATCCTTCCTGGCTCGAAGCAGTTCCCCTACACCATTCGAGTCGTCTCCGACATCCTCGAGTCCAACGGCTCAAGCTCGATGGCCTCGGTCTGTGGGGCAACACTGAGCCTTATGGATGCCGGTGTGCCCATCAGCGATCCGGTCGGCGGAATTTCGATCGGGCTGGTCGAGGATGAGGCCTCTGGCCGTTTCGTCCTGCTCACCGACATCATCGGGGACGAAGACCACTTCGGCGACATGGACTTCAAGGTCGCCGGAACGCAGCGCGGGGTGACGGGCATCCAACTCGACCTGAAGAACCAGGGGATCACCGAGGAGATCGTCAAGGCGACCCTGGAGCAGGCTCACGAGGCCCGACTCGAGATCCTTCGGACCATGCTCCGTTCGATCAAGCGTCCTCGTGAAGAAATCTCCACGAACGCCCCTCGGCTCATCCAGATTCAGATCAACCCCGAGAAGATCGGTCTCATCATCGGTCCTGGGGGCAAAACGATCCGACGGCTCCAGGAAGAGACGGGGGCGAAGATCGACATCGAGGATTCCGGCATCGTCACCCTTTCGAGCAACACGGCGGAAGGGGCCGAAGCCGCTCGCGATAAAATCCAGGCGATGACCGAAGGGGTTCAGGTCGGCCGCATTTACGAAGGGCGAGTCACCTCGATCAAGGACTTCGGAGCCTTCGTCGAAATCTTGCCCGGCAAGGACGGACTCGTCCACATCAGCGAGCTGTCCGACGGTTACGTCAGCAGCGTCACCGACGTGTGCCGTGTCGGCGATGTCATGCTCGTCAAGGCGGTCTCGGTCGACGACCAGGACCGCGTCAAGCTGTCTCGGAAAGCCGCCCTCGCCGAGCGAGGCGAAGTGGATGAATACGCCAAGGCTCATCCCGCGGGCGAGCGTCCGCCGGGCGGCGGTGGTGGAGGCGGTGGAGGGGACCGGGGCGGCCCCCCTCGTCGAGGGTATGGCGATCGAGGTCCCCGACGAGACTGAGCGGAACTCGAGCCAAGTCACACTCAGCAACCGCTTCCGATATTTCTGATTCTGAACAGGACCGGCTCCAGGGGTATTCCGCCCCTGGGGGCGGTCCTCTCGGCATGAGTCGTTGAACGATTAAGGCTTCGACTTCCTCGAGGAGCCACGTGCCTTCCCTTCCATCTCGAAAAGGGGCTGGCCTATGGACAATCTGACTCTGCCCAACATTCCCAACGAAGAACCTGCTCGTCCCTATCCATTCCCAGCCGATCCCGAAGTCGATGAGCACGAGGTCAATCGGCGGCTCCGCGCCCAGTATGCCGAGATCGCGCAACTGGCCGGCGGACTCGCCCACGAGATTCGGAACCCACTCTCCACGCTTTCCCTCAATCTGGACCTGCTCGCCGAGGATTTTCCTTCACCCGAGTCGGCACGCGAAAAGCGCATCCTCCAGCGCATCACGCGGCTCCGCAAAGAAACCCAACGCCTTCAAGATATCCTGGAAAACTTCATGCGCTTCGCGCGCATGCACGACCTGAACCGGCGACCGGTCAACTTCAATCACGTGGTCGATGACCTGCGAGACTTTTGCGAGCCGCAAGCCGCGACGAAAGGGATTTTGATCCGGACTCAGTACGCCGACGACCTCCCCCTGGTCTCGTTGGACCCCGAGCTCTTCAAGCAGGCCCTGCTGAACTTGATCCTAAATGCCGAGCAGGCCATGCCCGATGGGGGAGAATTGATTCTGCGCACACGCCGGGAAGGCCGTTGGAATGTTCTCGACGTCACTGATACCGGTGTCGGCATGACCGACGACATCCGGGCTCGCGTGTTCGACGCCTTCTTCTCGACCAGGGCCGCCGGGAGTGGGCTCGGACTCCCCACCACGAGAAAGATCGTTGAGGCTCATGGTGGGACGCTACACGTTCAAAGCGTGCCCGGGATGGGGTCGCAGTTCACCATGCGATTGCCCAACGTCGAGACCGACCCGGATTCAGCACAAGGCTAGGTTCTGATGGATCAGCAAATTCGCGTTCTCGTGGTCGATGACGACGAGCCCCACGCCGAAGCGGTCGCCGAGAGCCTCGAACGCGTCGGGTACGAGTGCGTCGTCGCCAATAGCGGCCGAGAAGGGCTCCGGCTCATCGAAGAACAATCCTTTGATATCATCGTCACCGACCTGATCATGGAAGGGGTCGATGGTCTCGAGGTCCTGGCCAAGGCCAAGTCCGAGTTGCCCGACGCCGAGGTGGTTATCCTCACCGGGCACAGCACCATCAAGACCGCCGTGACCGCCATGCAGGCGGGGGCCACCACCTACCTGACGAAACCACTCGACATCAGCGAGCTCCGCACGGTCGCCGACAAGGTTTCTCAGACCCAGAGGCTCGCCCGGTCCAACCTCGAGCTGCAACGACAGCTCAACGAACGCTTTGGTTTTGAAGGGGTGATCGGTAACTCCCCGTCCATGCATACGGTCGTCGCCCGGCTCCGCCAGATCGCCCCCACCTCCGCCACGGTACTTATCACCGGAGAAAGCGGGACAGGGAAAGAGCTGGTCGCGAAAGCGATCCACAACAATAGCTCCCGACGCTACAAGCCGTTCGTGCCGCTCAACTGCGCGGCCTTGAGTGAGAACATCCTCGAAAGTGAGCTGTTCGGCCATGTCCGAGGCGCGTTCACCGGGGCCGATCGCGAGCGGAAAGGGTGGTTCGAGCACGCCAACGGCGGAACCTTGTTCCTGGATGAAGTGGGTGACATCCCCCTTTCCACGCAGGTCAAGCTGCTCCGCGCACTCGAGTCGGGAGAGATCGTCCGGGTTGGGACGAACGAATCCTTGAAGGTCAATGTTCGACTGATCTCCGCCACCAACCGTGACCTGACCGAGGCCATCGCCTCCGGCTCGTTCCGGCAAGACCTTTACCACCGCCTGAAGGTGGTGAGCGTCAAGCTTCCTCCACTCCGCCAGCGCAAGGAAGACATCCCCCTTTTGATCGACTTCTTCCTGAAGGAATTCACCGCCTCGCACAACAAGACGGTCACCTCGATTACGCCGGCCGCCCGCAAG